>ERZ795056.238-NODE-238-length-75150-cov-5.976270_pt1 | contig 75150 bp, 64 predicted proteins | sample MGYA00375140_ERZ795056 | MGnify/ENA primary metagenome ERZ795056 (study PRJEB30185, sample SAMN05720227) | activated sludge metagenome | isolation source: Anaerobic digester | place: USA | collected 2015-03-09 ...
CATCAGACGCGAGAACACGTCCATGGTGGCAATGTTCAGCTGACGTTCCTCAATGATGGTCGGCGAAATGTAGTTTGAAACAACTTTTGAGTATTTATCAAACACATTGCCGTTGATGCCGCGGTGACCAATGGCATATTTCCTGAATTCGTCGTTCATGTTCATAATCTTAGTTTTTTTCGTTCACTAAATTAAGAAAATCTTTCCAGTTCATTGTTTTTGCTTCGATGGTGCAATTATCTTCGAAAAGTTTAAAATTATAATACAATTGAAATAATGTAGTTTTATAAGTAAATTCTTGATGATTTGTGATTTTTTAATGATTTAGAGGTTGATTTTAGCCAAATCAATGCTCAATTAATAAAAAAGTGCATAAAATTGTTCATATAAATTAATTGACATTTTACACTTAAAAGAATTTTTTATATAAAATTCCAGTATTATATAATTGTCTTGAAACGGCTATTTCAATAGATTGTTCATTATAAATCAGATGAAAAAGTTAAATCATTTATCAGTAATAATACGATTAATTGTCTTCGCATCCATTATCTGTATGACGAGCGGAATTGGTATGATTAGCGGTCATGCAGAAATTTCCGATGGTGCCTCTAATAATTATAATTATTATGCAGAAACAATAAATATTAAAAGTATAAACGGAAAACTTTATGCCTACATAGTACTGCTGTTTAATGAAAATCCTCATTTTGTGAACATGATTCAGAAAGACAGTATTCCATTAAAAATAATGGCTAATGAAGGTTTTCACATAAAAGAATACAGAGTCTATCTTGGTAGCATTCGGGATAAGAAGCTTAAAAATTTGGCGAACCTTTTATTATCCATATATCTAGAACCTGGAAGATTCGACGTAAAGGCATTAAAAAATGTGGAAGAATTTTTAACCGGAAGAAATATCATATTAAAATTCTCCAGAGATAAAAATACTTGGTCAGATAAAGTGACCCTTGATTACTGTATTTTTGGGAAAAAACAGCTGGTTGAAATACAGCATCCATTTTTCGAAATTAAGGAGAATATTTATAATATTCAGCCTTTTATATATTATGATGAATTCTCGACCAGCAATTCGACGTTTTATTTTGACATGATATATATCAATCCGGTTGAAGTGGATAATGATTCGATTATTGCGCGTAAGATTATCAATGGGGAAAATGTGAGCTCAATGTTTTTTGTTGGTTCTCAGGTCACTGACGATATTAAATATTGTCTTTCCAGGGCGTTCTCTGATAAAAGGAACATTAAAAACGAAATCTGGAAAATGTTTATCATTCATGAATTAACGCATAAAGTTCTCAATAACAAATATAATAATTTTGACCAGGTTCAGGGTGAAGAGTTGTCGTTGGGCAGTACGATGCATTCGAATCCAATGCTTGGACTATCGGTTCTATACAGTTATTTGAATTATAATGCAATCAATCCACACCGTGTTGCTGCAATGAACTATGTGAGATTTATATCCAAGAGTATAGGCAAGCCAGAATTAATTGAGAACCCAGGCATGATAAAAACATTATCGTTAAACGAGTTGCAGAGTATATCAAGAAAGCATTTCATCGCGAGCGTCAGACATATAAAATAACTATATGCTTAAACGGATTGGCCTTTTAATCCTCATGTCATGATAAGAAAGCTTGGAATCACCCGTATATGCATTGACATTAAATTCGTTTAGAACGGAGAGATCTTCTTTTGCATACAGGGACGATTCAATCTTCTCCCACAATTCAATAGTTTTTTCACAAGCTAGCGTCATCAAATTATTCACTGATTCATAATGAAGACCAGGCTTGCCTGTCGGATTTTCCCATCGTTCTCGGTGAAGATTAAGGATATTCTTGTTAAATTTTTTTTGCATTGGATAACGAATAAGGAAATCAGAATAAAATAGATTATTTCGTCGAAGGGATCTGAAAAAATTGGACATGCGTTTGTTGTTGTTCCGCTTCAAACGGTAAGCAAGCCGGATCAGAAATGGTACCATGTCAAGGTAGCTCACGGGCAGAAAATTATCAGATTTATTTTTATCGAGTTTAAATAATATCAGTTTGCGGAATATTTCGGGGTAAACCAGTTTAATTGTATTCAATAATAATGATAGAACCGGTTGGTCCATGCGGTGCAGGTTACGGTCTGCCTTAACAGGCAACATTTCATTAATGGAAAAATCAAAATGAACCGCTTTTTCATCATGGTATTGAAAATAATTATCCAGGTGATACTGGAAAAAAAGATTCTGTTCACGGAAAAAATTTATTTCTTTTCGGGTATAGGTATCTGGAAAGCCGGAGTAATAAAAAATGAATGGATGGAATAATGAATCTGATACGATATGTGATATGAATCCATACAGGTATGCGCGCTGCGTTGCTGCCCACTCGGTATTTTTATCATGATAATCATAGATGGTTTTTATCATTGTATGGATGAGTTTATCAGCTCCACCATTGTGGATATAGAAGGAGATATCATTGCCATAATATTTACGCTTGTTTATACGGGGAATAAAATCAAATATATCCGGACCTATCGAACCGAATAATCCTGCTGTCATGTGTTGAGGAGAATTAAAAAGAGTTTCTATCGATTTTAACAGGTAGCTTTTCTTTTCTTTTTTTGAAAGGCTGAGTATCGATTCCTTAAGTATCCTGTTATGGGTTACAATTCCTGGCATATTAAATAATCATTCAGAGCTAAAACCGTAATGGCTCGTACATTTATTCAGATGTTTTTTTCTTGAGTTCATCAATTTCGGTGCGCCATTTTTTTGAATAGTACATTCCCCATATCTCCGGTGTTGCAAGTTTATAAGCAGTCTCAAGATTTGCATGGGCTTTGCTTTTGTTGCCGTCTTCAATAAGCGCCTGGGCGTAAAATATAAAGTTCTGAGGGTGAGATGGATATTTTTTTGAGGCTTTTTCAAGCAGTTCAAGGGATTTGTCCAGGTCACCAATTCCGGTCGGCCAGGCAGGGGCCTTAAGGTACATCATTCCTAGAACACGCAGCGGTCCTCCAAAATCAACCGTTTCATTTTTTTGCGCAATTTTAAGCGCTTCAAATATCTCAGGAAGCTTGTTTAAACCGAAAAGGCCTTTCGTGTAGAGAATGATACCCTGGTTAACGGCGAAATAATAACAGGCTTCAGGACTATCTTTATTAACACCCGCACGCCGTGCTGCCATTACCCCGATCTCAGCGCATTTTTGAAGCTTGTCTTCATCTGCCTCGAGTGAATCTGCTACAAGAAAAGATGTTCGCGAGAGAAGAATTGAGTATGATTTATTTTTTAAATCAAGAGAAGCGGCCTGAGTAGCCAGGCGCATGGCGTATACTTTCTGGCCAAAAGGTGCTGACCAGGTGCTTAACTCCCGGGCGATTTCGGCGAGTGCAACCGGATTATTAATAATTGGTAACAGTCGAATATCGGCATTATACCAGTCTGGTTGTAACTGTTCAGGTTGAACAACCGCCTGATTTGTCTGCTTCAATTCCTGGTGTATACCGCATCCCGCAAAAAGCAGAAGCAGGATAAAACTACTTACCGCTTTCATATTTAGTAATTTCATCTTTCAGAATCTCCGCTTCGATTTTTTCAAAACCACCAATGCTAAAGCTCTTGCAAACTTCCCTTGTGTCTGCCTGTCCACACATTCTGGTTACGGCATTGATGATTTTGCTCTGGGCGGCCTGGTTCGTTTTTGTATTAACCATCATTAATCCAAGTGCCGGCATTGTCGGAGATGAATATAATATCTCTATTTTAGGAAATAAATCAAGAGTTTTCAGGCTGTTGTAATCACGCGTGTTGATAAGAACTGCGGCATATTCACCTGACGTTAATTTCCGGAGAGCTGAAAGAGGGCGACTCGTCGGCTTGAGCTGGAAGTGGCTGGAAATATCAATCTTACCATCGAATATCATTTTATTGATAAATTTTTTATCTTCATAGAGTACGTTACCGGCTAAGATCTTACCCTTGAGCTGCTTCAATGACTTAAAGGCACCTTTTTTTATTATCAGCTTATATTGCTCGGTGGCTGATCCCTGCTGTTTGACGACTGCAAGGGGAACAAGATTCATGAATGTCCGCTGGGCTAGAAAGAAACCAATGGAACCCATAATGTAGGAATTTTTATTTTGCTGTATATATGCTTTTGCTTCGGCAATTGTATTAAAATATTTTCCTTGGAATGCATCTTTTTTCATGCCGCTTATTTTGGCCAGCGATGAGATGAATTGGTTAATTATTTTTTCGCCTTCGGCTCCGGTATCAGGTCCACCAAGAAAGATTACCGTGAAGCTTATTTTCTCCGCGCTGTTAGCATCATTTTGGACCGGTATGCATATATACCCGAAGAGTACAATCAATGTCACCGCGATGATTCTTCTGATTTTCATGAATTCATTCTCCTTTGGTAATCTGACATGTTTAATTGTTTGAGTATCTGTTAAACAAGGGGGAAATTCATTCTTGTTATGATATCTCACTTAAATAGACCGTCAAATTTGAACATTTTCATTATTAAATACATGTATGTCAACGAATTTTTCCATGGCAATAGGTATGTTATATGTAATGAATTTCTTGGTGTTTTCCTCAGAATATGACAGTATGAGAGCTCAATTTGTTCTGATTATTTTAATCGGATTAATAAACTCTGACCGTAAAAAAATGCTTGCAACAGAAGCATTTAGTTTTAGTAATAAAAGAAATTTTTAATTTACCTGTTTTTTAAACTATCATACAATCACACTATTAGTTACTGTGTTGCTCGTTCATATGATATTTTCTTCAAAAGCACTGAATACTTAAAAAGTAATCATGAATTTAATCTCAAACATTGAGTAATAAATTAAGTAAATAGAGAGACCTATGCAAAAAAAGATTTTGGACCTGGTTTATAATCTATCGCTGAAACGTGGGAAACTGCTTCTGATTATAATGACGATTATAACATTATTTTTTAGCGCGTTCATCCCTAATTTGATAATATCGTCTTCGCAAAAAAATCTAATCCCGAAAGACGATCCAGAACAGGCCAAATTCATAAAGTTTCAGGAAGAATTCGGCGTATCCGATAATCTGATTGTCGTTCTAGACGGCGATAGTGATGTGTGCAAGGAATACGCAGATGATTTTGCCACTGAAATAGAAAAGGAAAAAAAATGGGTAAAATCTCTCTTTTATAAAATAGATACCAGTGTACTCGTTAAGCGAGCTCCCCTGTTTGTTTCTGTAAAGGATCTGAATAAAGGATTTGAATTAATTAATAAAAAAAAGAGCTGGATAGAAAGGATACAGAATGTATCAAGTCTGTATGCCGTTCTCAACGAGATTACATCCAGCTTTAAAGAACCGAATACTGATATATCTATTGATTCGGCATCTAAGATTATTACATTCCTTGATGCACTTTTTGTTGAATGGAACGACTGGTTAACAAACCCCAACCAGATAAAGCTAAAACTCGCTGAAAAGCTTGCACAAAAACCAGGTTTTTCTGAACTGGGAAGACTGCAGAGTGGAGGCTACCTCTTTTCACGTGATTTCAAAATGCTATTCATTCTTGTCCAGCCACGGGATTATGACGATGAAATAACATATCTGAGGCCGTTTGTCGCAGATATTCGCAAAGCATGCGACAGGGTTTTCAAGGCACATCCTGAAATAAAAGGAAAAATAAAAGTTGCATTCACCGGTGTGCCGGCCTATACGCTCACAAATACCGAGCTTGTGTATTCCGACATAGGTAGTGCGGGTATCCTTTCCATCGTATTTGTGGCACTGGTACTACTAATCGGTTTCCGTTCGATAAAAAAAACAATTATCGGGATTATTCCTACATTATCTGGACTACTCATTTCATTAGGAATTATTACAATCTTTCTCAAACATCTCAATCTGATAAGTTCTTCATTTTTAGCAGTCCTTTTTGGCATAGGCATTGATTTCAGCATCTATCTTCTTCAGCGTACTGAAGAAGAGCTGGGCAATGGGCTTTCTATGAATGAAGCGATCTATAAATCTGTCGTTCTTACAAGCCGATCCATCATATCCGGCGGTTTAACTACCAGCTTTGCATTTATCGCCCTGGCTCTCTCAGATTTTCAAGGATACGCAGAATTGGGTAAGGCCGCTGGAATTGGCCTTATTGTGGTCATGATAACGACATTTACAATGATGCCCGCGCTACTCATGCTCATTCCTGTTGAGGCAAGAGATTACAATATTAAAGAAGCTTTAATGGGAACCAAGAGACTGGAGCAGAAGAAATTTCACCTGGTAATTATCGGCGCGAGTGTTATCATAACAATCCTGAGTATCATCGCAGCGACCCAGATCAAAATGGACTACAATGTGCTGAAGTTACTACCCAGTGATTCAGAGGCAACGATATATTTAAATAAAATGGAAGTTGACAGTGACATTAAATCTTCAACTGCAATGATATACGATAACGATCTCGGGCATCTCAAGATTATAACTGAAAAAGTGAAAAATCTGAAAACGGTCAGCAAGGTTGAATCGCTTGCCGAACTTATACCAGATAACCAACAGGAAAAAATAAAGATAATAAAAAAATTCAAGCCACTTCTCGGCAATTTCAGAATTGCTTTGGTTAATAATGATCGTTCCAATGCGGATTATATTGCCGTTATTGATACGATGAGCACCTATTTTGAAGATGCTCAGGAAAAAGCTTTCGCGGGAGGCCAGTCAGAACTTGTGAAACAGATCGATGATGTGTTGAAGATTATGGGTACCATCAAGGAACATCTTTCTTCAGACAAACACGGTGTTGCACTGGCAAGAACCAAACAATTCGAAAAGGAGCTTTTTTCTAATTTTGAAAAGGCCACACAGATAATACGCGAAAGCTTTGAGCCGGAAATAATAACCGAAAATACATTTCCTAAAGAACTACTGAATCGCTTTAAGAGTTCCAAGGGCACGTATGTGACCATGGTCTCTCCAACGGGCTCGATATGGGATGTCGATTTTCTTGACAAATTCGTTAATGATCTGAAAAATATCACACCGAACGTAACAGGATTTCCGATTACCCACAAGGTATATATACGTCAGGCGGCCAGCTCAATATTTGAAGCCATGATTCTCTCTTTGGGTGTCATTATCATTTTACTGATTATTGATTTCAGGCGAGTCAATACGGTGTTACTCTCGTTGTTGCCGCTAGTCATAGGAATGCTGTGGATACAACTTGCGCTTTTTATTTTAAAGATCGATTATAATGTTGCGAATATTGGCGGCCTGCCATTGCTTCTTGGTCTTGGAATAGTGTATGGTCTTCGGATCGTCCATCGGTGGAAAGAAGACATGACTATTACCGCATTTGCTGCCACAAAAACTACGGGAAGAGGACTTGCATTTGCAGCATTTGCTATACTGGCAGGACTGGTGAGTATTGTCCCTGCCCATCATAGAGGCGTATCCTCATTTGGATGGATACTCCTCATTGGCATTATATCATGTATGTTCACGGCGCTATTCATTCTGCCGGCTGTAATTGATGTTATCTACGTGATAAAAAAGAACAGGGCAATCAATGCTGGGTTAACCGCTTCTCAAATGGCTGTTGTTGACATACAGGAAGAGATAGAAGTTATCAAAAAGAAAACGAGGAAGCTGTCATCAAACGAAAAAGCTGCCAAGAAGAGCGTGAAAAAACAGAACACCAGGAAAAAGAATCGGGTTCAAAAGCCGAAAAAGAAAAAATGAGATGTATGTGTAAGCAGAAAACTGATACATCGGTTGAATTAACATACTATGGAAAATTACCCCGTGTCAAAGATACGGGGTTTCTTCTTTCCGAAGAGAACTTCTCGTTGAAATGATCCAGGGAATATGATCAAATTACAATATTTTAATGAGTAATGATATGAGAAAAACAAAGATAATCTGCACACTTGGACCTGCTACCGATTCGGGAGATGTTCTCCGCCTGTTGTTCATGAACGGTATGAATGTGGGGCGACTCAATTTTTCGCATGGCAGTCACGAAGAGCATAAAAAACGGATTGAGCAGTTCAAGAAATTGAGAGATGAGATTGGCTATCCTGCAGGATTGCTCCTGGATACGAAAGGGCCGGAGATCAGGATCGGGCAATTTGAAAATACGGAGGTAGAGCTGCAACCTGGATCGAGTTTTACCTTCACGACGAGAATGATTCAGGGAACAGTAAAGGAAGTATCTGTCGCGTATGCGGGCTTCCCCGGTATCGTAAAGAAAGGAGCTGTTATTCTGCTCGACGACGGGTTGATAGCGATGAAAGTATTAGAAGCAGGTCCTGAAGAGGTAACCTGCGAGGTCATCAACGGCGGAATTTTAAGCAATAATAAAAAAATCAATATTCCCGGCATGGCCAATAAACTTCCCTTCATGACGGACAAGGATCGGGAGGACCTGCTCTTCGGCATTGAGAATGATTTCGATTTCATTGCGGCTTCGTTTGTTCGTAATGCCGTGGATATAAAAGATCTCAGGGAAGAGGTGCGAAAACACGGCGGTGAGAATATTAAAATCATATCCAAGATTGAAATCAGGGAAGGTGTAGAGAATATTGATGAGATCATCAGCATAAGCGACGGGATCATGATTGCGCGCGGCGACATGGGTGTGGAGATTCCCTTTGAAGAGCTTCCCGCAATACAGAAAATGATCATAAAAAAATGCTACAATGCGGGTAAACCGGTCATAACCGCCACGCAGATGCTCGATTCAATGATTCGTAATCCGCGACCGACCCGGGCGGAAATTACCGATGTTGCCAATGCCATTTATGACGGGACCAGCGCCATCATGCTTTCCGGAGAAACGTCAATCGGAAAATTCCCGGTCGAGTCCCTGCTCACCATGTCAAAGATTGCGATCGAGACAGAGCGTGATATTGATTACATACACCGATTTGACGAATCCAGAACTCCGGTTTCCCGGAACGTTACAAATGCCGTGAGCCGTGCGGCATGCGAAACTGCGCATATCCTCGGCGCGGCAGCAATTGTAAGTGTGACGAAATCGGGCCATACGGCAAATATGGTTTCACGGTACAGGCCCGCCTGTCCGATCCTGGCAACAACCGCATCACGAAAAGTATTCAATCAGCTTTCTCTCTCATGGGGAGTATATCCTGACATGACCGAGAGAAAAAATTCAACTGACGAGGTCTTTAAACAGGCGGTTGCGAAAGCGGCTGAATCGAGCATGATCAAAAGCGGGGATCTCGTCGTCATTACCGGTGGCATGATCGCCGACGTGAGCGGAACGACTAACATGATAAAAGTGCATATTGTGGGCGATGTTCTCCTCGAAGGGAAGGGCGGAGCCCCGTACCGCACGAGCGGTTCGGTCTGCGTTATCCAGACACCCGCCGACCTGATACATTTCAATGTCGGAGAAGTGATCGTTATCAGGAATACGTCCGACGAAGTGCTCTCTGTACTGAGAAATGCTGCCGCCGTTGTCACTGAAGAGCCAGAGCGTGAATCACAAGCGGTGATTGCAGCGCGGGCCCTTGGGATCCCTGCCGTATCGGATGCAGAGAACGCCACGGAGATATTAAAGAGCGGAACTGTCGTTACCGTTGATGGGAAAAAAGGCGTAATATACAGCGGAATAAAAAAGTAAGCGTAGCAGTATTGTTTGAATTGTCTTGACGGAAATGAAGAATCATACTAGGGTTGATATGTCCGGCAGAAACATTCGCCGGAAAATGAAATGAACCGTTTCATACACACTGTCACAATAGGTATGCTTGCCGCGTTTTGTCATCTGCTCGGTCAGTCCGAGACATGCATGGGAGCGTCACCGGACAACTCTGTTATATCATCCTTTTCAACCTCAATCGCCGATCAGGACGAGAATGTTAAGCGCAATATCCTGATCGCGTGCAATAAATTAAACGGCACGAATATTGCGCCAGGTTCGGTATTTTCATTCAATGATACGGTAGGTGAAGGATCGACCAGAAACGGGTTCGCGCCGGGCAGGGTCCTGTATCGGGACAGGGTTGCCATTGAGCCGGGCGGCGGGTTGTGCCAGGTTTCCTCAACACTTTTCAACGCCCTCCTGATGGCCGGCTGCAGTATTGTGGAACGGCACCGGCATTATCAGCCGGTAACATACGTACCGGTAGGACTCGACGCAACCATAAAATTCGGAAAGAAAGACCTGAAAATCAGGAATCCGCACCAATGTGTACTTACGATCAACATCAAGGCGAGCAATTCGAGCCTCGTAGCCATAATATCAGCATCGGAAAAACTCGGATACCGGTATGAAATCGAAACAGATGAGGACGAAGTAGCAATACCTGCCGGAGATGAAGCAGACAGGATCCAACAGGGACTTTCTGTGCTTGTGTACCGGAAAAGATTCCGGAACAAGGAATGCATCGACAGCACCCTCCTGTATCGGGATTATTATCCTCCGGTGTATGTCCGGTAGCTCCCATGCGTCGCATTAAATCAATATACTGCAGGTGCAGGCTTCCGGGGATTGCTGTTATTATTGCGATGCTAACGTTGTTCGGTACTTTGTTTGCGTTAGAAGAACAGCCGTTTGATGCATGGAGCGAATTTTCCACAAAAAAAGAATGCAAACAGCTTATGGGATGGCTCCGGCAACAGGCTGGCGAACGGCTTACCGGAGCCACACTCAGCACTTATCCTGAAATACAGACACCGCCGTTTTTCGGCAGCCTGGGAATTTTTATTACTCTTAAAAAAGGGAAAAAGGTCCGGGGGTGTTACGGCGCCTTTTCCCATTCCTCAGTGAAAATCTGCGAACTCTTGTCCGATTATCTTGCCGGGGCCCTTGCCCGGGACCCTCGGTATCCGCCGCTTGATGTCGCGGAACTTCCAGACACTGACATTATCCTGACGCTCGCATCCATGCCTTCGCCTGTCAGCGATCTGGGTGCCGTTGATCTGCATCAATCTGGAATACTGATGCTATGCGACGGGGATGAGAACGCGGTGTTTGTCCCTGCCGAGATCAGGACCGTCTCATATATTGAGCGTTTCATGAAAGGAAGAACATGCCAGATCTCGGCCTTCAGAACTATCACGATTCGATGAACCAGTGACGATATATCGGGGAAAAACCAGGAGGATGCCATGAAGAGAATAACACTGATCGCAGCAATGATGATTGCATGTGTATGCCTGGCATCCGGTTGCGATACCTCCGGCGTCAGGCGGCTTGAAAACGGTACGAGCCTGTATACCGGGAGCGCAAAAAAAATATCCGAAACATCCGTTGTCGAAGGAACCGTGATTGATGCAGTAACGAAAAAAGGGATTGGCAATGCAAGGGTAGAGATGAAGAACGCCAACATGGGTATCGGATATTACTCATGTGAAACCGGAAGAAACGGTCATTTTACAATTAATGACTTTATTTCCCATGTTAAATATGTCGTTGAGGTCAGTGCGCAGGGATACGTCACCTATACTTCAACCGGTTCAATCACGGAAGGTGCTCATACTTTTATGCTTACGCCGGAGGCCGTGCTGTCGGGGATTGTGAGGAGACCGGGGAGCGAGCCGATCAGGGGGGTTGAGGTCAAGCTTTTCGCGAATGCAGAGTATGATGACGAATCAGGCGAAGAAATCAACCAAGGACGCAAGCCGCTCATAACTGCTACGGGTGCAGACGGTGCATACCGGTTTGATAAGCTGCCCGGCGGCTCGTACACAATAACCTTCTCCGGCCCGGGCTTAATTACTGAAACGGCTCAGCTGCAGCACATCAAGCAGGGCGAAGCGTTTATCCTTCCCATGGTAATGTTCCGTCCGGCAATGGTTTCCGGCAGGGTTTCTATCGAAGGGATTAATTCCCCGGCCATAAACGTGGATGTGAGCATTATCGGAAATGTTTCTTATTCGGCCACGACATTCCAGGATGGTACATACCGCATTGATGATATAAAGCCAGGCACCTTCAAGATCAAAGCGGTGCATCAGGGATTTTATGAACTTACGCCGCGGGCGGTAAAGATCAATGAAGGAGAAACAATCGATGCAGTCAATTTTACCGTAAAGCCGAAAGAGCCTCAGATTCAGGTATATTCTTACCGGTATACCTATGCTCCTGGAGACAACGTGGACTTCAATTTACGGACTTTCCGTCTCGAAAGCTATAAAGTGACGATCTACAGGGTTCCCGTGGATATACTGGTACGTGGAGGCGTTGACGCGGACAGGCTCGATCCGGCCGAATCAGGATTTAAGGCGGTTACCACCTGGGATGAACCGGTCCAGGAATTCGAGCCGTATGAATGGCGTTACCAGTCACTCAGGATAAAAACGCCGCTTCCTACAGGCGGTTATTGCGTTGAGGTGCAGGGGGCCGGCCGGGTTATCAGCAGGAAGTTTTTTTCTCTGACAACGGTCGGTATCGTCATGAAGCGTTCGCAGAGCTCAATTTTTGCTTATGCAACTAATCTCGTGGATAATTCGCCCATCGGGGAAGCGAGGATAGCCGTCTTTGATACGACGCCAGTGAAGAAAAAGGACTCTGAATCCGCTGCGTCGTATGAACCGCCCGATCAGATTGAAGACCTTCCCGTCCGGGTTGTTCTTCAGGGGAAAACCGATAAGAACGGCCTGTATCATAAAGCAATTCAATCGACAAAACATCTGTCAGCCATTGTCATCGCGAAAGACGGCAGCTATGCCATTTGCAATACCGGTTCGCCCTCATGGTTCGCACGCGAACAGAAGAAGTATTTTATTTATACTGACAGGCCGGTTTATCGCGCGGGTGACACGGTGCACTACAAGATGATCGGGAAAAACAGGGAGAACAGGTTTGTCCCCATTCCCGGCGAGCGTATGTATTACAAGATTGTAAACCGGGACATGAACACCCTGCTGGACGAAGGAAGTGTCGTACTTGACGATTGGGGGACAGCTGACAGCAAGATTGTAATCCCGCGGGAATCGCATCTTGGCGTGCACGAGATACTGGCCGGACCGAACCGGGACAATCTCTACGGGAGAGGCAGGTTTTATGTCGAGCAATACCGAAAGCCCGAGTTTATGATATCAATAGCACCGTCAAAAGAATATTTCATCAACGGCGATACAGCCGAATTCAAGGTTGAGGCGAAGTATTTTTTCGGTGCGCCTTTGAAAGGTGCCCTGATCAAATACCGCTTTTATGAGACGCGTCTCAGGGATACTGATACCACTTATTGGTGGGAGGAGGATTACGCGGATTCGGGTGCGTATAACCGTATCATTCTGGAGGGGGAAAAGTATGCCGATAATGACGGAATCGCAGTTTTGCGGCTGCACGCGGGTGACTTTCCGTACGATCGTGAAATAACCTGCGAGGCCACCGTTGTAGACCACTCGAATGTGAGTATAACGTCAAGCAACCGGGTGCGTGTGGGCAGAGGAGAGTATTACGTGAAAATCCAGCCGGCGCAGCACTTCTTCTCATCCGGGGAGAAAAAATCTGTGACTATCAGGACTCTGACCCATGCGGGAAAACCGACAGGTGCGCGTTTGAAGGTTGAGCTTTTCCGGTACATCTGGAAGCCGTGGGAACGGGTTTATTTGCACGACAGCAAGCCTGTTTTTTCGGAAAAGGTTACGATCGACGACACGGGATCGGTCGTTATCGAACTGCCCCGCCAGTTCAGCTTCAGCGGGGAATTTGACCTCGTAGTCACCGGCGTTGACAGGAAAGATAATGTCATCACAGCATCGAGGGTTATCTGGATATACAGCACAGGCGGCGCGCAGGCGGCATCGCGATTTAAAAACCTGGAGCTTGTTCTCAATAAAAACGAACTCGACAAACCCGGGGAGGTGACCTGCCTGATTAAAAGCAGGTACACTGATGCGTACGTGTGTCTCACCCTGGAAGGGAGAGATGTATATGAATCGCGGGTGATAAAAATGACCGGGAACATCATGCCGGTAACTTTTTCCGTCATGCCCGAGTATGCGCCGAACCTGTATATAACTGCATCGATGCAGAGAAAGCGAGCCCTTTACACCTCATCGGCAGAGGTGTCATTGCCGGTTCGGGATACCGCGTTGTCGCTTACGGTGGAAACTGACAGGCAGAAATACAAGCCCGGCGAAAGGACTTCGGTCACGATCAAGGCGCTTGACACGGAGGGGAAACCCGTGCGCGCCGATATTTCACTGGCAGCGGTGGACGAGTCCATCTACCAGATACGATCCGATCACACGCCGCCAATGAAAGACTTTTTCTATACAAAGATATCCAACTGGGTGCTCACAAGCTATTCGTATCCCATCACGGTCCTGGCCGGTGCCGGGAAGGACGGGAAGATCAAGGTGCGTGAAAAATTTGAGGACACGGCATTCTGGCAGGCGAAGATAAAAACTGGCGAGGATGGCACGGCACGTGTCAGCTTTACCCTTCCTGATAATCTCACTACCTGGCGGCTTACCGTGCGCGGGCATGACCGAGCCGGAAGGGTCGGGGAAAAGCGCTCGACCTTCATCGTGACACAGGATATGATCGCACGAATCGGAAAGCCGCGTTTCATGGTTGAAGGAGACGAGATGGGTCTCATCGGTATCATGAACAGCAACACGGACCGTGGACTGAAACGGGTCGACGCTGAGTTCGAGGCGAACGGGACGATGCTTATGCCGGAGGAAAAAATGCCGGTAAGCCTTCCTGCGTTTGGCTCCGCAAGTAATTACTATCACTTCAGGGTGCCGAAGGATGGACGTGAAGTAACTCTCAGGTTTAGCGCGAAGGCTGACCAGGAGGCGTCGGACGCAATCAAAGTATCTGTACCGGTCGAGCGGCGGGGCGTGCCCTTTAAGCTGAACGGGATCGGAGACATGGTGAATAATAAAACAGTAACCATCACACCGCTTGCAGACACGGATGATTTCTCATTTATTCCGGAAGCGGTAACAATTTCAGTAAATCCATCGCCGGTCATACAGATGCTTCGGGCGACAACCTACCTGAGCGAATACCCCTACGGGTGTATCGAGCAAACACTCAACAGCTTCATGCCGAACCTTGCCCTGCACCGGGTACTGAAACTCAAGGGATACACGCAATTCATTAATGAAAAGGCAAAGATTGAACTGGATAAAAAGGTGGCAGCAGGCATTGAGCGTGTACAGCAATACCAGAATTATGATGGTACCTGGGGCTGGTGGGCGGGAAGCCGCGGTAATGCCTTTGTAACCGGGTATGTGCTTAATTCGATCTACCTGGGAGGGGCGTCAGGTTTTGCGTATGACAAGGATATAGTAAAAAAAGGAATCGATTCCATCCGGATATATTTCAAGAATCCAGCTCTCGATGAATGGGACGCTGTGGCGTATCTTATGTACATCAATGCCCTGTGGGGACGATGGGACCGGGATATATTTAAAAAAATAATGGCGCAGAAGGAGAGAACGACCTACCAGATGGCGTTTGTGATCAGGGCAATTGCGGTGGCACGTTCAAAGGGGCTGCTGTCCGAAGAAACAAAAGAGGAAACGTTTTCGGGAATGTCGCTTTTGCTGGAGTCTCTCAGAAATCGTGCCAGAAAGGACTCCAGGGGGTTATTCTGGGAAAGCACGGGCAGTGATCGCTGGAGCTGGCCCGGCAGTGACACGGAAATGACCGGTCATGTCCTCTCCGCACTGGTGGAGAGCGGTGATCGATCGACGCTGCCGGCCCAGATCGTACGCTCGCTTTGCAGCAGGTCCCGGGGCGATGCATGGGAATCGACAAAGGAAACGGCAACCGTGATAAGCGCGTTGTGCGCTTACCTGGAGGCAGCGGGAGGAACTGCTGTGAACAAAGGCGCGGTGACGTTCACGATGGATGGTAAAAAAATAGCTGATATTTCGTATGATGTTGATATGCTTACAGAGGTGAAGTCTCTAACAAAAAAAGTGGTGCTTCCCGATGCCGGCTCACGGACCTCATTTACCATTAATGCGGAAGGCCTGGCCGGCGCTGATATGAGCTTCGATATATCAATAAACGGCACGCTTTATTTTAAAGAAAAAGGAATTGCGACACTGCTGAAATCGGAGGAAAAAAGCCTGAACGCACTGGCCAACGGGATCACAATGACCAGGACTTTCGCGGCCATAACGCGGGTGCGGGACGTACGCAACAATGAATACCTGGTCCCGCAGAGCCTCGCTGATAAAAAGATGATCCGGATCGGCGATGAGATGCTTGTGAAGGTAAAATTCTCGGCCCGGGATGATTTTCAATACCTGGTTCTGGAGGATTTCCTCCCATCCGGATTCGAGGTGACTAAGGAAAGCGCATATGACGATTACCAGCCCTTTGTCCACGTCGAGCGGCGGGACAACAGGATGGTGTATTTCTTTTCCGAACTGAAAAAGAACGAGCTGTATGAAATCGCCTATATCGTACGTGCGGAGCTGCCCGGAACCTTCATGATCAAGCCGTCACGGATGGAGTGCATGTACGAGCCGACAATCCAGGGATGGTCAGCACCCGCGGTTGTCGATGTGAAGAAAAAATAACTATCCGTTCCCGATTTTTATTTACCCGGGAATTGGATAGGAAGTATAAAAAATAATCGCGTGTTGAGAGGGAGCGGCATGAAGCCACAAACAATTGTCTCACTGGTTATCGGCGTGTTGATAACCATCCTCATTATACAGAATACTCATTCGGTAGTATTGAAGATTTTCTTCTGGCAGCCCGAGATTCCGCTAATAATCCTGATAGCTGTTGTGCTGGCAGCAGGATTCATAGCCGGTATGTTCTTGAAAAGCGTCACCGGTGCGGTTTCAAAAAAAAAGGACGAGTACTAAAAGCTCTATTAGGCTACGAACGGGTTGAGCAATGGCATGAATTCTCCGTGCGATGAAAACAGAGTCTCTGTTCGATTTGCTGTCCTGTTTTTTTATCTTGCAGTATCGGTACTGGCGGTACAGCCTGTTGAAACGCGGGACGAGCAGTATCACCGTGCATTCGACATCCCGGTTTCGATTGACATATTGTCAAAACAGGTCAGGCTCCTCAGGGAGGGTACCCTGAAGGATATTACCGTCACGATCGATGATTCAACTGAAATCCGCGACACCCTCCATAATGAACGGATCATGGCGCATACGCTTACCTTTACTAATGACGGAGTGATTCGCATCATGGCTGATTCAAGGGAAGCGGCCCGACCGGTTCGGATCATTCTCAATGGTGCCTCAAAAGATGCCTCCTGTAATGTGCGGGTGGGCGGTGAGGTGCGGCGCTATCCACTCCCGATGACTATAGTATATGATAAAAATGGGCTCAGGTTCCTCGTTATGGAAGAGCTCTATCGTTATATCCTTGACTCAGCGAGTGCCGAATACGGCATGGAATATATCAAGGATCAAGAAGCTGTCATGGCCCTGGCACATGTAATCGCTGCACGGTATAGATTCAAACAGGAAGCCAGGGTGCACGATGGCGCCGATTTCTGCGATTTGACACACTGCCAGGTATACCGCGGCAGGATCGCACGCATTACGGTGTCTGATGAATGGATGATAGACCATGCTGCGCTTCCGGTTAATATGTTTTTCCATTCCAGGTGCGGCGGTAATACACTTGACGAGAGAGTATTTTCAAACCATGGGAGCAAGCGTGTGACCGGCAATGAAGGAGTAAAGGATTACCTGTTTCAGGACGGCACATGGCTATGCCGGAGCGCTGATTCTACCTGGGAGCGGTCAATCAGCAGGGAAGAATTATTGAAACTGATTTTGCCGGATGCCAGGCACCGTGCTGATGAACCAATTTCGATTCAATATGACAGAAAACGGCTTGAGCTCAGGATCAGCGAGGGAAATAAAACCATATCGATTCCTCCCGAAACCTTCCGCCTTGCCATCAACAGGGTGAAGGGATGGAATTATATTAAAAGCAACAACTTCACGATCAAGGAAACAATAGTCGATGAAAAACATTTGATAAATTTCAGGGGCGAGGGACTCGGGCATTGTGTCGGATTCTGCCAGCACGGTGCACTGGCGCTTGCCCGCAGAGGGTATAACCGTTTTGAGATACTGGAGCATTATTACCCCACGTTGACGCTGAAACCGGTAGGTGGCAATCCTGTTACCACTCCATTCCTGTCATATTGCGTTTTTGACCTTTCAACAGGGGCGGTGCGAGAGATCTGTCCAGGGCAGGATTTTATCCACAGGAGAATCCCTGCCGGATCCGTTTTCAAACTGATCGTTGCACTTTATCTTGTATCCGAGCGACCTGATATTGTTAATGAATATACCTTCAATTGCTGCGGTACAAACACTCATGACATGGCCATGCCTGACAGATGCTGGAACCAGCATGGACACGGGGCACTGCAGCTCAAAGACGCCATCCCCTATTCCTGTAATCTCTATTTTGCATCACTGTATAACAGGATCTCAATTAAAAAGTTCAGCGATTTTTTTAATGCCTTCTGCCTGTGTGCCGGAATCCAGGCAGGACTACCGCGGATATCCGGTGACAGGGAATGGTCTCTCATGCTGGCAGGACTTGATTTCAGGTTGACCTTCGCGATCGATGATTATATAAAGTTGGTCCGTTTTCTGAATTGCAGCGGATCATACGCTACGGTGGAGGAAGCGTGCCCCGCTGTTTTGTCGTATGATCAAAGGCTGGCCATCTTCAGGGCGCTCAAGGAAACATGCATCAAAGGTACAGCCGGCGGTGTCACTAAACCGTATGGGGCTGAATGCAATTACCAGGCCCTGCCCGAACACGTGAAGAATGAGACCTGGGACATGAGTGAAAATGCCTGGGGGAAAACGGCGACTGTGATCGATGGAACAAACCTGCCGGTAAGCTATGGCATGTTTATCGGCGGGTCCGGCCGCACCGGAGTAGTCGTCGTATTACGGAAGGGGAACGGCCACCTGGCTGCTCGATGGGCGCGTGCAGTGCTTTCGCACTATACCGGGCATTGATGGTGCAGGAGTGAGCTGCCTGGAGTCCCGTTTCGTCTATGATCGTTAGGCGGACAACAGCTTCAGGGAATCTTTAATGAGCTGTTCAATTGACGCATCTGGGCTGCATTTCGATGCTTCGTCAACTGCGCGTGCAGACTTTATTTCATCGAATCCCAGGGAAACGAGCGCTTCAACGGCGTCGGTTTTATATACGTGCCGCTCATTTACCGGTCCTGAGAAAGACCTCAGTTTTTTGAGTTTCCTCTTGAGCTCAAAAATAAGCTTATCAGCCTTGGCTTTACCTATGCCGGGTATTTTCATCAGCAAGCCGGTGTTTTCAGTCTCGACCGCCTCAACAAATAATTGTATCGAGATGCCTGACAGTATCGAAAGAGCCATTGACGGGCCGATACCGCTGATATCCAGGAGAATGGTAAAAAGATTCCGCTCAACCTCGGTGAAAAAACCGAAGAGCCTGAGCTGATCTTCCTTGTGATGTGTGTACACATAAAGGGAAAGCTCTTTCAGCTGCTGGATTTTCTCATAAGTGGAAAGAGGGATGCTCAGCCCGTATCCGACACCGGAAACATCTATGATGACTTCCGTTGGCTTAAGTTCATCTATTGCTCCGCGTAACTTGCTAATCATTATAACTGTATATCCGGTATGATTTAATTATTTAGATATTTAGTGATTCATACTGTGAGAATAATTCAGGCATGTTAGAATACAAGAAAATATTTTGTTATCCGTTGAATAATTCATGCAATCTCTGATGTTGCGAAATCATACAAGACATATAATTTTTTAAAAAAAAGTTGACGATTTGTATTAATAATAGTAATATGTAACTAAATAGTTAGTTAAAATAAACAGTTAGTTATTGCGGGGTAATATGGAAACAGTATCAACCGGGGATAAAATAATAAAAGCCGCTCAGCGTGAATTTGCTCAATACGGTTTTGAAGGTGCGCGGGTGGACAGAATTGCCCAGAAAGCCAGGATCAACAAGGCAATGATTTATTACCACTTTAAAAGCAAAGAAAACCTGTATGAAACGCTTTTATCGAAAGTCTATACAAGCATTTTCCCCCGCATAACTGAAAATATCCCGGAAAATATTGGACCGAAGGAGAAGCTTGAACTGATAATCAGCACATTCATCGATTTCATCAAGGACCTTGATGAGGATTTTATACGAATGATGCTGCGTGAGCTGTCAAGTGGGGGTAAATATTTTAAAAAACTCATGCTGCCCAAAGTAATTGTCCCAATGGTAGGTGTTGTTCAGGACTTGTTTGATCAGGGAGTCAGGCAGGGCATATTCAAGAGGGTTGTCCCCCACTTTTCGTTCATACAGACCCTGGGGGCTATCATTTTTACAAACGCAATTCGAATAATACTCTCGGACACAGATATCGGGAAAGCCCTGTTCAAGGACGATTTTTTTGATGAGTTCAAGAAGAACCTTCTAACAATTGTTGAAACAGGGATTCTTGTGGAATAAGGAGGAAGCATGAAAAGCTACAAAAAGATAATGGTCATAATCTTTCTGGGCATTGCATTTTCTGCTGCTGCGCACCTCGATCCCGTGCATGCAAAGAGCACCCTGAAAACAATAAACCTGGAAGAGGCGATTGCCCTGGCCAAGCAGAACAGCCACGACTATAAGATTGCTCTTCAGCGACAGAAGGGTGACTCGGAAAAAGTTAACCAGGCTTGGGGGATGCTTCTTCCGGTCATAGAATCCGAAGCGTCGATGCTGCGACAGGGAGCGGATACCGGCTTCCTGAGCATGACAGACGGGCAATATGACATACGGGTCGTACAGGTTAAGTTCGGAATCAACCCGGGAATGTTTTACAACGCGCTGCAGATGTCTCGAAAAGCGTATACTGTGTCCACCGAAGATGTGAAAAAGATCAAGAGCGAGATAGAATATAATGTAATCGAAAGCTATTTCAATCTTATCCTTGCAGAAGAGATGATTACCATCAGGAATGAAACGATTGCTCTTCTTGCGGAAAACCTCAAGGATGTGAACAACCTGTACAAGACCGGTAGCGTGCCGCGGTACGACCTGCTACAGGCGCAGGTACAGCTAAAAAGCCAGGAGCCGCTTCTCATAGAGGCTGAGAACCGGTATCGGCTCGCGCTTGATATGTTTAATTACCAGATGGGGCTTGATGAGACAATATACCGGGCCGATCGGAGCATAATTGAAAAGAATACCTACCGGGCCGCGGAGAAGGATATTGACGCGTTTGTCGCAAGGGTCGGAGGCATAGCCCTGAAGAACAGGCCGGAGATAGTCCAGCTTAAAATGAAAAAGGAGATTGCCGGGCACATGAAGAACATCAATGATGCGTACTATCTCTGGCCGACATTCACGGCGGGAGGCTATTACGGGTTCAGCAAGGCCCTGCCCAACGCCACCGAAGCCTACCTGCCCACCAAGGACATGGGTCCGGGCGGTGAAGCGGGGCTTGGATACATGAATCTTTCCGGCATCGCAGGAGACGGAAAATGGCAGGATAACTGGCAGGTGCGTCTGGCAGCAACCTATCGATGGAGTGCTCTTCTTCCTTTTGACTCTACCAGGGCACAGGCGCGGGAAGCAAAGGCACGCGGGCTGGAGGCGGAAGAGGAGCTTATCAAGGTGAAACGGCTTATCACTATCTCGATTAAGTCGTCATACTCAAGCCTTCTGACGTCGCGTCAGGCAATCCAGTCGCACCGCGAGAATGTCGAGAAGGCTAAAGAAGGATTGCGGATAGCACGAGAAAGCTACCGTGCAGGGGTCATCAAGAACTCGGAGCTGCTGGGCGCGCAGATGGCGCTCACCCAGGCGCAGGCGGGATACATCAACGGCGTGAACGGCTACTACCAGTCGCTGGCGAAATTACGAAAGGACATTGGTACTGATGACGATACAACAATTTTCGGAGGAGAAGGGAATGAATAAGAAAAAAATAATCCCTATCGCGGTGGTCGCCGTGATCCTGACACTGGCTGTACTGTATTTCGAGGTGTTTCGACACCTGGGCAAAGACGGCTCACGCATCGAGGGATCCGGGACTATTGAAGTTACGGAAATTGATATCAGCTCAAAGCTCGCGGGAAGGATCATGACCATCGCCAAAGAGGAAGGGGAGGCGGTAAAGCATGGCGAAATACTGGTCAGAATCGCGTTTGACGAGCTGGACGCGCAGCGTCTTTCCGTCATAGCGAACCTTAATAATGCAAAAAAGAACATGGAACGGGTCCGGGACCTTTATCATAGCGGTTCAGTTTCTAAAAAAGACTATGACAATATGGAGACCCTTTACCGCATGGCTAAAGCCGGGTACGAGCAGATTAACGCTGCCATTGGGAACGCGGTCATCGCATCGCCGATCGACGGCGTGGTGCTGGAAAAGAATCTGGAAATCGGAGAGATAGCGTTTCCCGGGACACCTGTGCTGACAGTGGCCGACATAGAAGACACCTGGATCAGGATATATGTGAACGAAAAGCAGTTGGGCCATGTGAAGCTCGGCCAGAAGGCTGTCATTACCGTTGATTCGTTTCCGGACAGGAATTTTTCCGGCACGGTCGTTTCGATTTCGGACAAGGCCGAGTTCACTCCAAAGACGATCCAGACGAAGGACGAGCGGGTCAAGCTGATGTTCTCGGTGAAGATATCGGTACCGAACCAGGACCGGTCGCTCAAGCCGGGAATGCCGGCTGATGCATATATCATCAAGGGAGAGAAAAAGTGATCGAGGTTGCAAACATCAGCAAGCGATTCGGGGAGATCGTTGCCGTGGATTCACTGGGTTTTACCGTGAACCGGGGAGAGATCTTCGGCATCGTGGGCCCTGATGGCTCCGGCAAGAGCACCCTGCTCAGGATGATCTCTTCGATCCTTGTCCCTGACCGGGGATCAATAACGATCGGCGGTATGGACGTGCAAAAAAATCCGATTGCTGTCAAGGAACGGCTTGCCTACATGCCGCAGCGCTTTGGTTTGTACGAAGACCTGACCGTAGAGGAAAACATATTTTTTTTTGGAAGACTTTTCCTTTTGTCGCGTCGTGAGATACGGAACAAGCTCGATACACTGTACGGCTTTAGCAGGCTCGGTCCATTCAAGGACCGACTCGCGGGAAAGCTCTCCGGCGGCATGAAGCAGAAGTTGGGGCTGGTTTGTAGCCTCGTGCACACACCCGAGGTGCTGCTGCTTGACGAGCCGACGAACGGCGTGGATCCGGTATCGCGCCGTGAATTCTGGGATATACTGTACGAGCTTCTTGCGAAAAAGGTAACGATCATCGTTACCACGGCATACCTTGACGAGGCGGAGCGCAGCAACCGCGTGGCTCTGATGTACCGCGGCTCGTTTATCAGACTGGGAGAGCCAAAATCTGTGCGAAACGAAATCAAACAAAAAATACTGCATATTGTCGTTGATAATTCGAAAAAGGCTGAATCAATATTACGGAAAGTGCCTGAATTAAAGATAGTACGGACCGGAAACTCGATCAGGATGTTTACTGACTCGGTCCATAAAACAAGGAATCATGTGGAACAGTTGCTGCGTCCAAACAGGGTGGCGATCCTCTCGGTCGAAGAGGCGTTGCCACGACTCGAGGACAGTTTTATTGAAATCATAACGAGGGAGGGATCGCAGTGAAACGTTTCGGCTCCCTGATACGCATGGGGGCAATTGCCGACAAGGAATGGATCCAGATCAGGCGTGACGCGCGAAGCCTGTACATCACCCTGTTCATCCCGTCAATGCTGGTCCTTCTCTTCGGTTATGCGCTCGTCTTCGATGTCAAGCATGTAAAGATTGGCATATACGATCAGGACAGGAGCTATTTCTCACGGCAGTATCTTGAGCGCTTCAAAAACACGGAATACCTTTCGATACAGAAATACCTGGATAATTACGAGGAAATAGATCGCCTCATCAACGGGGGTAAAATAATCATGGCACTCGTAATTCCGCCCGGATTCGAGAAGAAATTCAATGCCGGTAAATATGCCGATGTCCAGGTGCTTGTGGATGGATCGGATTCCATGTCTGCAATGATAGCGACCGGATATGTAAAGGGGATAACATACCAGTTCAACAGGGACTGTCTGGAAAAGGCCCTTATAAAAAAAGGGATTACTTCGCTCAAACAACCGGTTGAGATAAAAAACAGAATTTGGTACAATGCCGAGCTTAAAAGCAGAAACTTTATCATCCCCGGTAACCTGGGCCTCATACTTGCTATTATTGCGGCCCTGATAACTTCTCTGACCATGTCGAGAGAATGGGAGCGGGGTACTATGGAGACCCTTATAACAACGCCGGTCCGCGGTTATGAAGTGGTGCTCGGGAAGCTTATCCCGTATATTATTATCGGCCTTCTTGATGTCATTCTCGGGCTTTCAATTGGTTATTTTGTTTTCAACGTACCATTCCGCGGCAGTTTCATCCAGCTTTGCCTGATTTCCGTGCTGTTCCTGATAGGCACCTGTAGCATGGGGGTCTTGATCTCCTCTGTCACGCGTGTTCAGGTTCTGTCTGTCCAGGTGGCGATTGTGGCGACCTATCTGCCGTCATTTATGCTATCGGATTTTATTTTTCCCATCAAGAATATGCCTGTCATTATTCAGGCGATTACCTATATCGTACCGGCCAAGTACATGATTGTCGTACTGAAAGGTATCGTTTTGCGGGGGGTCGGGTATCCCCTGTTGGTAACTCAGATCGTATTTTTATCGCTATTCTGTATCGTGGTACTAGCCCTGAGTATAAAAAAATTCAAGGTGAGTCTGCCAAACAAATAAACAGGACATGATAGAGCAATGAAACTGTTCCTCAGACCCAAAGTGCTTGCCAGTATGATCAGGAAGGAGTTCGCTCAGGTGCTTCGGGACATCAGAATGAGGGGGGTCGTGTTCGGACCGCCAATCATCATGATAATCATTTTCGGTTATGCTATCAGCATGGATGTAAACAGCGTCAATTTTGCTGTCCTTGATGAGGATAAAACATCAATGAGCAGGGGGCTGATAGAGAAGTTCACCGGGTCCGGTTATTTTATCCTGCATTCACATTTCTCTTCTGTAAATGAACTCCAGCCCCTGATGGACCGCGGACAGGTTGAGGCCTTCATGCATATCAGGCGGGGACTTTCGAAAAAACTTAAAACGGGAAAGGTATCGGAGATACAGGTGATAATCGACGGCACGGACTCGAACCGGGGCGCAATTATCACCGCGTATGTGAATGAAATAATGCAGAATTATTTCATAGATAAATACCTGAACCTGGTCAAAACCCGGGTCATATTCCGTTCATCCAGCCTCCCGGGAGCAACAGCCGGAGATGCAGCAGGAATGGTACTGAGCGGAGGCGTCCGCGTTATCGACCGGGCATATTTCAATCCAACGCTCCTGAGCCGGAATTATTTCCTGCCGGGCGTGATCGGATTTATTGTTTCCCTGATCACCGTCATGCTGACGTCCATGTCTATCGTCCGGGAGCGGGAGTCGGGCACCATGGAGCAGATCATCGTGTCGCCGATCAAACCGATGGAATTCATCCTGGGTAAAACTATTCCATTCGCGATAATCGGTTTCATTGACATGGCTATCGTCACGGTGATCACGATATTTTGGTTCGGGGTTTCGTTCAAGGGGAATATCCTGTTCCTGTTTGTTGCAGCATTTTTCTATATCATATGCTCGCTTGCAGTCGGAATATTTATATCAACGATATCGAGAACGCAGCAACAGGCGATGATGTCTTTTTTCCTCTATTTCATCCCGGCGATACTCTTTTCGGGATTCGCTTTCCCGATCTATGCCATGCCCGATATAATCCAGTTGATTACATACCTGAACCCGCTGATGTATTTCATAATCATCATACGTGGTGTGTTTCTCAAGGGAGTCGGCATTGCGATACTCTGGAAGGAGCTTCTCGTGCTCGTTGTCATTGGCGTGGTGCTGCTCAACCTCAGCGCCCGGAGACTCAGCAAGAGGCTTGAATGATGGGACACGTTGTTGAAATAAAGAATCTGACAAAGAAGTTCGGCGATTTTACCGCCGTGGACAATATCAGCCTGTCGGTTGAAAAGGGCGAGATCTTCGGCTTTCTGGGCCCCAACGGCGCCGGTAAGACAACGACCATTAAAATGCTCTGCGGCATCCTGATGCCAACCTCTGGAGAGGGCAGCGTGTCAGGGTATGACATAATCAGCCAGCAGGAAAAAATCAAGACCGTAATCGGATACATGTCGCAGCGCTTTTCGCTGTACGAGGACCTTACGGTTGTCGAAAACCTTGAATTTTTCGGAAGTATTTACGGGTTGGAGAACACACGACTCAGGAAGGCAATCGAACGGGTCGTCGACATGGCCGGGATCGGCGACAGAAAAAACGACCTGGTAAAGAACCTTCCCGGCGGGATGAAGCAGCGGCTTGCACTGGGGGGGGCTATTCTCCATGACCCTCCGATACTGTTTCTCGACGAGCCGACATCAGGAGTGGACCCGCTTATGCGTCGAAACTTCTGGGACATCATCTACCGTTTTTCGGAGGAGGGACGTACGATTTTCGTTACGACTCATTACATGGACGAGGCGGAGCATTGCAACAGGATCGCGCTCGTTATCGCAGGCACGATCATTGCCCTTGACTCACCGGATAATCTCAAGAGGAACTTTGACCAGGCTGTCTACTCGATCATGACCGAAAATTTTCTGGAAGTGTTCGAGAAGATCAGGTATCTTGATTTCATCATCGAGGCAGCAATATTCGGTACTGATATTCATGTTTTATGCGAAGGGGATGTTCCGGTAAAAAAGAAACTGATGTCTTTTTTTAGCAAAAACGGGATATCGGATTTTTCAATTCATCGTATTAAACCGAGCCTTGAAGACGTATTTGTGAGCAATGCGAGAAAATATGCCCTGTGATTTGTTGTTCGGCATCATTATTCTCAATGTTTTTTTGTTGAATTTATTGAATGATTGTGTGAAATACTCATGCGGTTGCGGCAGAAGGCCTTTACCTGAAATTACTACTGTATAGATATTTGCTTATTACGCGTGAATGGTGACTGATGTTCAAAGATACTGATTTCAATTTTTTCAAATCACTGATCGTGGAAGCGGGCAACCTGGCTACCAGCATCCAGAGCGGCACTATCGAGGTTTCGGGAAAGGAAGACACCTCGATAGTGACACAGGCGGATATGGCAGTACAAGATCTGACAATGCGTAAAATATCAGCCCGATATACTGATGCACGCTTTATCCATGAAGAGAATTACCATGGCGGCTGTCCCGTACTATCCGAGCAGGAGATGTCGGTAGTCATTGATCCCATAGATGGGACGGCCATGTATAGCATGTACCTGCCGGTCTGGTGCATTTCGATCGGCGTGTTCCGTGGGGATGTCCCGCAGTACGGGTTTGTCTACTCTCCCGGGTTCAATATGCTGTTTTACAATGACGATGAGCATGCATATCTGAATAATACGATACGCCTCGTCGACAACGGGATGACCATAGACAGGGAAACAAACATCTTTTACGCTTCAGAAGCACATGACGAATATTCTATCGTTTTCCCGGGAAAGGTCAGGAATCTCGGTTCAACAGCGCTCCACGCCTGCCTGACGATCGACAACACGCGCAACCGAACACTTGCTTTTATCGGAAGATCGCATCTCTGGGACTGGGCGGGTGCCATACCGATTATATTAAAGGCGGGTGGTCATCTTCGTTATATTAATGGTGGTGAACTTCGGTATCAGGAGATAATTGAAAATGACTGCAAACTACCGGATTACCTGATTGCTTATAACAGGAAAGATTTTAGTGTCATACAAAATATTTTCAAAAAGAAATCCGGTTGAGTTAAATTAATTTATTTATTGTAAAGATTAAAGCAACACTAACTGAAGATCGGCGGAGCACAATTTTTAATGTTAAATTTTTCATATAAGAACGTATAAAGAAACAAAACAGAACCAGTCCCACTTTTTTTTCATTTCTAAAATAAAATTTTTTATGGAACATAATCTTAATAATATTTTTTTAGATGATTTCTTTTATCACTCCATACCTGAAACCAGTGAAACCTGTATATCATCGATTAATATGTTGACATTAATGATCATAGGATTGATTCTGGCTCCGCGTTGAATATGTATTCAGGTTGTTTGATATGCCGAGACCCCGAATTTATGGTTATTTAGCAATTATTGTTGGTCTGATTCTATCAGGATTATTTCTCTATTCTCTCATCCGTGTTTTTAGCGATAATATCATTTACAGCAACGTCGATTTAAAAGAGTTAAGTATTTTCACTTATTCCGCGATAGCGATTCCTCTCAGCCTTGTGGCCTTCTCCGTGATAGGAACGGGCTTATGGATAGGATGGACAATTCTTACGATAAAGGTGGTGCCTCCCATGCCAGAAATCGTTGATAAAAAAGATTACTCAAAAGTTAAAGCCTTCTTCTTATGCATAGCCACTCTGACCCTGGGAGCTCTGCTACTCTATGGAATTTACATCAAGAACTTCTGGGCACTGGCCGTTCCTGCGGCCGTTATTACTCTTGTTGTGCTGGGAGCGATATTCTGGGTCGGGATAGCCATTATTACGACACGGTCAACACTGCCGGAAAACACCAAACAGTCTTAATTGCCGATGAAGGTGCTGCTGTTATGCTATCGGGGGAGCCCATTCTGCGGCGGCCTCGGTATTTATATTTATTATCTCAGCCATGAGCTTGCAAAATTGGGAGCAGAGGTTGATGTTGTTGTAGGACCGCCCTACCCCGATCCCCTCGATGAATGGGCCACGGTCCACAAAGTGGAGAATCTTAATTTATGGATGGTGAAAACCAAGAAATTTGGCTATGAAAAGCTCACGCGGGTTTTATCATTCTGGAATTTTGTCGATTATATCCTGACCCGCTTTCATATATTTCCTGAAATGGAAACATTCAGCATGAGAGCATTCTTTATCGTCCGTAGACTTCTCAAGAAAAAAAGATATGATATTATCCATGATGTGAACGGCCTTGGATGGGGCCTGTTGTGTATGAAAGGCTTCGGTATTCCGGTTATTTCGACGATCCATCACCCGCTGACGCGGGATCGGGACGCGGATTTGATGATGGACAAAGATTTCTGGGGGTTGGTCACATCAGTACTGTTCTACCCGCTCATGATGCAGCGATTCGTGATCAAACGTCTCGATCGTGTTATCACTTCTTCCCGTGAAGGCATCGATGAGTTGAACAGGGCATTCGGTGTCAGGAAGGACAAGATTTCAGTCGTTTATAATGGCATGGATGTTGAAGGCTTCCGTAATACCGGTGAAAAGCGGGAAGAGAAATTAATTCTATTTGTCGGGAATACCGAGGACCATAAAAAAGGCATATTGTTTCTACTGGAGGCGCTCAAGAATCTTCCGGAAGACATCAGGCTCACAATCGTCGATGAAGGGCCTCCTCTGAAAAAGAATGCATTCCAGATAGTCCAGAAAATTGGCGTACAGAGCAGGGTCAAGTTTACCGGCAAGGTTGATCAGAAGACACTGGTGAGCCTCTACAGCAGGGCGACAGTTCTGGTGATGTCGTCCCTTTATGAAGGGTTCGGTCTTCCGGCTGCAGAGGCGATGGCCTGCGAAACGCCAGTCGTTGTCACAAAGGCCGGGGCCCTTCCCGAAGTTGTAGATGATTCATGCGGCATACTGGTAGAGCCGGGAGATTCCAGAGCACTGAGCGATGCGATCATGGAGATTATGAAAAATAAAAAAGCCAGATCGCGCATGGGTGCTAACGGGAGAAAGCGGGCAGTGGATAATTTTTCATGGCCCGTTGCGGCTGCCAATACTCTTGATGTTTATAGGGATGTAATCAATATATACAGGAGAAAGCAATGAAAGTTTGTCTTCTCAGCTACCGGGGAAATCCATACTGCGGCGGCCAGGGCATATATGTCATGTATATTGCGCGGGAACTGGTGAAGCTAGGCCATGAGGTGCACGTCATTGCCGGACCCCCCTATCCGTTTGAGGAAGAGGGCGTCACCATACACTGTATCAGCAACCATAATTATTTCAACAAGCCGAAGGATTTCATCAAGCCGCATAAGCCGTTCGCGACGTTTCAGCCCCTTAACTTCTATGAGTTTATAGCGGCAAAGCTTGGTATCTTCCCCGAGATCGAAACCTTCTCGTTTCGTGCCTTTCTCAAGCTCAAGGAGCTCTTGAAAACCCACAAATTCGACATCATTCATGACAACCAGTGCCTCGGCTACGGCTTCCTCCTGATCCAGCGCCTGGGTATTCCCTTTATCTCGACCATACACCATCCGCTGTCCATAGACCGCTCTACCTGGTTCGAGTATCCTTCGGATTTCAATATAAAAATGCGCCGTATACTCTACTATCCGCTGCTGATGCAAAGTTTCGTGGCAAACCGGATGTCACGGATCATAACCGTGTCGCACAATGCCGCGCTTGAAATCAACAAGGCATTCGGCGTTAATCAGAAAAACATAAGCGTCATATATAACGGGATGGATTCCAGCCTGTTCTATCCTGTCAAAGGAGTTAAGAAAAAAAGCAACAGCATTATTTTCGTCGGAAACGTCGAGGACCGGAAAAAGGGGATCATCTATCTACTGAAGGCGATGACCCTGACGAAGCATAACGTAACGCTGACAATCGTAGATGGCGGCGCTCCCAACAGAAGCACGGTGCCTCATCTGATTGACAAACTGGGTGTGAACGGGCGCGTAACCTTCACGGGGAAAATCCCGATCGAGAAACTCATTACGCTCTATTCACAGCATGAAATGGCGGTGTTGCCGTCGCTGTATGAAGGATTCGGATTCCCGGCAGCCGAGGCGATGGCCTGTGAGCTGCCGGTGATCACGTCCACTGCCGGTGCGCTTCCCGAGGTGGTGGGTGAGCACATGGAGACAGGTTATCTGGTGCCGCCGCGAGATGCCCATGCTATCGCTGAGGGGATAGATTTCCTTCTCGATAATCCGGAAATACGCAAGCGTCTCGGGAAAGCGGGTCGCAAGCGCGTGCTCGAAATCTTCACCTGGGAAAATGCCGCCAGGGAGCTCGTGAACATGTACGAAGAGGTCATCAATGCTCACCGTTGACTTTGACCGGCTCGGCGTCAGGGAGGGCGACATAGCCCTTGATGCCGGGTGCGGCTTCGGCCGTCATTCGCTCGAGTTTATTTCACGCGGTGCGCAGGTTTACAGCATGGACATGGACATGGACTCACTACGGAAAACGAGGTTTTCTCTCACCGAAATGAAAAAACAGATCAGGAACCATGAGATCAGGTATTTCGTTCACTCGGGCGATGCCCTCAATCTGCCGTTCAAAGACGGATCTTTTGACAGGATCATCTGCTCTGAAGTTATGGAACATGTCCGCGATGATGACCTGGCCTGCAGGGAACTCACCCGCGTTTTAAAGAAGAACGGAAGAATCGCCATAACGGTACCCACGATATTCAGCGAGCATGTATATGATCTGCTGACATATGAATACTACACGTCCCCCGGCGGACATATACGAAAATACCGCCCCAAGGAGCTAGCCGCCATAATGAGAAGAAACGGCCTTGAGATTTACGGGGTCGGATTCAAGCATGCCTATCACACTGTGTGGTGGATGATTCGGAGTGTTGTAGGGCTTCATCTGAGTGATCATCCGGTGACAAAAGCATATCACCGTTTTCTTCATCTTGGGCTTTATTCAAATTTAATGAGAAAAATTGAATCGTTTCTGGATTATTTTTTCCCGAAGAGCGTGGTCATCTATGCATGGAAAAAATAGCTGAACATCGGGTTCCCGCCGCATGCCCTCCGGATTAATCCCCTCCCCCGGCTTAGTAAATGATTTAAGTTCCTGAGCAGAATAATAAAAAAAATGATAGACCCCTTTTAACAGTTTTTGGATAAAAAATCACTTGATATGAACATCGTTTGCAATATGTTTGTCAAATTATCACGACATGACCTAACGGCGGTAAAGTACTTTTGATGAAAAAATCAGCCCTTGCGATTTTGGCCATTATTATTTTCACCGCGATATCGCTTCAGGCAAAGCAATATCGGGGAAGCGATATCAATCTGTTTGGTAATTCGGCCGAGTCCCTTGGCAGGGCCGGTACCGGGGTTTCAAGCTCGGGCGTAGACATGATATTCCTCAACCCGGCTTCCATGGCTGACATGGAGCGGCCCGGGATCAGCCTGCAGTACGGTTCTCTCCCCCTTCCGACGAATTATTATAATCCCGGTATCTCGTTTGCCGTGCCGTCTTCTTATGGAGTTTTCGGTGCAACGTTCAGATATCTCAATTTCCCGGATAGTATCGACTTGAAAAAGGGGTACGGTATCAGCTTCGGAAGCGCGCGCGATCTGACGCGACGGCTCATGCTCGGTTTCTCATTAAATTTTTTCTATGCGGAAAATAAATCATCCTCTTATTTTGCGGGCGGCACTCTCGGGTTCATATACAAATTTCCTAACACCGAAAACAGGTACGGGTTTTGCCTTGAAGATCCTCGAATCGGCTTTACTGCCCGCTTCGGCTATCCGTTCGGAAAAAATTATGACAGGGCTGACCTCAACGAAATAACAGTCGGATACAGCTTCAAGTTTTTCAGCATCAATCATTTTTCAATGGCATTTTTCAACGATTTCAGCGTGGTAAAATACAGGGACTTCCCGGTCAAATTCGGCATGGAGCTTGAAATCTTTAATATACTTGCCCTGAGAGGCGGCTATGTGATACCTCATGCGTACAACGACGGGAGCTTTACGACCGGACTGGGCCTGAAGCTTAATACGGATAGTTTTAAGGGATCGTTGAATTACGCCATTGATTTCTACCCCAAAATAGAAATGGTGCACTATCTCGGCGTGGAGTTTGAATTCGGAACCCTGGACCGCCAACCGCCGGATACCGCGCTACGGATCGATAACGAGTATATATCACCTGATCATGACGGCGAAAAGGATTATTCACTTTTCAGTCTCGGCGTGCATGACCGGAGCAGAATCAAAGGATGGAAATTACAGATCCTGGATATGAACAACCTGATTATCAAGGATTATTCAATTTCAGAACGGGACATGATTGACAAGCTGACGGTGCAGGCGTTTTTCAAAAAAATGTTCCAGAAACGCGAATCAATGGTTGTTCCAGAGCGAATCGTATGGGATGGCACGGATACCAAGGGTGAGAAGGTGCCCGATGGAAAATACCGGTATGCATTCAACGCGTGGGACGAACATGATAATATTTCAATAGTAAAGTCGGGAACCGTGCTCGTCGATACGGTAAGTCCGGAGGTCATTCTTGACAGGTCGGAAGATTTGTTTTCCCCCAATGGAGACGGGAAGAAGGACCTGTATGTCATCACGCAGAGAATAAAAACGGGACCTGAGGATGCCTGGGTTGCCGGCTTCAGGGACGCTCAGGGCATCGTTGTTAAATCATATGCGTGGGATGGCAACGCCGCCCCCCCGCGCATAATATGGAATGGCAAGGATGATTCCGGCGCCGATGTGCCGGAAGGTTTATATGATTATTTCATAAGCTGCACCGATAAAGCGGGTAACAGCGCACGCGCCGATATACGGGAAATCTCTCTGACCCGAAAATACGAGATCGCCGATATTACGATTTCATCCGAATATTTTTCGTTCAATAAAGACACGGTGTTGAATTTCTTCCCTACCCTGTCGAGCGTACAGGGGCTGACCGGATGGAAAATCACAATTTTGGACTCAAAAATGAAAATGGTCAAAGAGATCACGGGAGAAAACACGCTGCAGAAGCTTGTTGCATACGATTGCACGGACGATGACGGGAAACGGCTGGATGACGGGGTATATTACGCACGGCTCACCGCCGTGTACAAGAGCGGAAATATGCCGGAATCTTTCAACAAAAAGTTTATGGTCGACAGCACGCCGCCGAAGCTGAATGTTTCGCATTCTCCGCGCCTTTTTTCTCCGGATGGGGATCGCGAAAATGACCTGTTGAAAATCGAGATGAATGCTAAGGACGATTCCGGTATAAAAAACTGGAATATTACAATCATTGCCGCGTCCGGTATGGTCTTCAAAAAGTTCTCCGGAAACGGAGATATACCGAGGGAAATCCTCTGGGATGGACTGGGTGACAAGCTGGATATCGTGGAATCGGCGTCGGATTACAACATCGTATTGGAAGCAACGGATTTCGCAGGGAACAAGGGAGTATCCGATCCCGATAGGCTTGAAGTGGACGTCCTGGTGCTCGTTACGGAGCGCGGACTGAAGATCCGGATCAGCAATATTGAGTTTTCATTTGGAAGCGAAGTCATACTGTACCGCGGTAAATCTATTCTGGACCGCGTGTACCAGATACTTCAAAAGTATGAGGCATACGACGTGCTGATCGAGGGCCATACCGACGATATCGGTAAAGAGGAATATAACCTCGATCTTTCAGAGCGCAGGGCGAGATCGGTACATGATTACCTGGCATCGCGAGGGATACGGATCGACCGTCTGAAATATGTCGGCATGGGCGAAACGGTGCCCCTGTATCCCAATGACAGCGACGAAAACAGGAGGAGAAACCGCAGGGTCGAGTTCATGCTGATAAAACAGGAACAGGAATAATGTACCTTTTTTTCTCGGACATCGACGGCACGCTTCTCGATCATGATACGTACAGCTACGAGCACTCGATGGCCGGGATACGAGCGTTGAGGGCACGGCACATCCCACTCGTGCTCGTCTCGAGCAAAACCTGCCACGAGATGCAGCGGATCCATGACGAATTGCTGATCGACGCCCCATTTATTTTTGAAAATGGCGGAGGAATCCGCTGGCATGATGGCACTGTTGAATGGATCGGCATGAAAGTATCGGGACTCTACGCCATGAAGGATACGCTTGAAGCGGCGGCAGGAATGATGGTACGGTTTATAACCGACATGGAGATCACCGAGATTGTAGCCCTGACAGGGCTCTCACACGAGCGGGCAGCTCTTGCAAGGCAGCGGACTACATCACTCCCGTTTGTCCTTCTCTCTGGCACCGGAATCAATGACGATGATATGTCGCGGATCAACAGGACGCTTGGCGGAAAAGGAGTCGCCATTACGAAAGGCGGCCGGTTTTACCATTTATTATCGAAAGATACGGATAAGGGGAATGCTGTTGTGAAGGTCATCAATTCCTTTTGTAAAGGGGAGAACGTCCGGATCACGAGTATTGGCATCGGTGACAGTGAAAACGACATCCCGATGCTCAAGGCAGTGGATCGACCGTATGTGGTTAAAAAGAAAAACGGGCTGGCAATCAAGACCGGGCTGCATAATGTCAGGGAAACTTCCGGCATTGGGCCGGCCGGTTTTACGGAAGCTGTTTTTTCTGTTCTCGGGGCATGATAAGAGTGCACATTAAAAGATTCTCTCGTAAAGAGCGGGCAGCAAAGCGGAAGTTTTGAAGGTTAAAAACACACTACCATCGGGGACCGGCATGAAAGCATTATTAGACCTTATCGTTGACCTTTTTTCCTGGATTTTTGATTTTATCAAGAAGATCTGCCTTGCTGTTTTCGAGAAATTCATGGAGATCAACGTATTCGAGAAGGGGACCGTCATTCTGACGATACTCGCTTTCGCGGCGGTCGTGGCGCCCATGGCGCGGTATATGATATTTGATGCGTATTATACGATCAATAATCCGATTGCGCACTATTTGATCGGCATCGTACTCGTCATGCTGGTCACGATTTATTTTCCCGGGATGATTTCATTGATTATACGGGTGGCAGTCAATATCGCGTATTTAATCGGGGTGATATACCTCGGTGCGGCGCATGAAATCAGCAAGGCGCCGTATGAGCTTTCAGCCGGATATTATCTCAATATTGTCGCGCCGCTGTTTTACATCATACTGGCGCTTGCCGGAGGCCTGCTTTCCCGGGAGTCCTAATTTTCGATATTATCTATGTCGACGAGGGGAATGATGTTGATCCCTTCTTCCTGGAGTTCCTGCGTCTCCCCGGCCGAGGATTCTCCGTAGATATTCCTTTCTTTTTCTGTTCCGTAATGTATCGCACGTGCAAGATCTGCAAAGTCCCGGCCAACTTAATCGAAATTGGAAGTCACATGCCGGTTGAATGCTCGTATGACATCAAAAAGATTAAAGTGAGGCTTTTCGGGATGCTGATCGATGCCTGATCTTGTATTGATCGAGCACCCGGTGAACAGGCGCTTTACGGACTGCAAACCACACACCGGGCAGGAGGTCATAAGCCCGTCATGCTGGTCTCTATAGGCCTGGTAGTCCTTGAAATATCCCTCGAAACGGTGACTGTTCAAGCATTCAAAGTCAATCGCTATCATGGGGCCTCGTGAACATACAATAATTCAAGAAGGGAAAACCGGCGCCTGACGTTTGGGGAATCCATCGGCCGTATGGATTGGAGGATTCGAGTACCCCTGATGACCTGTATATCATACGGCTGTTTCAATATTTCGGTGATATGATAAAAAGTCGCAAGTTCAGCCAGATCCTCGGCCCATGACTGGGATCCGTAAAGGGAAACAAACGGGGAATCAGACAGCTCCCGGTAAACAGAGAGAGACTCGGACCGGCGCAATTTCGGCTTGTTGATCCCGTAAAAAGAGACCCTGCCGGAAAAGGAATACTTCACGCGCGGTCTATCATACGCCTCCCAGACATCACGCGTGAACGGAGTGCTTCTAATTTTTTTTCTCTGGTACTTATTAATGGAATCATCAACATTCGGTGTAATATTTTTTATGTAGTCGACCAGGTGGATCGTTTCGTGAAGAAGAATATAAAGCAGGCCGCTATATTGGTTGCCGGCATTTATTCGGATTGAAACACCAGGATCATCATTGATAAAGCAGGTATTTTCCTTAATCGTCAATAATTCGGAGATATCCGATTTCAGGACCACGGGATTTAATACCATGAATGCGTACACGGTGCCTTTTTTGTCAGCAACCCATTCCGTGAGACCGCTCCCCATGAATCCGGGAATGAAATAGATACCCAGCAATCGGCGGTTCAGCAGGGATCTGTTCAGCGGGGGAAGTAGGCTTATGGCTTTTTCCAGGTCGTGCATCGATTGGCCGGCCGGCAAATATCCTGAATAATCCGGCCTGCCATCAAGATTGCGTAAATACTGGAGCACCATGTCCGGCGGCAGCATGACCCGGGATTGAATTGAATCAAATCTGTTAAAACGGTAATTTTCGAAACGATGAATAGGTTCAGGCCCGTGGTTACAGGTGCAGCCTGATATGAATAATTGGAACAGAAAAAAAATAATTGCAGTGTTGATTCTCATAATTATTTTATATATATTGATTATTCGAGGAAAAGCATATTCGATCAAGTAAAAATTCATTGTATAAATAATATTTTAATCGCGTGTATAGTAATAAATTTTTCAATACATTCCCCAGCTTTTTTCTTGATTTTTATCATAAATAATCTTGTTTATTACCATTAATACATTGTATGTATTCCTGTCGGGAAACCATGTCATAGACTCCCGGCAGGTTAATTTCTCAATACACAGGAGTCGCATATGTCGAAGCATAAATTTCAAACCGAGGTGAACCAGCTTCTTCACCTTATCATACATTCCCTGTATTCTCATAAGGAAATTTTTTTACGGGAGCTCATTTCCAACGCTTCCGATGCCCTTGACAGGTTCAAGTACCTTACACTTACAGATGAGGCATTTAAAAAGCTGAGCTTTGATCCGCGGATCGACATTTACTTTGATGAAAAAAAGGGTAAAACCCTCACAATTTCCGATACGGGGATTGGAATGAATGAAAATGAGCTGGAGGAGAACCTTGGGACCATAGCTCGCTCCGGGACCCGGGGCTTCGTGGAGAAACTATCCGGTGACGAGCGTAAGGATTCGGGCCTGATCGGGCAATTCGGCGTCGGATTTTATTCCTCGTTTATGGTCGCCTCGAAGGTCGAGGTTGTCAGCCGAAAAGCGGGTGAGGATGTTGCGTATAAATGGACGAGCGACGGCAAAGGGGAGTATGAGATTAGCCCGGCAGAACGGGAGGCTCAGGGAACCACCGTAACACTCTATTTGAACAAGGAGGGGGAGGAGTACGCTAATCGATGGCAGATCGAGACGATCATCAAGAAATACTCCAATCACATCCCATTTCCCATTTTCCTTCATTATGAAGATATCCGATATGAGGGCGAGGGTGATAACAAGAAGGAAGTGAAGGAACCTACGTTGAAACAGATCAACGCCGCTTCCGCACTGTGGAAGCGGCCCAAGTCCGATCTGAAAGACGAGGATTACACCGAGTTCTACAAGTCGATTTCACATGACATGGAGGAGCCACTGTTAAGGATCCACACGCATGCTGAAGGAAAGCTCGATTACACGACTCTTTTTTTCGTGCCCGGCAAGGCGCCCTTTGACCTGTTCCGGGCGGATTATCTGCCGGGCGTGAAGCTATACGTGAAACGCGTTTTCATAACCGATGACGAGAAAGAATTGATGCCGGTTTACCTGCGCTTTATCAGGGGCATCATTGATTCAGAGGACCTCCCGCTCAACGTAAGCCGCGAGATCCTGCAGCAGAATCGCATACTGGAGAAGATTAAATCTACGTCAGTAAAGAAAATACTGGAAGAGCTTGGTAAATTGCAGAAAGCCGACCGGGAAAAATACAATACCTTCTATCGGGAGTTCGGTATTCCGGTGAAGGAAGGCCTGTATCAGGACATGGAGAACCGGGATAAGATTCTCGACCTGGTCATGTATAAATCAACCACGGTCGAGGGTTACACCACGCTTGCCGAGTACAAGGACCGAATGAAGCCTGACCAGGATGCAATGTATTACATTACCGGGGCAAAAGAACAGAACATACGAAACTCACCGCTTCTCGAAATGTACCGCAACCGCGATATCGAAGTGCTCATCATGGATGACGAGATCGATGATATCGTTATAACAGCAGTACCGACCTTCAAGGATACGCCTCTTAAATCGGTCAACAGGAGTGATGCGGCGGAAAGCCTTAAAACAGATGCAGACAAGCAGAAGGAGAAGGATATTGAGCCGGTCATTGCGAAGATCAAAGAGGCGCTCGGCGACCTGGTGAAGGACGTCAAGGCGAGCACTCGCCTGTCCGACTCCCCGTCATGCATAGTGGCAGATGAGAAAGACCCCACCGTTCAGATGCAGCACCTCCTGAAAGCAATGGGACAAAAGAACATGCCTGATTTCAAGCCGATACTGGAAATCAATCCGGAGCATGAAATCATCAGAAAGCTCTCCGGGTCCGAGGACGCGGCCGTAATCAACGATGTAAGCTATCTTCTCCTCGAGCAGGCTTTGCTGATTGAGGGTGTTGAGCTGAAAAGCCCCAGCGAGTTCGTCAAGCGGCTCAACCGGGTGATGGGCAAGGGGCTGTAGGATAAAAAAAGGCGGCAATGTAAATTGCCGCCTTTTTGTTGCTTGTCGGTTAAATCCTGAAAATTAGAAATTAAAGGATACACCGGTGTGATACTTGTAATCAATCGCGCTGCCGAGAGCACCCTTGTATTTGGATTGATGCCTGCCGAATTCGAATCCAAGCCAGAGGTAATCGTTGATATACCAGAACGCGTTGGCAACGATTGCCTCATTCCAGAGCATGATGTTATAATTGATGTATCTCTTGTTGCTTTTAAGGATTCCGCCGTATCCAACATTGAAGGCGAGAGGAATCGGCCCGACTTTTCTCAAGTCGATCTGAAGCTGGGCATATCCGCCCTGAGCCGGAACGCCAAGAATTTTCGTGCTCGAAAAATTTTCAACCTGGCCGGCGCCGATGCCGCAGGAAAACTGGTCCATGTTAACTCCGCGCCAGTAGGTCGCAACGAGGGAAACGAGGGATATGGAAATTTTCGCGAATCCACCCGCTGAGTATGAGGGGGTAAGTTTACCCCATCTTTGCGTAATAAGCAGGACCTCGGCTGCCGCTAGAGGAGTGGTAGCACCCCAGATATTAGTGTTGGCAAGGTTGGCAAAGGTGAGAGCGTGTTTTTCAAGTTGGTAATGTCCTGTAGCACCGAGTATGATGTTCACCATGTCGTGCGGTTTCAGGGTGAGAGTTATCTTCGCTCTGCCAGCAGGATACCTGCTCGCTTCGCCCGGCCCGCGGTCATCAGCCACAACCCCGGAAACGCCCGGATACAGATCAGTGGCTACACCGGTATCCACACCCGCCATTGAACGGGCGGCTGCCGCTTCAATTGTAAGATTATAGTTGTCGTTGCCGATTTTCTGGCCAAGCGCAATTTGAGGCTCGCGCTGGAACAGGTTCCCGTTCTGGCCGAAAGGAACGTAGGTCACGGTAATGGGCTGTGCCGTCATTGCCATCACGAGCGACCAGGTCTGGCCGATAGTAAGTGTCGTCCCTGAGGGCCAGGCGAGCTGCGCAAACGCATGGCGCATCATGGGCATGCCGCAGCGTTCGCCGGTACCGGCAGCAGCAGCGGTGCCCCAGAAATCGATCTCAAGGTTGGCAGACGTTTTTGCCAGAAGGACCGTGGGCCCTGTAATTCTCAAACCAAGTCGCGTTGTCCGCATGTCCATTAAAAAAGACCCGCTGTTTTGTGAAGCGGTCTTTTTTACGGATATTAGATTTCTTTGACCTGCCGCCGGTACAACAAGACCGGGGACAGCTGCTAATGGATTGTAATAAAGAACCTGGTTGGAAGTCATGAAAGGACCGGATTCGTTATAGACATCAGTTGTATTATACACCATGTCAAATTTGACGAAACCGTACAATTGAACTTTTAAAAAATCACCATTAAAAATCATCACTTTTTCAGGGCCTTTCGGCTTTTCCTGTTGAATTGGCTGTACTGCCTCTTCCTTTTTCATCTGAGCAAAAAGGGTGGAGCTGGTCAGTATGAATGCAGCGAGGAGGAACAGCCATGCGAAACGCATTTTAGACATAATACCCTCCAGAAGAACAAATTTTCTGTGACTTTTCCAAAGAGGTGGAAATAAATCAAATCTTTTTTGTAACAAAAATAATTAATCATGCAATATAATTAAATTACATAAAAGACATGATTGTTAATATAATAAATTAATAGCGGGTTGGATTGGTAGCTATTTAACATAAATTAAGTAGCTAACAATAAGACTATTTAAGAATATTACGGAGTTTTTTCCATTATTTTTAATCGTTCGTTTATCATTTTAAGCCAATCTGTATCTTTAAAATAATCTCTTGTTTTTATTAAAAATTCTTTTTCTGGCTGCTCTGATCGATCGGCTTTATTCAATGAACCGCAATAATGTGTCCCATAAATAAAGGACTTTAAAAGAGCGTAGTAATGGAGTTGTGCTTTATCTCCATTCTGCTCAACATTATTATAAATGTTTTTTAATTGGTTATCAACTGTAATGCTTCCCATATATGCTATCTGGCCCGGGCCAACAACAGTTATTGTATTCTGGATCGTGTTGAGGTCAAAGAAGCTATTGTAGCTGTTGTCAGTCTGCTGGAAGAATGAAGCGACGGCCGCGTATCTGCCCGGCTCGGCATTGACAAGATATGCATAATCCCCTCTCGTATAGTTGCTTGGAATGAGTTTTACGCCGAGAAGGTTTTCGTCTTTATCATCCAGCTTTACGAAATATACGGTATCCTGCCGGTTCTTGAATACCTTGAGGGTTATGGTTTTTATCGATATGGCCAGGACCGAGCTGTCGATCTTGCCCGGCGTCCTGAGGCTTTTGGGCAGCCCGCATCCGACAAGAATAGCAGGTATGATGAGAGCGATGGCGTACTTTTTCATGATATCTCCTTCCAGTTTCAGCCGATTATGACACGCTCTTTTTGTAATGGTATAACACGACCAATTAGCCGGGGATGCTGTCCTTCTTGTGTGAGCCGGGTTATTGTACGGTCAGCATCCTGGGCATTAATGAACAGCATCATCCCTATACCCATGTTGAAAGTTGTGAACATTTCGCGTTCTTCTATGGAGCCCTCTTTCTGGATAATGCTGAAAAGAGGTGGTATCTCGTATGAGGATTTTTCAATTTCAACTGCGGTAGTATCCGGAAGCACCCGTGGAATATTTTCATAAAAACCGCCACCGGTTATGTGGACCAGTCCCTTGATGTCAATGCCGGACGCGAGGCAGGCAAGAATGCTCCGGGTGTAAATCACAGTCGGTACGAGAAGCGCTTCGCCAAGCGGTCTGTCCAGGTCCTCAAGCTTTTTATCAACACCGAATTTTTTTATATCGAAAAAAAGCTTCCGCACCAGTGAAAACCCGTTGGAATGAAGGCCTGAAGACGGCAAGCCGATGACGAGATCGCCCGGAGCAATGCACGCGCCATTTATGATTTTTTTCCGGTCAACTATTCCCACGGAGAAGCCGGCAATATCGTAATCATTCGGCTCCATCACATTTGGATGCTCGGCCGTTTCGCCGCCCACAAGGCTGCAGTCAGACTGGCGGCATCCTTCGGCGAGCCCCCGAACGATGTCCACCATAACATCCTCAACGAGCCTGCCGCAGGCGATGTAGTCAAGGAAGAAGAGCGGCCGGGCCCCGGATACGACGATATCATTCACGCACATGGCAACCGCGTCTATCCCGATGGTATCATGGCGGCCTGTCAACTGGGCGATCTTCAGTTTAGTACCCACGCCGTCTGTACCGGAAACAAGGACCGGCTCCTCATATTCGGGAAACGCGGCGGAGAACAGGGCACCGAAGCCGCCGATGTCGGTGATAACCCGTTCGGAGAAGGTGGCGCGGACAATGGGTGCGATGCGCTTGACAAAACTGTTGCCGCCGTCAACATCGACGCCGGAATCTTTATAGGTTAGACCCATGAAAACCTCTTTCTTGATGAAGGGATTAATATTCCGGGCGGTTTATAAAGGCAAGAAGAATTTTTATATTTGAATCATTCAGATGAATATACCCGGGCCCGCGATATTAATAAAGATGTGGAGTAAGCAGATTATTGTCCGGATCGGTAAAGATATCGATCGGTCCTGTCTCAATGGCAAGCGAGCGGTTCTTCTTGACATCATGTATGCAGGCTTCGGAAACATGGAATGTATCCAGTTCCAGGGTGTTCCGTATCCACACGACCCTGAACTGGGCGGGATCGACAATACCGCACATGAAAGCGGATGCCTCGATTGCCTCAATGTCCGATTCAAAGGTCATCGGTATCTTGCAGGCGTCGGTACGATACGCGGTGCGGGCGTTGAGATACATGGCATGATGATCGATCTTGTCAACCAGGCGTTTCGTGGTGAAGTCGGAAAGGCCAATCCCCAGAGAGTTTCCTCCAGCTTTAGCGGAAAGGTCCCTTACGAATATGCAGCGGGCTATCGACGAGTGCCCATCCTTGCGGCCCGTGACATTGGTGTCCATACCGGTGCCACTAATGTCCTTCCCCATCTCGTCCACAACGAGCAGGTCGATTTCGGCAACAGGAATACCGGCCATCATGCTGCGTGCACTGCTGAGCAGGAGCGGCTCATCGATGAGGAAGCGGTCTGGCCGGAGCGCGGCAATAGAGCCGATTTTTTTATGGGCGTTTTCGATAAGTGCTAGGCCGAAGAGGAGACGCGTCTTTTCTGACAGGATCCTGAACGACTGGCCGTATACATCACGCCAGCCGAAACGCTCGATAGCACGATGGTAAATGCGAGCACCCTCTGCTTTCCCGAGGCCTATGAGACACATTTTTACAAGGCCGCTTTCGACCGGAGCCGTAAAGCGGGTATGGGGCTTTACCCGGTTAAGGACGACAATATGGTCTGCTTCGTAAGCGATCCTGTCAATGAGCACCGGGAATCCCAAATCAGTGATACCGAGATTCACGGTTTCCATGGATGAGCACACCGGGCATCCGACAGACTCTTCTGTGATCCCATACCTGCGCAGCAGCTCAACCTGTCCTTCTGCCGTACCACCCCCATGGCTGCCCATAGCAGGAATGACGAAAGGGGTGGCGCCCAAATCGGCAAGAACCCCGATTACCGTTCTCAGAATTGTGACTATTTCGGTAATGTTCCTGCTGCCAGCTGTAACGGCGACCGTGTCGCCCTTTTTAATGTCCGAAGAAAGGCCGAGTCTTTCAATCTCATCACGTACGGCGGCTGGAATGTCGTTGACCGCGGGAAGATCGAATTTCTGCCTTATCCGGTACATGCGGGGAAAGAGATGGCCTGCCATGGATGGTGTGTGTTATTTTAAAATTTTTTTCAGGGTCTTTTCGAGCCAGTCAATATGCTCGATCACCGAAGCTTTTGCACCGTCGGTGTCCCCTTTTTCGATGGCGTTCAGGATCTTCATGTGCTGCGTGTAAAACATGTCTGACGAATCGGGTACTGCCATCAGCTTCTGCCTGCTGTAGGGAAGGGCACCCTTCAGGAGTGATGATATAGACTTCATGAGATGAGCGAAAATTGTGTTATTCGTGGCATCAGCAAGGTCGTTGTAAAACCGGGCGTACAGCTTGCCCCCTTCTTTTGTGTTGATCAGGTTCTGTATGCCGATACGCTCAGCATCAGTTTTGAATTTTTTAAGATTGGCAATTTGAGGTTTTGTCCCCCGGAGAGCCGCCATCCTCGCTGCCTCTGAATCAATGATGCGCCGGACCGAGAGGAGTTCCCAAATCTTTTCATGATTAACCGAAATCATCCCTTCGATTGTGGATTCTAGAGCGGGACCGCCTGACAGTTTGACGAATTTTCCTTTTCTTCCATGAGATTCGATATATCCCTTCGCTTCTAGCAATTTCATGGCCTCACGCAGGGAGATCCTGCTAATGCCGAACTTTCTGGTCATATCGTGCTCGGACGGGAGCTTGTCGCCCGGTTGGAGATTACCGGATACGATTCTGTCAATAATCTGATTTGCCACCAGGTTCGGTATGTCGGGAGACTTGGTTATACGATACAGATCCATATTTTTATCTTTTTCATGTGCCATGATAACTTCCTGGAGCAATCACTCATGCTGGGTAACACTATGATAAACACCTCGTTACCGAAGCAACGATAAATTAAGTTTTATGATTTTTTTAAGAAAAATCCCGGTTTACAAAAGCTCAAAAACAATTAATTTTTTATTGACTTATTGTATGACAATAATATATTTTATGTAATACAATAAGTCAAATATATTTTATCTTTTTCCCGATGAAACGATACCAAACAATGATCTGACAAGGGGGATGACAGCCATGTATAAGAAAGGCGCACGCATTGCCATAATAGACGGTTGCAGAACGCCATTTCAGCGGTCCGGGACCGGCTATTACGACATGATGGGTTGGGAGCTGGGAAGATATGCGATCAAGGGGCTTGTATCCAAGATCGCAATGCCGGTGGATGTCATTGGTCATGTTATCATGGGTACTGTCGCGGCTGACATTACCACGACCAATGTTGCCCGTGAAAGCATGCTCGGGGCCGGACTGCCCTATACCATACCGGCCCATACCAATACAGTTGCCTGTATCTCGGCCGGAGCGGCAATTGTCAACGGGGCAAATATGATTCTGTGCGGCGACGCTGATGCCGTGATTGTCGGAGGGGTGGAGACTTTTTCCGATCCGGCCATTAAAATATCGAAGGCATACCGTCGATTCATCCTCGATCTGACCATGTTTAAAAGACCCAAGACCATCGGCGGAAAGATAAAGCTACTCAGAAAAATGAAGCTGGCTGATTTCATTACTCCTGAAAAGCCGGCCCTGGGTGAATTCTCGACCGGGCTTATCATGGGTCAGAATGCTGATCGGCTCGCACGGCGCCTTGGCATTTCACGCGAAGACCAGGACCGGTATGCTGCCCTCTCGCACCAGAGGGCTGCGGTTGCATTGAAATCCGGGAAGATTCATGATGAAATGGTGCCAGTGGTGGCGCCGGGACAGGGTAAGGCAATCGCCATGGACAACGGGCCGCGCGAAGACGCATCTGTTGAACGACTCTCCAGGCTCCGGGGAGCGTTCGACAAGAGGTATGGTACCGTTACCGCGGCCAATTCCTCCTTCCTGACCGACGGGGCCGCGGTCGCTCTGCTTATGAGCGAGAAAAAGGCTAAGGCGCTGGGGCTTAAACCCAAAGGCTATATACGATCCCATGCATTCACCGGACAGGACCTGTGGGAAGAGCTCCTTCTGGGACCCGCGTTCGCCATACCACTCTCTCTGAAAAAGGCGGGGCTGAAGCTCTCCGACCTGGGCGTCATCGAGATTCACGAGGCATTTGCCGCGCAGATGCTGGGGGTAATACAATGCCTTGAGTCGGACAAATTCGGTCGGGAGAAACTGGGACTGCCGGGAAGGGCTGGCAAGGTAGATATGAACAAGTTGAACATCTACGGCGGATCGCTCTCCCTGGGGCATCCCTTTGGGGCGACTGGAGCACGGCTCCTTACCACCTGCTGCAACCGTCTTGTTGAATCTGGCCAGAAATACGGGGTCATTGCCGGTTGCGCTGCAGGTGCCGTTGGCGGGGCATTAATCGTAGAAAACGCACGGATATAACCGGGAGAGGTGCTGATTATGAAAAACATTCATGTGGATATGACCAAAGACAAGGTGGCAATCGTAACGATCGATTATCAGGGTTCAAAAGTAAACAAGGTGTCGAGCGCACTTCTGGACGAAATTGCCGGTTTCTTGAGTACCATGAAGATGGATGATATCATCGGCCTGGTCATCGTGAGCGGCAAGGAGGATAACTTCGTTGTGGGCGCCGACGTGGATGAAGTGGTGGCAATGAAGAACGACCATGAAATCAGGGCGTATATCTCGAAGGCGCACCGGATCATCAACCTGATTGACGACTTGCCGGTACCCGTGGTCTGCTGTATCCATGGCAACTGCCTGGGCGGCGGACTCGAGCTGGCCCTTGCTTCTGACTACCGGATAGCGGCCGATTCGACCAGTACGGTAATGGGATTACCCGAGGTAATGCTGGGGCTCCTGCCGGCAGGGGGCGGGACACAGCGGCTGCCGCGGCTCATCGGCCTCAGGCAGGCGCTGCCGCTTATGCTGGCAGGAAAAAACGTGCGGGTCCGCAAAGCGAGAAAGCTGGGCCTTATCGACGAAATTGTTGTGCCGTATGGGCTCCGGGATATCGGCGCCCAGAAGGTTCGGGAACTGTCCAAAAAGGGCTTCAGGCGGAAAAGGAAGCGTTCCATTGTGGACGCGTTTCTTGAGTCATTCCTCGGACGGGGGATCGTATTTAAACAGGCGCGTCAGATGGTAATGCGGCAGACGCGGGGGCTCTACCCGGCACCGCTGGAGATCATCGATTCTGTGGAGTTCGGTTATAAAAAGGGGATGAAGAAGGGGCTTGAGAAGGACATAGACCGCTTCGTAAAACTTGTAATGTCACCGGAGGCGAAATCGCTCATGCGGCTTTTCTTCGGCATTACCGAATTAAAGAAAAACCCGTACAAGAGCAAGGCGCGGGATGTGAAAAAGCTTGCGGTTATCGGTACCGGGCTCATGGGAAGCGGGATCGCTTCAGTGTCCGCTTCCCTGTGCGACACGATTTTAATGAAGGACATGAGCGTTGACGCCGCCGCTCGCGGCATGAAAGATGTGTGGAAGGGAATAGCCAGACAGGTTAAGTCAGGGGCCATCAGGAAATTCGACGGAGATACGATGTACGGCAAGCTCGTCCCCTGCGACGATTATTCGCGATTCAGGGGGACCGAGGTAGTGATCGAGGCTGTGTTCGAGGACATCAATCTCAAGCGAAAGATAGTGAAAGACGTTGAGGAAGCAACCGATGACCGTACCATTGTTGCGTCAAATACCTCCGCTCTGCCGATCACGTCGATAGCAAAGGGGAGCCGACGACCGCAGAATGTGATCGGCATGCACTACTTTTCACCGGTACCGCGCATGCCCCTGCTGGAGATAATAACGACCGGTAAAACAGCGCCCTGGGTAACAGCAACCGCGCTCGAGCTCGGCATACGGCAGGGCAAGACCTGTATCATCGTTAAAGACGGGCCCGGTTTCTATACCACGCGCATACTTGCGCCCCTCCTGCTCGAAAGCAGCTGGGTGGTGGCGGAAGGAGGCGAGTTCCCGGACGTTGACCGGGCCATGCAGCAGTTTGGCTACCCGGTGGGCCCCATGACGCTGCTCGACGAAGTGGGCATTGACGTGGGTATCCATGTGATCGAGGAGGTTCGTCCGATTTTCGAGCAGCGCGGGATCATTGCTCCCATGAATTTTTCGGTGCTTGCAGAAAAGGGGATTCTGGGCCGGAAAAGCAAGAAGGGGCTCTACCGGTACGATGTTCCGAAAAGGAAGGGTAAAAAACCGGTCAACACCGAGGTCTATTCCCTGTTCGGGGACAAGCCGCGGGCACCGATAAACGTGGAGGAAACCCAGCACAGGATCAGCCTTATGATGGTGAACGAGGCGGTCACCTGTCTTGAGGAAGGCATCATCTCGTCACCTCGTGACGGTGATATGGGCGCTATCCTCGGGCTCGGGTTCCCGCCGTTCAGGGGAGGACCGTTCCGTTATGTTGACGGCGTGGGTGCGGCCGAAATCGTCAGGATTATGGAATCGCTTACTCAAAAATTCGGGAAGCGATTCATGCCGGCGCGCATGCTCAGGGACATGGCCGAGAAAGGGAAGAAATTTTACAAGTAGGAACAAGTACGAATGCCGGCTCGGGAGCGGGATCGTGCTTTTTGCAGAAGGAGTATGCCATGGACAGAACCGTAGCATTCACAGAAGGACACCAGATATTCAGGGACACCTTCAGGCGTTTTCTCGCGAAGGAGATAGGGGACAAATACCCACAATGGGAAGCTGATGGGATCGTGCCGCGCGAGCTCTGGAAAAAGTTCGGCGATAACGGCTTCCTGGTACCCTGGGCGCCGGAGGAGTACGGCGGGGCCGGGGCCGACTGGCTATATTCGGTCATTATCACGGAAGAGCTGGCGCGATTCGGGGCCAGCGGCGTGTTCGTTCCCCTGCACAACGACATCGTCGCTCCTTATATCTATTCGTTCGGGACCGATGAGCAGAAGAAGAAATGGCTGCCCGGTGCGATAACCGGCGATACGATCCTGGCGGTTGCCATGACCGAGCCTGAAGCAGGCTCTGACCTCGCGTCAATCAGGACCACGGCAAAGCGAGATGGCGACTCGTGGATCCTTAACGGGCAGAAGACGTTCATATCAAACGGACACCTTTCGGACCTTGTCGTGGTTGCTGCGCGCACGGGCGGGAAGGATACGCCGCCGGCGCAGGCCATGAGCCTCTTCCTGGTGGAGCGGAACACGCCGGGGTTCACGAGGGGCGAGCTCATAAAGAAGATCGGGCTCAAAGCCCAGGACACGGCCGAGCTCTTTTTCGACGACTGCCGCGTGCCTGCCGGGAACCTGCTCGGTGTGGAGGGACAGGGCTTTATTTACCTCATGCAGAAGCTCCAACAGGAACGGCTCGTATGTGCGCTCGGTTCTCAGGCAGCTGCTGAACGCGGACTGGAAGTGACCGTAGATTACGTGAAAGAGCGGAAGCTTTTCGGGAAGCCGCTGTCAAGGTTCCAGAACACCCAATTTCTGCTTGCCGAACTGGCATCGCAGGTGACAGCCGGCCGTTGTTTCGTGGACAATCTCATTAATAACCACATGGCCGGGAAAGACGTGACGAAGGAGACCTGCATGGCCAAGTACTGGGTATGCGAGATGGCCATGCACGTTGCCGACCGATGCCTGCAGCTGCACGGCGGGTACGGGTATTGTACGGACTACCTGGTGTCCCGCTTTTTCGTGGATGCCCGCATCCAGACAATTTATGCAGGTACCTCGGAGATAATGAAACTCATCGTATCGCGTTTCATGGGACTGTAAAAAAGGATTGACAGCCTGCCGTTAATACCATACATGTGTGTGGTATTAACGTGGAGGTGACATACTATGAAAAAAGCATTGATTATCACTGGAGTGCTGGTAGCGGCGTTGTTTGCTTTCATTGCCTATAGCGGTCTATTTTATTCCGTGACCATAACGGAAAAGGAGATGGGCCCATTTACAATGATTTTAAAGAAGCATGCTGGCAGTTATTATAAGACGGGCGCCGTGTTTAATGAGGTTGAGGCAGCACTGAAAAAAAACATGGACACAAAGAAGCTGAAAGCCGTAGGCCTGTATTATGACGACCCGGATAAAGTCAAAGAAGAAGAATTACGAAGCGAATGCGGGTTCATTATTGAAAAGGGAGATATGGCAAAAATCGGTGCGTTGGAATCAGGGTTATTTATAAAAGAGTTCGAGAAAACCTCCTGCGCTGTCGGGGAGTTCCCTCTTAAGTCGTTCCTTTCGTATATGATGGGGCCTTCAAAGGCATATCCTGCACTGGCGTCATATATCAAGGGCAAAAAAATATCTGGGGATTTCGGCATGGAGATCTATGATTTGCAATCCAAAAAAATATTTTATTGCATGCCAGTCGGAAGGGTCGAATAATCATACCATTTAAACCGGAATCGCCGGTCGGTACCGGGACGCAACGAAGCAGGCTCTTTCATCCGGAAATGCAACCGCATCTCACATGATCTGCCGGAACGGGCCGCTGTGATGATGCCGTGGTCCGCTGTGCCGGTACACTAAATTTGGTATTGCAATTACCGGCAGCCCGTGGTACAAGGTTCCTCGATTTGAACTCCACATGACGCTTGTCGTCATTGCATGTGCACAAGATACAACGATTGAGAAAACCGGCGGGCTGAACATAACATGTTCGTACAGATCGGCATAGAAATAACCATTTTCGGTGTAGGCCTCTGCATCCTGCAGGCTCTGGAACTTGCGCTCAAATGCGTAAGAGGAAGGTGCTCGGCGTCCTGTTCTATATATTCAACGCCGCAATCATGTTCGGCATTGCAATGACATCGCGCGGCATTCCTCACAACAGGCCTGAAACTATTTTCATGTTACTGTCGGGACTCAATGGATACAATACGCGAATGGGTGCGGGAGCACTATACGGGCAGGGCATAACGGTCGCCCGGGATACTTTTCATCAAGGAGATTTGTATGAGATTCTCGATACTCCTGTATATGTTGTACCGTATGCTTAAATGGGCTGTAAAGAGAAAACCGGCATATCGGAATTATATCGGTTCTATTCATCATGTTGCGATCATGATCAAGACGGCGGATGAAAAGCGTGGAAGGGTCTTTATTTTTGACAATGGGACGGTTAAATCCAGGAGCGGCGCGAACCATCCCCATGATGCGGCCATCATCTGGTCAGATGCAAAAACCGGATTCAGGGTGATGGCCTCTCAGAGCGACGAGGAGCAGTTCAAGGCCGCGGCTGCCGGAACGATGAAGCTCGACGGTATGGCGTTTTTCGCCCAGTGGTTCAACGACGGCGTGAAACTGGTGATGTAAACAGGGCATCGATTTTTTGAAATACTTGAATAATTAGCAGTTTGCAAAAAAACACCAAACTGCAAAGCGATACATGAATGGAGTTTTTCAAGAAACTGTTAGAATAACATCGCGGAGGTGGAATAATGGCACTGATAAATGGCGGGCATCTTGTAGGCAAATATCTTAAAGAAGTGGAACATGTTGATACTGTATTCGGGATTTCCGGGGGGCACATTGAGGCGATCCTTGACGGCTTTACTGAGTATAACATACGCACTATTGATGTGCGGCACGAGCAGGCAGCGGCCATGATGGCGCATGCATGGTCGGTCTATACCGGGAAGCCGGGGGTGTGCTTTCTCACGGCAGGTCCGGGGTTTGCTAACGGGCTGACCGGAATTGCGAACGCCTATCTCGATAATGCGCCGCTCGTGGTATTGTGCGGCAGGCACCCGATCCGCGATGACCTGAAGGGTGCGCTGCAGGAAATCAAACAGATGGACATTGTCCACCCGATTGCCAAGTGGGCCGCCACCTGTTACGATATCAAGCGTATTCCTGAATATCTATCCATCGCCTTCCGCCACGCGGTTGAGGGCCGTCCCGGTCCCGTGTTCCTCGAACTACCACCCGATATCCTCGGCGTGAAAATAGAAGAATCGCTTGCACCAATGCCGAAGCGTACCGCTCGGAAATACACCGTGCATCCGGATGATGCCGATCTCAAGGCGGCTGCAGATATTATCAACAACGCAAAAAAGCCGCTGTTCATTGGCGGAAGCGGTGTGCGATTCAGCAACAGTTCCGAGATGTTGAAAACATTCATCGAAAAGTCCGGCATCCCCTTCATGCTCCTGAATTACGGCAGAGGTGAGCTCCCCGATGATCACCCGAACTCGGTCATGGACATGGGGAGCCTCGGCCTCATATTCAGTATCGGACAAACGGACGTTATCATAGCAGCGGGCCTTCGATTCAACTGGATACTCCAGTCCGGGAACATCATCCCGCCCACGGTGAAGGTTGTCAGGATAGACATCGATCCGCATGAGATCGACCGGAACCGGATGGCGGACGCGGGCCTGGTGGGAGACGCGGCATCGGTTCTCAACCAGCTTACCCCGCTCGTGCAGAAGAATGACCACGGTGCGTGGACCAATACGCTGAAATCGGCAGGCGCCTCTCTGCTGGATTACGAGCTCAGGATGAGGAAAACCGCTTCGGATCCGATACATCCGGTACGGCTTGTGGCAAAGATACAGGAGTTCACGGGTGACGATGCGGTCTATGTTGCGGACGGGGGCGATACCAGTTATTTCGGGCTGGGATTCGCTACCCGCCAGAAGGCGGGAGTGATTGCGGCCTCATCCGGGCTCTTCGGCTGCCTGGGGACGGGTATCCCCTTCGGTATGGCGGCAAAGCTTGCCCGGCCTGACACGAAAGTCGTCGTGCTCAACGGTGACGGGTCATTCGGCTTCAACGCAATGGAATTCGACACCATGGTGCGCCATAACATACCGGTTGTGGTCGTGGTCAACAATGACTGCGCCTGGGGCATGATCAAGCACAGCCAGGAGCTTTCGATAGGCAAGGACCGGCTTCAGTGCTCGGAGCTCGGTACGCGCCATTACGAGAAGGTTGCCGAAGGCCTGGGCGGGCACGGCGAGTTCGTCACGAAGGACGAGGAAATCATACCCGCGCTGGAGCGCGCCTTCGCGTCAGGAAAGCCTGCATGTATCAACGTCATGACGGACCCGACCGTGACAAGCCCGGCGACACCGCTTTTTTATCAATCATTAAAAATGGAGTGAGAACATTCTGCCAGTGTGGGGTTTAAACCCCACACTGGCAGAATGAAATATTATGAAAGCCTTATTATTAAATCTCGATCCTGTGCGTTTTGTGGCTCTCCATGCACTCCGGCCGCTTAGCAACAAGTTCTGCTACCGGGGACCGTTATCGACCGTAAAGCTCGCAGACATTCCCGAGCCCTCTCTCCCTTCGCCAGAATGGTTGAAGATAAAGACCAGGCTCTGCGGGGTGTGTGGAAGCGATATCAATCTCATGTTCATGAAAGACTCTCCAACCGCAATGCCCTTCACCTCGTTTCCCTGTGTACCGGGACATGAATTCTGCGGCGATGTGGTCGAGGTCGGCTCTGACGTGAAGCATGTAAAAAAGGGGGACCTGGTCACAGCAGTCCCGTCGCTCAACTGCGAGACGCGGGGCATAAAGCCGGTATGCCGTAGCTGCGCGGCCGGGGTACCCGGGAACTGCGAGAATTTCGCCGAGGGTGCACTCGCCCCGGGCATGTTTATCGGCATCTGCCGGGACGCGGGCGGCGGATTCGCCGAATACCTGGTTGCCCATAAAAGCCAGGTGTATCGCGTGCCTGCCGGCGTGTCTCCGGAATCCGCCGCCCTGACCGAGCCGCTCGCGGTCGGCCTGCAGGCCGTGCTGGACAACTTCCCGGTGAAGAGGGAGCGAGTGCTCGTTGTGGGCGGCGGTGTCATTGGAGCTATGGTGGTCAAGTCGATACGCGCTCTGGGGAGCGGTTGCGATGTCACGGTCATAGAGCCGTCCCCGTTTGCGGCCGAGTACGCGAAGAAGTCAGGTGCGGACCGGACTTTTGCAGGAAGCATCATAGACGCCGGGGTTACAATCGCCGGCGGCAGGGCATACCGGCCGATCCTCGGCGGGCCCGTGGTCATGGGAGGGTTCAACAGGATCTTCGACACTGTGGGCAGTCGCGCTACCCTGACAGGGTCTATGCGCGCGCTGGCGACAAACGGTGTCATTTCGCTCCTGGGCATAGGCAAAGAAATGAAACTCGATCTCACCACACTCTGGCTCAAGCTCCAGACGATACGGGGCTGCTACGGGTACCGCTTAAACGATGTGAAGGCGGGGAAGAGGCAGGCATTTGAGATGGCGCTGGACCTTATCGCGAAAAAGAAAGTCAGGGTGGACGATATGCTCACCCATCGGTTCAGGATAGAGGAGTACCGCACCATGATTGAGGTAAACATGGACAAGGCGAAGCACAAGGCGATGAAGACGGCGGTAAGCTTTGTTTGAAAGCGCGGGATTTTAACCCCGGTAAAAAGAATGTAACGGAGGTCACCATGCTGCTGGCAGATATGATCACAGGTCCGGGATTCAACGCGAGAATGCAGGAGGTTGCCGCACCGTTCAGGAAGAAAACAGGCATTCCCTTTAAAGTACACCAGGCGGGCATCGTGGTGCCGGACGTGGAAAAGGCCGCGGCAGACCTGGAAGCGCAGGGGCTGGGTCCCTTCATGACGGCGGCGGCAACATTGCCCCGCTGGACCGAGCGCGGTGGAGAACGCACCTTCCGCGGCAAGATGGGCGTGGCCTATTTCGATGGCATCGAGCTCGAGCTCCTGGAGCCGGGGGAAGGCTCTGATTTTTACCGTGAGCACGTTGACACGAAGGGAAGGCCGGTGATCCAGCATATCGGGTTCCTGACCCACGCGGTGGATGAATGGGCGGACAGGCTTTCGAAGGCCGGGTGTCCCGTGTGGGTGAGGGGAAGGATCGGCGTGGGGCCCCTGAGCATAAATTTCGCGTACATGGACACGGTCAGCAGGGCGGGCACGATCCTCGAGTTTATCGGGTACCGGTTCGCCGGCATTCCGGCAGGCCCGACCGAGGGACTCATGCGTGCCGCGGCCTGGCTCCAGAAAAAAACCGGAAAGCGTTGCATTGACTTCGGCTGATGTACGGCACCATGTTCCCGGTATGTGCGGGCGGGCGATTACGCTCCGGCAGGGCCCTTCATCATCTCCTTTATCTCGTCCTTCAGCGCCAGTTTGTTGACCTTGCCGCTTGCCAAAAGCGGGAGCATGGGCCGTATAAAGAATTTCTTGGGTATTTTGAAGTTTGCCAGTGACGTTTTGCACAGGCCGCGCAGCTCGTCCTCCGCGACGCTCTGGCCCGGCTTCGGCATGACGAAAGCCCAGCCTACCTCCTGGTAGACATCATCCGGTATGCCGATTACGGCGGCGAAGAGTACGGCCGCGTGAGACTCGATGACTTCCTCCACCTCGCGCGGATACACGTTCTCGCCCCCGGTCTTGAACATCTCTGATATCCTGCCTGTGATCCGGATATAGCCGCGGGGATCTCGAACCGCCAGGTCGGTAGTGTAATACCAGCCATCTCTGTCAATGACTTTCGCCGTTTCATCGGGATTGTTGTAATATCCTTTCATGAGAAAGGGGCCACGCACGGCGATCTCGCCGATCTCCCCGTCGGGAAGCTCGCGGCGATCCCTGTCCACGATCTTCAGCTCGAATGGCGGCGCGATTTTACCCGCGGTTTTAAGGAGCGTTTCCGCCTCCTCATTCTTTTCCGTGTATGTGATGAAACCGCAGACTTCAGTGCTCCCGTACCCCGTAAGAAGCATTGACCCGGTCTTCTGGCATATGGGCGTGAGTATATCGATCATGATTTTCGGCGCTGCGGCGCCGGCCCAGACGAAGGCCTTCACACTGCTGAAATCAGTTTTAAAGAAGTCGGGTTGCTTGAACTCAAGCAAAAACATGACCGGCACCTGGCCGATGTGGGTGATCTTCTCTTTTTCAATGATCTTCAATGTTTCAAGCGGATCAAACCGGTCCATGCACACGATGCACCCGCCTGACATTATGGAGCCGAAGCCGATCTCAACGTCTGCTGCAACGTGGTTTATGGGAAAGTGAAGGATGCCCCGGGAGTTTTCGTTGAAATAAAACTTGTCGACCTCTATTTTAATATTTTCCACGATGCTGCGGTGCGTGTGAACAACGCCCTTCGGCTTTCCTGTGGATCCGGATGTATACATGAGGAGGGCCTCGTCGTCTTCCGTGATCTCGCGTGACCGTTTATCGAGTGCGGATTCAAATTCCTTGCGGGGCTTCCCGGTCCAGTCGGAGTAGCTCTCGGTCCCGTCTATCGGATCGCCTATAACCACCACTTTTTTTATGAAGGAGAATTCTTTCATAAGGGCCAGCAGGGTCGGCGCCAGATCGTTCCCCATGTATTCCCGTATCGCGATGAGTACCGACGGCCGGCAGTCGCCGATCTGGTAACGAAGCTCGTCAAGGGTGAACTTGGGCGAGAGGCCGAGCCAGACCGCACCGACCTTTCCCGCAGCCATGTAAGTGGTGAGAAATTCAGTGCGCGCCATGGAAAGGAGAGACACGCGGTCACCTTTTTTAATGCCCGCTTCCAGGTAGGCCCGGGCGAGTGAATCCATGCTGTACTTGAAATCTTTCCATGTCAACCGATCCTCTCCGAATACGAGTGCCTCGGCTTTCGGCCGGGCGGCTGCCCACTTTTCCACGTAATGCCATGTCTGGGTAAGCTGTTCATGTTTCATCGGTTACTCCTTTATTGTTTCAGCATGATATACCCGTCGCTGATAGCGCGGTGTCCCTCCACATTCATTACCGTGAAAAAAAGATCCGTCCCGGATGCATGCTGTTCTTTCCCGCAGAGACGTACTGTTATATCCGAGCCGGGTAGAACCATGCCGGTGAAGCGGCAGGAGATTTCTTTTATCAAACGGGAGTCGCCCGCGGCCTCCCTCTCAATGATATCGCGGAGCGCGAGGGCAAGGGTAGAGGTGCCCTGGTGTATGATGCCAGGCAGGCCGACCTGGCGCGCGAATTTGACGGATGTGTGTATTGGGAAATGGATATTCGTACATCCGTCATAGATGAAAGGAGCCAGCGGATGAATGAAGATGTTCGAGTCCCACAGGGCATCGATGCCCCCGGGCTGACGGGGAAGAACCGGAATTCTGTCGCCGCCCCTTCCGGAGTCGGTGCACTGCACACCCCTCATCATGGCGCCGATGTGCTCGGTGAAAACGGGCTCAGCGCCGTCATTTACTGCGTCAAACCTGAGGACCACGTGTGTCCCGGCACGGTGCGGGAGAATGGCCGCGATCGTGCCGTTAATAGACAGCCTGTCTCCGGGTACGACCGGCCGATGGATTTGAATGTGCTCGGTGTAATGGACCTGGGTGAAAATGACTTCACGGGGAAAGGAATCCGCCTCGATGAAATCGCCTATTCTCTCAATGAGCGGCCAGGTAACGGCTACGGGAAAAAGTGGCGGCGCTATGATGCCCCCGGGCTGTTCGTCATTGAAATAGAGAAGGTTGGCATCACCGATTGCAGCCGCATAATTCATGGTCCACCGGCTGCTTATCGTGCACGTATAGGTTTTTAATCGTGTCCCAACGAAAACAGAGGTGAGTTTCATATTCAATCTCCATGCGTAGACGATGCCGAAAAAATAATGAATTGTAAAGTATAAAATCAGGTATCGGGAGAAGATATTTTCGAATTGCAATTATCAGCGGTCTGTGTTTCTCTGTAAACTGGAAAGTCTTAAAAGATTACAGTGCATATTCAGGAGAATTCTATGCCAGCGCCACTCTCCGGCATGAAAATACTCGATTTCACCTACCTTCTTCCAGGTCCCTTCGGCACCATGATGCTGGCCGACCTGGGCGCGGATGTTATCAAGGTGGAAAATCCGGAGTCCCCGGACATCGTGCGTCTGATGCCGCCGCATACGGACGGCATGAGTGCGCTCTATGCGCACCTGAACCGGGGGAAGCGGTCGCTCTCGCTGAACTTAAAAAACAGTGAATCGCGTGAAATCGTGTATCGGCTGGTGAGGGAATATGATGTTATTATCGAGCAGTTCCGGCCTGGAACCATGGACAGACTCGGGCTCGGGTATGAAACGCTTCGTGGGATCAATCCTTCGGTACTATATTGCTCCCTGACCGGGTATGGCCAGACCGGTTCGTATTCAGACCGCGCGGGCCACGACATTAATTACATGGCGTTATCCGGTGTCGATTCGATATCCGGGCGGAAAGAAACCGGCCCGGTACTGACCGGTATACAGATAGCGGACATTGCCAGCGGGTCCAAGAACCTTGCAATAGGCGTGATGGCAGCATATATCGGAAGGCAGCGAACCGGCACGGGCGATTACATAGACGTGTCGATAACCGACGGCGTATTCTCAATGTCAGTGTTCGCAACCGCCGGCTACCTCGCCGGCGGCAATGAGCCGGTGCGGGGCGATTTCCTGTCCGGCGGCGCCCTGTATGATTACTACCGTACCTTGGACGGCGGGTACCTGTCCGTGGGACCCATCGAGCAGAAATTCTTCGCCGCGTTCTGCGACTGCATCGGATGTTCGGACATGGCGCCGACGGGCATCCTTAACTGGAACAACAAGGAGCGGGTGGCTAAGGCCATAGCGGAAAAAACGCTTTCCCACTGGCGCGAGGTGTTCCGGCAATGTGACGCGTGCGTGGAGCCGGTAAATTCGATAAGCGAGGCAATATCGAGTCCGCCCCTGTCCGAACGGAATATGGTGGTTCCGGTAAAGACCGAAACAGGCAGTGAGGTACTGCAGATCGGGAACCCGATAAAATATCGGTCCGGCGAATACTACGCAGAAGTCGCGGCTGCAGCGCTGGGCCGTCACAATGACATGATACTATCGGGTCTGTCGTATACCGGGGAGGATATCCAGCGCTTAAGGGAAGGCGGGATTATCGGAAAATGACAGATGTTGCAAGCATGACTTTTCGTATCAGGTAAGGAGGCTGCGATGGCTCAAATAATTGTACCCGGCGATGTTTCAGTAAAAACCGTAAAAGAGTTTCACCGGATTGTGCGCGAAGCCTTGCAACAGGAAGGGACGATCGTTCTGAACTTTCGCGATGTTAAACGCATCGATCTTGCTGTGATGCAAATACTGGTCACACTGAGCAAGGAGTGCGGGAAAATCAATAAAGGATTAAGAATCCGATCAGCATCGGATGAGATAAAAAAACAGATACGGATATGCGGAATTATTAAATAACGGTTTCATTAAGCGTCTTGCATTAAGGACCCGGTCCGCCTCAGTGTCTGTCATGAAACAGATGTATCCCCCTAATATTGAAAAACAGCAACTCGATTATCAGGAAACGTACCCGGCCACCCGGTCCCCCACCTGGGTGGTGGATATCCCCATCTTACCGGCCTCCATTGACTTCACATCCCTCTCGATAACTTTCATCACGCCTTTTTCGATCCGGTCCGCTGCTTTTTTTTCGCCGAGCGTCTCAAGCATCATCGCACCGGCGCATATGGCGGCGAGCGGGTTGATCGCGTTCTTGCCGGTCCACATCGGCGCAGTACCGCCGATCGGCTCGAACATGCTCACGCCCTGCGGGTTAACGTTGCCGCCTGCCGCGATCCCCAGGCCGCCCTGCGTGATGGCGGCCAGGTCTGTGATAATGTCGCCGAACATGTTCTCAGTAACGATGACATCAAACATCTCGGGGCTGGCAACCATGTAGAGGCAGGTTGCGTCAACATGGTAGTATTCACGCTTTACGTCCGGGTACTCGGCCCCGACCTCGGCAAACACGCGGTTCCAGAGCTCGTACATGTATGTAAGGACGTTGGACTTGCCCACCAGGGCGAGCTTGTTATCCGCGCCCACGCCCCGCGCTTTCTTGCCGTGCGTGCGCGCGTACTCGAACGCATAGCGAAGACAGCGCTCTACCTGTTCGTACGAATATACCATGTTCTGGATGGCGACTTCGTCCCTGGAACCGGGGCGCGATAATCCGCCCATGCCGGTATACATGCCCCCGCTGTTCTCGCGGATGCAACAATAATCGATCTCCTTCGGCCCCTTGTTCTTTATTGGGCATTCGACGCCAGGATAGAGACGCACGGGACGGAGGTTGATGTACTGGTCCAGCTCGAAGCGCAGCTTCAGGAGGATGCCTTTCTCCAGTATTCCCGGCTTCACGTCAGGATGGCCGATGGCGCCCAGGTAGATGGCGTCGAATTTTTGCAGTTCGTCTATAGCGCCTGCCGGAAGGACTTCGCCTGTCTTCATGAACCGCTCACCGCCGAAATCATAGGTGGTGAAATCTAACTTCAGCTCTTCTACCGCGGCAGCGGCCCTGAGAACCTTGAGACCTTCGGCCACGACCTCGGGACCGGTTCCGTCGCCCGGGATAACCGCGATGTTGTAAGAGTGCGCCATGGTGTCTGCCTCCATGTAAAATCCGTATGGAGGTTTCGTTTAAACCTACGGTTTAAATTGTCAAGATAAATAGCTGACTTTGATGGCGGCGGTGCCGGTTGTTAGAAGAATATCTTTTTAATCAGGAATACGCCAGCCAGAATAAGCACAAGCAGGAGGAGCACCCTGAGCTTGCTCCGATCGTCGATGTCCCTGCCCCTGTCCATCATGAGGTACAGGTGCGTGGACAGGGTCGCCGAGATTGAGACGAAGGAGGCAAATAGAAGAATGGAGATCAGGGAAAAAATAAGCCCAATGATTAAGCCGCCGATAGTGTGGGAAAGGAACAGGTTGCCCACGAAGGCCTTGAACAGTCCCGAGTCAGACCCCTGTATGGTAAGGTCTGACATCGATAGAAACGAAGGCGGAACCGCGGAGAATATCTTTTCACCTTCTTCAGCGAGTAAATTTTTCGTGAGGAACATCGACAGCGAAAAGGAGCCGTAATGGAGCAGATAAATCGCTGCAAAAGTCACGGCTGTGACGATGGCCATGAGGGGGACGGTATAGGCCAGGCTGAAATTCTGCCGCCGTATGAATCTGAACATGTCCGGAAGGGCAGTCATGCCCCCGGAGTTGCCCGCAATAATGGGCGGATAGAACCAGAAGCCGACGGCGACGATCAGGATAATACAGATCGAAACGGCATAGATTGGAAGAAACATGAGGGCGAAGATGACCGGTCCCACAATCGGGATCTTGCCAAACAGGATAAGTATCAGCTCAATCGCCAGGAACAGGGCGATGTTTGCAATAAAAACCGGAAAGAATGAACGGCCCAGGAATTCAAGCGGCCCGGCGGCTGGAGTTCTGGATCCAGAATTGATAGAGTCCATGGTGATGCGGGATATCATGGATGCGCTCAATATATAAATAAAAAAAACAAGGGCGAAGGGAACAATATTCAGCATTGATTTCAGATAGTTACTTTCGAGGTTCCCGGGCGAACCGATAAGCCCGCTGACAAGCCAGCTAAAGCCCGTAATGAGCAGGAACGAAAGAAAGATGCCGACAGCAGCGACAATAAGCTTTGATGGAGTAAAGGCTTTTCCGCAGATTAAGAAAAGGTCCGACAGGGTGAAGTCAGCACCTGTGAGGGAAGAGACAACACTGCCGTTACCGGAAGAATATTTGTTCTGCGGCAATGGCCGTTCTTTTGCAGGGGCCGGGCTTATCTTGTTCAAGCTTTTGCCGAACAGTGGCGGTTTTATCCCTTTTTCCTTTCGGGTTGCTGAATGGGATGTCGCCGGAACTGGATGTGCGGACGGTCTGAACATCCCTGGCGAGAGTGTATGCCCAGTCGTCCCGAGAGACTGCGTCTGGCGGTTTAAAAGGGCCGGGCCTGGCGGTACGTGAGGAGCCGGTAATTCCTCCCCGGCCGGTTTTGGCTCACGGATAAGGGGGAATTCAATAGTGAATGATTTAGCACACCGTTCGCATATAAGGCTGTATCTGGCCTGCTGTGTGGATGTAAACGTTATCGAATAGAACGACTGGCAATGCGGACAGGTTGTTATCTTAATGAATTTGTTGCACTGTTTACAGGGCAGAATGGAGAACGAGAGGCCGCTGATCTGTTCGGCGGTAAGCGTGTAATTTGTTTTACAGTTGGCACAGGTGATCTGCATGTGACGTTCCGGGAGCGGCGGGGCCGGGTGCGCGCCGTCACTCAGTTATTTATCGGCCGGGCACGAGATGCGCACTACTACTTTACGCGGCAGTTTCCCCTTACGTGCGCTTTTCCTTTTTCAGGCGCTCGATCAGCCTGCAAAGAAAGTTGTTGGCGTCCTCGGTGACCACATAGTCGGACAGCTCGGTGATTGGCGCATCAGCATTGTTGTTTATCGATACAATGATATCGGATTCAACGATTGAAGCGGTGTGCTGGATCTGACCGGAAATCCCGAAGCCAAGGTAGAGTTTTGGGCGGATGGTCCTGCCTGTCTGGCCGATCATCCGCTCCTCACCGCACCATCCGTTGAATACCGGCACCCGGGTCGCTCCGACTTCCCCGCCCATAATCTCTGAAAGCTCAAACAGCTTTTCGAAGTTACGCCGTGAACCGAGGCCGCGACCTCCGGCGACCACGATCTGCGCCTGCTCAAGCGGAACTTTCGGCTTGTCCCACCGGACCGGCGCTTCAAGGTTTGCGATTCTGAGCTTCGATATATCATACTCGAAGGGCAGGCGGATGATTTCTGCCGTATGTCCCGGAACCACCTTCTTGTCAAACACGCCCTGCTGGACCGTGGCCATTTGCGGCCGCGCGTGCGGGCAGAGCACCGTGGCGATTGCGTTTCCGCTGTAAGCGGGCCGCTTCATGGCCAGCAGACCCTGTCCGTGTTCCATGGAATCCATGACGGTGAGATCTGTGCAGTGTGATGTCAGTCCTGTTGAAAATCGCTGGGCAATTCGCGGCGCGAGGTCGGTACCCGCTTCAGTGGAGGGAAAGAGTATAATCGAGGGCCGGCGCTCACGGATAAGAAGCTCGTACAGGTCCGGGAACATCTGGCTGTCATAATGCTTGAGGGCACGGTCGCTGCAGTAAAGGATCACGTCCGGACCATACTGTTCGATGACGGGAAGATACTGCTCCGCCTCCAGCGCGTGAACCACGGCGAAGAGCCTCTGGTTAAGCCTGCTGGCAATCTCCCTGCCTTTGGTGAGGAGCTCCAGGGCGCCTTCAAGCACCCGTTCATGGTCCTGTATCTCCGTAAACACCCAGACGTCGGAATAAATATCATTTGTATGCTGCGTGTCTGCCATGATGCGTTAATACCGGAGAATATTGTGCTTTTTCAGTTTGTGCACGAGAAGGTCGGCTTTGTCGCCAGGGCTCCCGGAAAAGACCTCGCGGGTGCGCTTGTGGGAAAAAAGCTCAGTTTCAATCACGACCGTCGGCGAGCCGGCGCTCCCGTATTCCATAGTAGTGCCGCCGAGGTCTTTCATTGAAAAGGTTATGATCTTTTTATCGAGACAGGCATTGATATCTGCGAGTCGGGGGATGCGGACACGGTTGCTGTTTTTCCCGATTGCCATGAGAAAGGGGAACTCGACCTTGATTTTCTGGTACTCATGGCCGTAAAGACGCTCTATCACAGCGTGGCCGTCACATACATCGAATTTGTGAATCTGCGTGATCAGTGGCATATCCAGATACTCGGAAAGCTGGAACCCGACATGGCCCGTGTTGCCGTCAATGGCCTCGCAACCGGTGATAACGATGTCTAACGCGCCCAGCTTACAGATAGCGCTGGAGAGTGTTTTACTCGTGACGAGCGAATCCGAGCCGGCGAATGCCGGGTCGGACACCAGCACGCAGGAATCGACCCCTAGGGCGTATGCCTCGTCGAGAACATCGATCGCGTGGGGAGGTCCCATGGTGATGGCGGTTATTACGGCGCCGAAGCGATCCTTGATGGAAAGGGCCATTTCAAGCGCGTGAAGGTCATCCGGGTTCATGATGCTTTCGGTCCCGCTCCGGTCGATGGTGCCGGTTTTCGGGTCAAATCGCGCCTTCTGCGTGTCGGGTACCTGTTTAATGGTTACGGCGATCGAGAGCATGGGCGCTATAACCTGCTGAATTCTTTTATAATAGAGTTGCCGATGATGATCTTCATGACCTCGGTGGTGCCCTCGTATATCTCGGTGACTTTCGCGTCGCGAAAAAAGCGCTCGACCGGCAGGTCTTTCACATACCCGTACCCGCCGAAAATCTGGAGGGCGTCAAGGCAGATGCGCATTGCGGTCGAGGACGCGAACGCCTTGCACATGGCCGATTCGACCGAGAACGGGAGGCCGCGGTCCTTGAGGTCGGCAGCGCGGTAGATCAGGAGACGGGCGGCATCGAGGGCGGTCTTCATGTCTGCGAGCTTAAAAGATACGCCCTGAAACGTACCGATCGGCTTGTTGAACTGCTTGCGCTCGGTTGCGTAGGTGGCAGCCGCCTCGAAAGCGGCGCGCCCGATTCCGAGGGCCTGGGCTGCGATACCGATCCGCCCGATGTCCAGGGTCTGCATCGATATCCTGAAGCCGTCTTCCGGCCTGCCCAGCATGTTCTCTTTTGGCACCCGGACATTATTGAAGAAAAGCTCGGATACCATGTTCCCGCGCATTCCCATCAGGTCCTCGATTTTGCCCACCTCGAACCCCGGCATCGATTTTTCAACGATGAAAAGGGCTATGCCAGCCGTTTTTTTCGAGGTATCCAGCGAGGCGGCGGTAAGGAACAGTTCGCCGACGCCTCCGTTGGTGACGAAGGCCTTCTGCCCGTTCAGTATGTAATGGTCACCGTCGGGCACCGCTATCGTCTGGATTGACGCGGCGTCGGAGCCGGCCTGAGGCTCCGTTACCGTGAATCCTCCTATTTTCCTGCCTGTCGCGAGGTCGCGCGCGAAACGCTCTGTCTGTTCGGGCGTTCCGAATTTCAGGAGTGGCGCGAGACAGACGGAATTATGGACCGTGACCCCCAGGCCGACCGTCGCGCTGACCCTTGATAGCTCCTCGATTGCAATAGCGTAACTTATACTGTCCAGACCCGCGCCCCCGAATTGCTGCGGCGCCTGGATACCCCAGATGTTGAGGCGACCCATCTCCGCCACGATTTCAGGCGGGAGCGGCCTGGCTTCTCTGTCAAGAACGGGCGCCCATTCATCAAGCACCTCGGTTGCGAGCTTGCGGACGCTTTTCTGGACCATGAGCTGGTTTTTGGAGAGGATAAAATCCATAATGTGAGAATCACGATGGCCGGGACGGCCGTATGTCAAGCAAACTTTACGGAAGGGTCTTTATAATTTTTTCTGCACTATTCACGTCGGCATTGTTTTTGAGCTTGAGCTTTTCCCTGTCAAGAATCTCATTCTTTCGCTTGCGCACCAGGTCGAAAATGCTGATCATCTCGTCGTGATCGGAATTGCACTGTTCGGACGGTTCGGTGCCTTCAATGAAATATTCAGTCCTGACCGGGCACCCTTCAACGGGGATCTTTCCTGTTTTTGCACAAATGTTAGTTTGGGTGATGCCGGCCGGACGCTCTTTGAACCTGCCGGGTTTCCTGAACGCGTATACGTCCCGCATGAAGGAGCCCCATACCGGCGCGGACACTATGGCCGCGCTCTGCCCTACGCCCAGGGAGAATTTCTGAGAATCGCACCCCATCCACACGGCTGCCACGAGATCAGGAGTGAAACCCACAAACCAGGCATCCTTGTAATTGGTCGTGGTGCCGGTCTTGCCTGCTGCGGGCAGGCTGAAGCGGGCGGTGTTCCTTATGCCGCCGGTGGCAGTGCCTGAATCAACGACGCTGCGGAGCAGGCTTGTCATGATATAGGCGGTCTGTTCGGATATGATCCGCTTGCCGGACCTGCTGCCGTTTTCTCCGTCGAAAATTTTCCGACCGGCTTTATTGAGAACGTATCGTATCGCAAAGGGTTTCACGTCTATGCCGCCGGTCGCATACACGGCGAATCCCCTGGCCATTTCAAGCGGTGATACTTCCGTGGTCCCGAGAGAAATCGTAGGATCGATATAAAAGCGGCTGATCGGGATTCCCATGAGCCGGGAGGCGTATTCGGCAACCGTTTTCGGGTCGATCTCGTCAACAACGAGCACGGATACAATGTTTAGCGATGACGCGAGTGCGTTGCGCACAAGGACCCTTCCCCGGTAGCTCTTTTCATAATTCGACGGTTTCCACACGCTGCGGGTCCCCTTGAACAGCACAGGGACATCGTAGAAGGCTGTGGCCGGTGTGATGAGCTTCGATTCGATGCCGGCGCCGTACACGAATGCTTTAAACGCGGACCCTGGCTGGCGGAACGTCTGCACGGCCCTGTTGAGCTGGTTGGCCGCGTTAAAGTCGCTTCCCCCGACCATCGCGGTTATTCCTCCCGTTGACGGTTCAAGGGCAACCAGCGCGCCTTCAACGCGAGAGGCATTGCGGGCCGATTCATATGCTTCGAGATAGCGGTCCAGGGACTCTTCAATGCCGGTACTGCCGGCGACCATTGCCATTAAAAGTATGTCGCTGAGCGAGCCGTTGCGCAGCTCGCTCATAAAGCGCACGCGTGGCCCGACGTCGCCCTCACCGATCTTCTTCGCTTCGAGAAGACGTCGCGCGATGATCCTGTCGTAAAAATCCAGCCGGTGGCGATTCTGCTCGCCGGCAATCCGATCCTGTTCCTCAACCCCCTTGAAGAGGGAATCTTCCGCTGCCTTCTGATGACGGAGATCCAGTGTGGTGTACACCTTCAGCCCGCCGCGGTAGACGTGCTGTTCGCCGAACCGGTCGACCAGGATGCGGCGGATGTATTTCGTAAAATGAGGCTCACGGTCGAAGGAGCGGCTTCGCACACCCAGCGTCTGGAATTTTGTTTTTATGTTCCCGAGATAGGCCTCCCAGAATTCATCAAACTGCCCGACCACCTCCGCCTTGGAGATGTACCCGGCGCTGATCATGTTGTAGATAACCTGCTTGTTCTTTTCATGCGCGCCGCGGGGATTTTTCAGCGGTGAAAAATGATTGGGTGCCGACGGTATTCCAGCCAGGAGAGCCGCCTCGACGACGGTCAGGTTCTTAACATCCTTGTCGAAAAAAAATTTTGCGGCTGACGTAACGCCGTACACGCCGTGTCCGAAGTATATCTGGTTGAGATACATAGAGAGTATCTGCTCCTTCGTGAATTTTTTTTCAAATTCAAGGGCTATCAATATCTCTATGATCTTGCGGTGTATCGTCTTCTCGCCTTTCGTGTAAAGCTGTTTAACCAGCTGCTGCGTGATGGTGGAGCCGCCCTGTCGTATCTCGCCGCTGAACACGTCGATCAGCACCGCCCTGATGATCCCGGGAAGGTCGAATCCGGAGTGGAGGTAGAAGTTGCGGTCCTCGGCTGCAAGGAACGCCTGTTTCACAAGGACAGGGAGTGTGCCGCTTTCAGTGATAGTCCTGTTTTCATCAAAAAGCTCGGAGATGATCTCGCCGTTGATGTCGTAAATTTTTGTCGAGAGGTTCGGGTCAAAGGCCAGGTCACCTGAGAGTATCGAATAGCAGTATGAATATGTGTATGTAATGTACGCAAATGGAGACAGCACCAGAAATAGAAGCGATATTTTAAGGAGGAGCGCTTTAATGGGCTTCATGGAATAAAAAATTCTTGAAATACAACCTGTTTATATGATCCTGAATCCTGATGCGCCGTGCAGGGAAATGCCAGCACTTCCTGCGGTTTGACACATTGCCGATTAGAGCATCTCTTTTCATATTCGTAAAGAACAATTTATTAAGTGGCGGCATTATGAACCGAAAAGCATTTATGGTTGGAATTATACTGATAGTCGCGTGCGGCACGATGTCAGCCCGTGCAAAGCTTTCGGAAAAGGGCCTCGCGCAGCATAAATCAGCGATACTGTCCCGTGTCATCGATGATAACCCGGAACAGGAGGCAAATATTCGTACCCTTTTCAACGGCACGGTTATGGAGGGAAACATGGGGATCCGGCTCCTGGACAAGTTCGGCATTTTCATGAGCAACATGGAAAAGAAGGGGATCGAGATCCGAAGTACGAGGTTTTACCGGCAGAACGATGTATTCACGCTTTTCTTCGTTATGAAAGACGGGAAAGACGACCAGCTCTACACCCTTTTCCTGGAATACGGGTATGGCAGGAAGGGCCGATGTGTGCTGAAAGACATTTATTTTTCGATCGTGTTCGAGGAGCGAATGAACGAGATCAGGTCCTTTTTCGAGGCCAGATGACCGGCGTGTCAGGCTCTGTACTTATAATTGCCGATATTGAGGGAAGCTCCGGGTGCTGGAGCCGGCGCGCTTCGGAATTCCGCACACAGGATTGGGCGCGCGCCTGCGTTGAAATGTCCCGGGATATCGATGCCGTTGTTGCCGCCCTTTTTAATGCCGGAGTGAAAACCGTCACAATAAAGGATTTTCACCGCACCGGTTACAACCTCATACCGGAACTCATCGACCGTCGGGCCCATATCGTGCATGGATACCGTCGGGCACCCGTACCGGGTATCGGCGACCCCCGTGGTGCCGGCCGTCTCCTCATGATCGGGATGCACGCCGCTTCTGGGAGCGACGGGTTTCTTGCCCATACATTAACTTCGCGTATTGCGCGGCTGGAGGTGAACGGAATGCTCCTGTCCGAGGCAGAGCTCTTTGCATCATCCCTTGCACCGCACGGCTTGAGGCCGGTCTTCCTCTCCGGGTGCCCGGTGATCTGCACCCATGCCGCAGCAAGGATACCGGGCATACTTACCTGCCCGATCGATAAATCAGGCGAGCCCGGTGCATTTCGGTATGGTGAATGGCGGCAATCTCTATCCGCACGCGCAGCAGAGTCGCTCAATAACAGACAAACCACAGTGTTCCTGCCGGAGGGTCCGTTCATGGCCCGCGTGATAATGCGGGACGGCGAGGGAGCGGCACGCAAGCTTGCGCGCCGCTGGATGTTCGATTACTCAGGAAATACCATTGCCATCGATGCCGAAGATATAGCCTCCCTCTATCTGGCTCTCATTCGGATCTGCTATCTCACGCCGGCGCTGGAGGCGGTCCTGCCAGCAGGGCTTCTGTTGTACAACGCCATGGGCAGCGCGGGCCTGCGATGGGCGCGTAAAGCGGTTCTGCGGGAGTTTAATAATTGACACAGGGCACTATCGTGATTCTATCGTAGATTCCAGGAAACGATCATGAAAAAACTTGAAACTACCAGAAAGATTATCATCGGCTCGACGATCAGGGTATACAAAAAGGGATTCGGATACTCAAAATTCGAAGTGCTGGAGAACAATGATTATTACCTGGCTGCCTTGGCCAGGGATGACTTTTTTACCTCGGTCGGAACGGGTGATACCCTCGAGGCCTACCTCTGGGTGGAGAATGAGGCGTCATACGAATTCAAACTCGACATCATCGGGAAGATCGTATCCGGCCCGCCGGTTGTTTTTTTAAACCATACCCGCACCATCATCAGAAGCGAGCAGAGAAAGTGCCTTACCGCCCAGGTCAGCATACCTATAAAGTTTTTCACATTCGATCCCGGAAATCCCTCGAAGGGGATCACCACGGAGCAGATCGTTTTCCATACCGGTACAATCATCCTTCTCGCTGACCGGGAGGCTACGATCAGGAGCGATGCCGATATCAGGTACGGCAAGTTTATAAAGGGAACCATCACCCTTGATGGCGCGATGATCGAGATAGTCGGGATGCTGGATTGCATAAATGATGATAAGAATATATATAATATTATTTTTACAGGAATGCATGAAAAGGTCAGAAATCGCATTCTGGACCATATTTTCACCATTTATCGCGAATAATTGCTTTAATTTGTCCTTCCATACTAATCTGCCCTGAAAATGTCCTTTTTTTGTTCATTTTTAATCAAAAATATCCAACTCGATACCGAAATTGAATAAAGAGGTCTGTTTTTTTCGGATCTTATATATTACTATTAATGGGGAGTATTAGCTCCGCATGAAGAAAAGAACAATAATAATAGCGTTGCTCCTGATTGCCAGTATCTCGGCTTTTTCAATGGTGTACGAGCCTGACAAGCTGCGGGTTCATATCAGGCTGGACAAAAAGACATATTATGCTGACGAAGAAATCAACCTTCAGGTATGTGTAAAAAATATATCCGAGAAGAAGAATTATTTCGAGGTATACGATTCAAGCGAGAGCGATTCGGCGCTGTACACCACGTTCCAGCCGATCGTATTTGACATGAAAGGCAGAGAAGAAAAGCCGACTGTTACCGGCTTTGATGAAAGAAATGCGGCTGATCTGGTTAAAGGTCTGGATAAGAGAATGATCGAGCTCGGCCCGGGTGAAATGTTCACGCACACGGTCAATGTGAAGGACCTGTTTGAACTGAAGCTGAATACGATGTACCGGATACAAGGCCTGTTCTACCCCGATTTCGAGGAGAACAGGCTGATCAAGGCTGACAATGAGCTTGTTTTTAAAATAATCGAGCAGAAGCATTACAGCAAGCCGAGCGATGTCGATGCCATCGACCGGTCCATTTCACCGAAAGAAGTAATGTTGTTGACATTGAAGGCTGAAAAGGATAGGGACTGGAGCAACTGGAAAAAATACGTTAATATCGAAAAATATATCAATGCTTTCCCGGAATTCGTGCAGAAGTACTATCGCGCCAATTACGAGGAAAAAAAGGAGATAGAAAAGGATTTCATCGCCTTTGCGACGCGGGAGAGGGACGATTACCTGGTCGATTACAGGGTCATAGACGAAATGATTGAAAAAGATCGCGCCGTTGCGTATGTAGATGTTATTGTTGACCGTTTCGGGATACGGAAAACCAATCGGTACAAATGCAGATATACGCTTGAACAATACAGGAACCTGTGGCTGGTTACGGACGAAGAAGCCACGGTTATGAAAGGTGTAAAGCGATGACAGAGATCCTCTCACAAGACGAAATAGATGCTTTATTGACCGCTATATCGACCGGCGAGGTGGACACGACAGACTATTCTGCCGCCAAGGAGCAGAAGAAGGTCAAGATCTACGACTTCCGCCGGCCGGACAAGTTTTCGAAAGACCACATACGTACCTTGCAGATGATGCATGAGACTTTCGCACGTCTGACAACAACGGCACTCTCTGCACAGCTCCGTGCCCTGGTGGGCGTGCACGTTGCGTCGGTCGACCAGTTAACATACGAGGAATTCATTCGCTCGATACCTAATCCGACGACTCTGGCGGTCATCAACATGGACCCGCTAAAGGGTTCGGCGGTTCTCGAAATCGACCCGTCCATTACCTTTACGATCATAGACAAGCTCTTCGGCGGTATGGGGGAAGCCACAAAGATCAGCCGCGAGCTCACCGACATCGAGCTCTCCGTCATGGAGGGTATTATCGTGCGGATCCTGGGCAACCTCCGGGAAGCCTGGTCTAACGTCATCGACCTCCGGCCGCGGTTGGGCAATATCGAAACGAACCCACAGTTCGCGCAGATCGTTCCGCCCAACGATATGGTGGTTCTCATCACGCTGGAAACGAAAGTCGGCGAGGTCGAAGGGATGACAAACCTCTGTATCCCGTACATCTCAATCGAGCCGGTCATTTCGAAACTGTCGGCACAGTACATGTACTCCAGTATCCGGAAGGGTGCGACGGATGAGAACCTCTCGGTCATTCAGAAACGACTCGAGACCGTTATCCTGCCCGTTGTTGCGGAGCTGGGAGAGGTCCAGATCACGGTTCAGGAAGTGCTCCGACTGACCCTTGGCGATGTGATCAAGCTGCCGGATACGAAAGTGGGTTCGGACATGACCCTCAAGATCGGCGGCAGGAAAAAGTTCAAGTGCCGCCCCGGTGTTGTATCGAGCCGAATGGCAATCAAGATTGGCGAGCGGATTGAGGATGTGCCGGACGAGTTGCTGATATCGAAAAGAAGCGACGAAGACTTCTAGAAATGAAAAAACCCGCCGGAAGCGGGTTTTTTCATCTGGTGATCTTGTTCAGGTAAGGCATGGGGTCGACATTTTCCGTGCCGATGATGATCTCGTAATGACAGGCATAGCGGGCAGTTTTACCCGTACGGCCCACGTACCCGATGACTTCACCTTTTGCTATCTGCTGGTCGATCTCCGCAGATACCCGCTGGCAGTGGGAATAGGCGGTCGTGAATCCGTATTTATGCTTCACGGTGACCGTGAGGCCGAGGACCGGGTCCCAGCGGATGTCGCTTACTTTGCCGGGGGCTGTGGCGCGGATCTCAGCTCCGGGGAATGCCTCGATATCGATGCCTCTATGGAATTCGGTTTCTGCCGCGTAGATGGAATTCCTCTGACCGAACCGGGATATGATATACCCGCTGACAGGCCAGATCGAAGGCGTGGTCTCGATGACCTTTTTGCGGTACTCAAGAAACACTTTGATCTTCGACAGGACTTTTCTTGTGGTCCTCAGCTCCCGCTCGATTTCCTGAATATTCAGTATCTCGATGGGCGGCGCCTGCATGGTGTTGCTGTCGCCGCTCTCGCCGTTGTCATATGTCGGATTGGGATTGCTCACGCCGCCTTTTGCCCAGAGTGAATCGATATCGCTGCCGGGAGTAAGCGAATAAAGGTGCGTTATCTCGGGCTTGAATTTCTGGAAGATGTCATACAGCTCGTTGATCTCTTCTTTGTATTTTTTGATCTGGATTTTTGAATTTGACCCGTACTTTTTCAGTTTTGATACTTCTTTGATCGTGGATGAATGATTGATAATCAAGATTGAGGTAACGGTCACCGTTGCTATGGTAATGCCTGCAATTATTGCGATGGCGAAAATTGAAACATGAAAGTTGATGATCCTCTTTTCCGAATGGGGAATAAACATGATCGTAATGCGCTCTTTACCCTTCGTGACGAACCGCTTCCACCAGTCCTTGAGCATCGCCTGCTTGGAGCTGAGGTGGTCTGATAGAAACTGCAGGATGTTCTTCTGCAGATCGTTCAGGTTTGTTTCTTTAAACGGGTTGAGGTTCATGGTATATAATGAATATGGGCGAATTAGCCTTGCCTGGTTTAATGGTATTTAGTATTTTTACTTTCAGCTTTATATATTACGCCGGGTCAATGACCGGATCTCAGAACCATATCGTTTGTTGGTTTAAAAAATAAAACAGTTACAAATTATTCAAAAAAAATTAATAGATTAATTTCCTTTGTGTATAATATTAATCGGTAAATATATGTCAAGTTTTTCTTAATTTAAGTATCAGGTAGGTAAAATTTAATGATTAAGTAATATAATAAATCCCTGCAGGAAAAAGAAGAGGGGTCCAAGTATGGGCCTTTTCATGGATAAGATGGCTCAAATAAATTTAAAAACCTTAATAAAGGGGAATTAGCAAAAAAAGTGATATTATGAAGAAAAAAAGCATTATTTACGGAGTCATTATCCCTCTTACGTTGCTGATTATTGTTGTCATGATTTCCTCTCTCAGGCCGGATGATTGTAAAAATGGAGTGAGGAAAATCATTCTGAAAAATGATGAAGACCTTATATTTTTTCCTTCCATGGCTGAATACGACAGAAAAAAACACATTTGGCGTGTTGCAGTCCATGCCTGGGTTTATGAGCCGGAGACGGAGAGCGCCAAGAGAAACGCGTTGATTGCCTCTTTCAAAAAAGTGCTGGGATTATCCGATCATGACGAGTATTCCGGTCATTTTGAATCATTGGCACGGTATCTGATGGTTGACCAGGAAGGGGGAAAGGATGTCGCAGTTGCCATTGGCGGCTCTGATTTCTGCATCGGCACAACGGATGGTAACGGCCACGCTCGTTCGGTCGTATCTGTCGATGACCAGGAGATCAGTCCCTTGATTTACAATATGGGACAGGAACGGTATATCCCGGTTACAGCGCTGATTTCTTCACCCCGTCCCCACACGGTCACGGGAGCGATTCGTATTATTGACGAGAACAGCGTGATGGTGATATCTGATATTGATGATACCATCAAGATATCAAATGTCCGTAATAAAAAAGAGCTCATGCGCACTACGTTTCTTGGACCGTTCAAACCGGTTGCCGGTATGGCGCGCCTGTATAAAAGAATTTCCGACACCGGCGCAGTATTTCATTTTGTCAGCGCCAGCCCGTGGCAACTTTATCGTCCCCTGTCGGGATTTCTGGAACGGTCAGGATTCCCCCGCGGACTTTTTTATATGAAGAGCTTCGGCCTGTCACGGAACTTTTCCAGCCTGTTCGCCGATTCACTCTCGGTCAAAATGCCTTACATCAGCGAGCTGCTCGTACGCTTTAAGGGACACCGGTTCATTCTCATCGGTGATACGGGTGAAAGCGATCCGGAGATGTACGGGGAAAGCGCCCGGCTGAAACCGGGATCGATCCTGGGGATCTATATTCGCAACGTGACCGGTGAAACGAGGGACAGCCGGAGGATCAGGAAGGCGTTCGAAAACGTACCGGATGAAATGTGGACGCTATTTAACGATGCGGCGGAAATAGAAAAAGAAATCATGAGCAGAATAGGCGGAATGCCGCCTAAAACCCGATAGATGCAGCTGCAGTAAGGTCGAGTGTTACACTCTTCACGTTAAGCTTGGTTGCAAATAAGCTCAATGACTCTCGTAATGCCTGTTTCTGTTCAAACGTATAATAGGTTACGGATGTTCCGAGGCTTATTGTGCTGTTTTTTCCTATGAGAAAATCAAAACCGGCCGTTCCCAGTACCGAGACAATCCTGTAGTCAGAAAAAAATGTTTCCAGCGGAGACGGATGCAAACCTGTGGCCGAGGAGGGTGATACATTATAGCCAAACCCCGCGCCAAGATTGAAGACGGCGGTTCTTGATACATTGAATTCGCCTCCCCCCCGTATCCATACCGAAGGTTTGATCAATACCCTGTTTTTAAGACCGAAAGTGGTACTTGAAAAGTAATTCAATCTGGCATAAAGATTGGACATCTTCTCACCGCTTATCAGGAATGGGTCTCTGTAAGCGACCGGAAAGGATACTTCC
>ERZ795056.240-NODE-240-length-75109-cov-21.007968_pt1 | contig 75109 bp, 80 predicted proteins | sample MGYA00375140_ERZ795056 | MGnify/ENA primary metagenome ERZ795056 (study PRJEB30185, sample SAMN05720227) | activated sludge metagenome | isolation source: Anaerobic digester | place: USA | collected 2015-03-09 ...
GAGAACACCAGCTTGTACTCGTCGTCGGTGAGCGAGACCTGGTGCGCCATCGAGGCGTCCTTCACCGGCATCGTCACCGAGTAGCCCTTGGCCGGATAGATCGGCAGCGAGATGCCCAGCGGCTGCGCGTACAGCGGGCTCAGGCTGCCCATCGCCAGCACGTAGGCATCGGCGCGCAGGCGCTGGAAGCGGCCTTCCGCATCGGTGGCCTCCACATGGTCGATCGTGCCGCCGGCCTCGCGCAGCGCGGTCACCGTGTGACTCATCAGGAACTGCACGCCGTCGGCTTCGCAACGCCGGACCAGCTCGCGCGCGAAGCGGTTGGCATCGCCCGATTCGTCTTCGGCGGTGTAGGTGGCGCCAGCGAGATGCGGGCGGATGTGGCGCAGCGCGGGCTCGAGCTTCACCGCCTCGTCGGCCGAGATCACGCGCCGGTCGCAGCCGAGCGCGCGCATCTGCGCGGCCGGCCCCTCGGCGCCGTCGAACTCCTTCTCGCTCGTGTAGAAGTGCAGGATGCCCTGCGTGCGCTCGTCGTAGGCGATGCCGATGTCGCGGCGCAGTTGCTGCAGCGTGTCGCGGCTGTAGGTGCCCAGGCGCACGATCTGCTCGATGTTGTGGCGCGTGCGCGCCGGCGTGCATTCGCGCAGGAACTGCAGACCCCACAGCCACTGCCGCATGTCGGCACGGATGCGGAACAGCAGCGGCGCGTCTTCCTGGCCCAGCCACTTCAGCACCTTCAGCGGCGCGCTCGGGTTGGCCCAGGGCTCGGCGTGGCTGACCGAGATCTGCCCGCCGTTGGCGAAGCTGGTTTCCGCGGCGGGCGAGGCCTGGCGATCGACGACGGTGACGTCGTGGCCCTGCTGGCGCAGGAAGTAGGCCGAGGTGACGCCGAGCAGGCCGGCGCCGAGAACGATGACTTTCATGAGAGAGAACTCCAAGAAGGGAGGGCGCGCACGGCGACCGACGTCGACGTGTGCTTGCCGCTCCCCCTGTCCTTGGTGCCTGAGAGATTCAGCCGGGCCTTGCGGGCCGGGCCTTGCTCCTTCGGCGCTTCACGGCTGTGAAGGCTCTCCAGACGGCGATGGTGGTGTGCAGTACGGTACCTGAGCGTTCATGGGAGTTTGCGCCTTCGGTGGCTCCGGCCGGGGGCCGGAGCGCTCTCCTGCGGGGTCGGGATGTCAGGCGGCCGTGGCAGGCCCCTTCGCGGCAAGGAAACGTTCGGCCAGCAGCACCCAGTAGGCGCTGCCCAGGCCGATGTTGGCGTCGTTGAAGTCGTAGCCCGGGTTGTGCACCATGCAGCCGCCCTCGCCGGCGCCTTCGCCCGTGCCGTTGCCGATCAGCAGGTAGCTGCCGGGCACGCGCTCGAGCATGAAGGCGAAGTCTTCGCTGCCGGTCAGCGGCGGGCCCTGCAGCGTGACCTGCGCTTCGCCGACCAGCTCGAGCGCCACCTCGCGCGCGAAGGCGGTCTCGGCCGGCGTGTTGACGAGCACGGCGTAACCCGGCTTCCAGTCGACCTGCGCCGTCACGCCGAAACTTTCGGCCTGCGCCGCCACCAGCGCCTTGACGCGCCGCTCGATCGTGGCACGCACCTCGCGGTCGAGCGCACGCACGCTCAGCTCCAGCGTGGCCGAGGCCGGGATGACGTTGTTCGCCTTGCCGGCATGCAGCGCACCGACGGTGACCACCGCGGCCTGCAGCGGATCGATGTTGCGCGAGACCACGGTCTGCAGCGCCATCACGATGCTCGCCGCGGCGACGATCGGGTCGGCCGCGCGGTGCGGCATCGCGCCGTGGCCGCCGAAGCCGGTCAGCGTGACGGTGGCGTAGTCGGACGAGGCCATCGCCGCGCCTTCGCGCAGCACGAAGCGGCCCTGCTCGGTGCCGGGCATGTTGTGCATCGCGAACACGGCATCGCAGGGAAAGCGCTCGAACAGGCCGTCGGCCATCATGCGCAGTGCGCCGCCGCCGCCTTCTTCGGCCGGCTGGAAGATCAGGTGCAACGTGCCGTCGAATGAACCCTGCTCGGCCAGGTGGCGCGCCGCGGCCAGCAGCATCGCCGTGTGGCCGTCGTGGCCGCAGGCGTGCATGACGCCGGCCTTCCGGCTCGACCACTCGGCGCCGCTGGCCTCGGCGATCGGCAGCGCATCCATGTCGGCGCGCAGGCCCAGGCGCCGGGTGCCCCGGCCGCGCACCAGCGTGCCGACCACGCCGGTGCCGCCGATGCCGCGCTCAACGGCGTAGCCCCAGCCCTCGAGCTTGTCGGCCACCAGCGCGGCGGTGCGATGTTCCTCGAAGGCCAGCTCGGGGTGCCGATGGATGTCACGGCGCAGGCTGATGAACTCGCCGGCGCGCGCCTGCAGGGCCTGCAGCAGGTAGGTCACGATCGGCTCACTGCGGCTGCAGGTTGATCTGCTTGGCGATCGCGCGGTAGCGGGCCGTCTCGGCGTCGAAGAACTTCGCCGACTCGGCCAGCGTCATCGGCGCCGAGGCGACCTGGGTCTGCGCGGCCAGTTGCGCGCGCACCGACGGATCCTGCAGCGACTTGCCGATCGCGGCATGCAGGCGCACCACCACGTCCTCGGGCGTGTTCTTCGGCACCATGTAGCCGGTCCAGATCTTGTAGGAGAAGTTCTTCAGCGACTGGCTCTCGCTGACCGTCGGCAGGTTCTTCAGCAGCTCCGAGCGCTGCGCGCCGAGCTGGCCGATCACCTTCAGCCGGCCCTGCTCGGCCAGCGCGCCCATCGCCGCGCTGTAGACCAGCACCGCGAAGTCGACCTGGCCGCCGCCGATGTCCTGCAGCAGCGGCGCGTTGCCCTTGTAGGGCACGTGCGCCAGCTTGATGCCGGTGGCCGCCTGCACGTTCTCCAGGATCAGGTGGTACAGCGAGCCGATGCCCACGCTGCCATAGGTCAGCGGCTTGTCGCCCGACTTGCGCGCCAGCGCGATCAGCTCGTCGACGTTGTTGACCGGCAGGTCCTTGCGCGTCACGAACACCATGACCGCATCGGCCACCGGGTGCACGAGGCGGAAGTCCTCCGTCTTCAGCTTGACCGCGGCATTGGCCAGCGGCGACAGGATCACCTCGTTGGGCGAGCCCTGGAAGACGTAGTAGCCGTCGGCGGGCGCTGCCAGCACCTTCTGCGCGGCCAGCGCGCCGCTGACGCCGCCGAGGTTCTCGACCAGCACCTGTTGCCCCAGCTCCTTGCCCAGCGGGTTGAAGAAGATGCGCGCGATCGCATCCGACGGGCCGCCTGCCGGGTACGGCACCATCAGGTTGACCGGCTTCGCCGGGTAGGCCTGCGCGAGGGCCAGGCCGGCACCGAGCGCGAAGCCGGCCGACAGGACCAAGGACCGAAGAAGCTTGAACTTGGACATGAAGAACTCCTTGAAGGGCGCGCCAGGCGGCCGGGACGGGTCGGCGAGGCCAATGTAGGAGCGGCCCGAATCAAAGTCCAATGCATTGTTCTTTGGATTACCATGAGTTCGAAGCACAGTTTTGTCGCAAGGCTGCCATGACCCTCGTCCAGCTCCGCCACCTGATCTCGCTGGCCCAGACGGGCTCGTTCAGCCAGTCGGCTGCGGCGCTGTTCCTGACGCAGCCCGCGCTCAGCCGCAGCATCCGCGCGCTCGAAGACGAACTCGGCCAGCCGCTGTTCGACCGCATCGGCCGCCGCAGCGAGCTCACCCCGTTCGGGCGCGACGCCGTCGAGCGGGCGCGTGAACTCGTGCTGGCGGCCGACGACCTGCGCGACAGCGCGCGCGGGGTCGGTGACGGCCACGAAGGCGTGCTGCGCATCGGCATGGGCTCGGGGCCTGGTGCGATGCTGATGACGCCGCTGCTGCTGAAGATGGCGCAGGAGCGGCCGCGCCTGCGCGTCGAAGTCGCGCGCGCCGGCACCGAGCTGCTGGTGCAGGCGCTGCGCGAGCGCGCGCTCGATGCGCTGGTCGTCGACGCGCGCTCGTTGCGCCCGGCCCCGGACTTGCACGCGCAGTTCATGCACGACATGCGCGGCGCCTTCATGGTGCGCCGCGGCCACCCCTTGACGAAGCGGCGCGGCGGCCCGAGCTTCGACGAGCTGCTGCGCTTTCCGATCGCCTCGACGCCGCTGTCGGACGAGGTCGCCCGCATCCTGGTCGAGCGTTACGGCGCGCGCGCGCACCCAGCCGAGTGCGTGACGCTGCGCTGCGAAGAGCTGCCCAGCCTGGTCGAGGTGGCGCGGCAAAGCGATACGGTGCTGCTGGCGATCCGCGCGGCGGCGCCCGACCTCGTCGAACTGAAGCTTCAGCCTGCGCTCGCTGCGAGCGCGCGATTCGGCCTCGTGACGCTGAGGCGGCGCACGCTGCCGCCGGGGTTGGCGGTGGTGCGCTCGCTCATGACGGAGTGCCTGCAGGATCCGCCCGCACGGGGCGCCTGATCGCGCGCCGCTACACCGGCCTCAGGCGATCGAAGCCGAGGTGGAACAGGTAGGCGTAGGCGGCATAGACCAGCGACAGGGCCACGTCCGCGAACAGCGCCTGCCACCAGCCCATGCCGGTCATCCAGACGATCACCGGCCAGCTCACGATGGTGGCGCCCAGTTCATGCCCGAGGGCATGGACGAGGCGTGCGGAGTTCGGGCGCGCGCTGGCCACACGCTGCTTGCGGCGTGCCTCGAACCGGTCGAAGGCGGAGTTGAATGCGGCACTCCAGGCCATCACCACGACCGACAGCGCCACGATCAGCTTGAACGATTCCGAGCCGCTCGCGCCGCTCACGAAACCGTACAACGGCGCAATGAGCAGCACGCCCAGCGCCTCGAAGGCGAGCGTCTGGACGATCCGCTCGCGCAGGTCGCGGACGCGAACCGGGGCCCCGCTCACCACGGTGCGCTGGCGTAGACCGCCACCACCAGGGCACACACCGGCTTGCCATCGCAGGTGGCACTGGCCACCTCGGTGTGCAGCGGCCCGAGCTGCAAGCCCCGGTTCGCCTGCATCGTGTCCAGCGTCGCGGCCAGATCGTTCAGCAGCTGATCGTGATGGCCGTCGTGGAGTTCGACGAACAGGCCGCGGCCGCTCGCTTCGTCCTGCACCCAGCCGATGCCGGCGTGCGCGGTGTGCCCAGGGCGCTCTTCGCGCATCTGCGACATCACCACGTAGAGCCGCTGGCCGTACTCCTGCGGCGGCGTGACGAAGCGCCGCCGCTCGAGGCGGCTGCCCGGCGGGATGACCGACGACAGGCAGATCAGGTTGTAGTTGGCCACGCCCGCGTCCAGCAAGGCGGCATCGAAGGCCGCCAGCGCGGTCGGCCCGACGCCACGGCCCGTCGACAGCACGATGGTTCCGAATGCCGCCGGCGCGGCAACGCCGCCGGCGCGCTCGTCGGTGCTGTCGCTCACAGCGTGCATGGCTGGCAATCCGGCCTCGGCCCGGTAGCGGCCGGTGCGTGCCCGCGAGGCGAGAAGGTGCCGCTGGCGGCCTCCAGCTCGTAGCGCTGGCGATAGTCCGTGTGCGCGATGGTCGCGAGCGCATCGGCGAGCAGGTCGATCTCCTCGAAGCTGTTGTACAGGCCGAAGCTCGCGCGGACCATGCCTGGCAGGCGGCTTCGATCGCCTCCCGCAATGTCTCGGCGGTAGCGCTGCGACTCGTCTCGCGACATGCCGAGCAGGTGGCTCACGTAGGGCTGGGCGCAGAAGCAGCCATGGCGCACACCGATGCCGAACTCGGCGCCGAGCACGGCAGCCACCAGCGCGTGCGGGTGACGATCCAGGTTGAAGCTCACGACGCCGAGCCGGCCCGCGGCATGCCGGGCGTCGGCGTCGCCGTAGAGCCGGATGCCGTCCACGCGCGCGAGCCGCTCGAGCGCGTGGGCGCACAGCGCCGCTTCGTGGGCGGCGATCTCCTCGAAGCCGATCTCGCCCAGCGCCTGCATGGCACGCGCCAGCGCCAGCACGCCCAGCACGTTCGGCGTGCCCGCCTCGTCGCGATCCGGCGCCGCTGCCCAGTCGACCGACTCGGTCGAGACGAAGTCGATCGTGCCGCCGCCGCGATGCTCGGGCTCGCCGAGTTCGAACACGTCGCGCCGCCCGATCAGGGCGCCGGTGCCGAAAGGGGCGTACATCTTGTGCGCGGACAGTGCCACGAAGTCCAGGTGCGCCGGGTCGTCCAGTGCACCGATGTCGATGCGCCGGTGCGGCGCGAGCTGTGCCGCATCGACGAGGATGTTCGCGCCGGCGCCATGGGCCTTCTCCGCCAGCCGGTGGATCGGTGGCATCACGCCGGTGACGTTCGAGCCGCCGCTTACGCAGACCAGCTTGACGCGGCCGGCGTGCAGGCGCAGCAAGTGCTCGTAGTGATCCTCGTCCAGCCGCCCTTGCGCATCGGCCCCGATGTGGGCGACGCGCGCCCGTGCACGCCACGGCAGGTCGTTGCTGTGATGTTCGAGCAAGGAGACCAGGACCACGTCGTCGCCGGTCAGCGGCAGGCGGTGCGAGAGCTTGTTGATGGCCTCGGTGGCGTTCTTGCCGAAGATCACCGTGTGCTCGCCAGGCCGGCCACCGACGAAGCGCGCCACGGCCTCGCGCGCTTGCTCGTAGGCCAGCGTGGTGCGCTGGCTCTTGAAGCCGCTGCCGCGATGCACCGACGAATACCAGCCCAGGCACTGGTTCACGTGGTCGAGCACGTCCCGAAGCACCGGGGCGGTGGCCGCGTTGTCGAGGTTGACGTAGGGCCGCATCGAGCCGCCGAGCAGCGGCGCGAGCTGGTCGATGCCCACGATGCGCGATCGCTGCACGGCCATCGCGGGCCCGAGGGGCGAGGCGCTGGCGCTCATGATCGCCGATCCGCGCGGCCGTCGCCGGCGCAGGCCCCGTTGGCACAGACCTCGATGGCCGGGTCGCGGCCGATCCAGCCGCGCCTGCGCAGCGCGGCGTAGATCTCGCAGCCCAGGCACAAGCCGAGCACCGCCTCCAGCCACATCAAGACGAGGCAGACCAGGCAGATGCCCAGCGGCAGACTGCCGCGGATGCCGGCATTGGTGATCAGCATCATCGCGAACGACATCACGAGTCCCAGGCTCCAGGCGAAGCGCTTGGGCTTGGCCGAGACCCACTCGGGTTCATGCCCGCGCGTCAGCAGTCGGGAGAGCATGCCGAACGGGCTGTACTGCAGGCCCGCCGCCACCCTGATCGCGAACTCGACGAAGAACAGCGAGGTGACGACCTGGATCGGCAGGTAGACCTTGGCCAGCGCGGCGTAGGCGAAAGCCGTGGCACCCGCCGCCAGCGTCAGGCCGGCGGCGACACGCACCTGCCGTTCGTCGAATGCGCCGGCCGCCAGCGCGGTGCCGCCGTCCGGCAAGGCCGGCACGATGTGGCCGTAGGGTTTCGGGTTCATGGCGAAGGACTCCTGGCAAGTGGTGCCGACTGTCGCGCCAAGACCGGGCGCGGCGCATCCCCAGGTCCGCCCCCCTAGGTCCACCGGCACGACGCCGGCGGCCACGGAAGCGGATGAGAATGTGCAGCGTATCGACCAGGGCAACGGCTGTCCTGAACCTTCGCCGAAAGAAGACCGAAAGCACGCGTCCAGCGAGGCGCACGCAGCATGGAGTGCTCACCACCGCCGCCCGCCCCGGATCGGGCCTGTCTGCGGATCCGCGGCTTCGAGCTCGACCTCGAACGCCGTGAGCTGCGCACGCCAACCGGCGAACAGGCCCTGCTGCGCCGAAAGGCCCTCGAAGTCCTGCTCGTGCTGGCACAACAGGCCGGCCACGTCGTCTCCAAGGACGAACTGCTGGCACGGGTGTGGTCGCCGGCCGTGGTCACCGACGACTCTCTGACGCAGGTCGTCAACGAGATCCGGCGTCTGCTCGGCGACACCGATCGAAGCGTCATCCGGACCCTGGCTCGCCGGGGCTATGTGCTGGTGCCGGATGCGCGGGCGCTGGTGCACGAACTTCCACGCCGCGCCGCGGCCGCGGCGCATCGCGTCTCCAACCTTCCGGCGACGGACCCCGCCTTATTCGGGCGCGACGACGACGTCGCGACGGTCGCCTCCTCGCTGCGCGAGCAGCGCCTCATGACCATCGTCGGAGCCGGCGGCATCGGCAAGACGAGCCTGGCGCACGCGGTCGGGCGCCGGGTCGTCGGGCTGTTCGAACACGGCGTCTGGTGGATCGACCTGGCCACCCTGTCGGAAGCGTCGCAGGTGACGCCGGCCATCGCCGTGGCGGCCGGCATCGAGCTCGTGACGGGCGATCCGCTGCAGCGGCTCGTGGGCGGACTGGGCGAGCGCGAGCTCCTGCTCGTGCTCGACAACTGCGAGCACCTGGTCGCGGCGGTCGCCCCGGTCATTGCCGCCGTTCTGGCCGGCACGCGCCGGGTCCGCGTCCTCGCCACGTCGCAGGTGGCGCTGAAGCTGGGCGGGGAGCATCTGCATCGCCTTGGCGTGCTCGTGGTTCCGCCAGCGGACGCATCGCCGGCGGAAGCAGCCGCCTGTGGCGCATTCCAGTTGCTCGTTCGGCGCGTGGCCGAGGCGCGGCAGGACTTCGAGCTGGCCCCGGCGACCGTGCCGCTGGCCATCGACATCTGCCGGCGGCTGGATGGTGTGCCGCTGGCCATCGAGATGGCGGCCGCTCGCATCCCCACGCTGGGCGTGAGCGGAGTGCACACGCTGCTCGGCGAACACCTGCGCATGCTGCGCAACGACCGGCGCATGGCGCCCTCCCGGCAGGAGACCTTGCGCGCCACGCTGGAATGGAGCTGCTCGCTGCTCAGCCCGACCGAGCTGTCGGCGCTGCGGCGCCTGTCGGTCTTTGCAGGGCCGTTCGAGCTGGCCCACGCCAGGCGGGTGATCACCACACCGGATCTCGACGAGTGGGCCGCGCTCGATGCGCTTTGCGCGCTGGTGGACCGGTCACTGGTGCGAGCCGAGGGTGTCGAACCCGTACGCTACCGCCTGCTCGAGACCACGCGCGTGCTGGCCCGCGAGATGCTGTTCGAGGCCGGCGAGGCCGATGCCGCCATGCAGCGCCACAGCCGCGCGATGGCCAGCCAGTGGTGGCAGATCCGCAAGGCGTTCATGTCGAGCAGCGACGATGAACTTCTGGACCGTTTCGTCGGCAGTTATGCCGACATGCAGAAGGCCTACGAGTACGCCTGCGATCGTGCCGATGCCGACACGGCCGCGGCCGTGCTGATCGGCCTGCGATCGCTCGATCAGCTCAGCGGCGACACGCTGAACACGCCCGCGCGGCTGCCCGCGACGCGCGCACTCTTGCCGCACGCCACCGGTGTCGCGCGGGCGCGGCTGCTGACGACGATCGCCACCTGCAGCTGGGTCCGCGACGAGCACCTGCCGCCCAGGCTCGCCGCCGAGCTGGCCGTGGCCGAGTGGCTGCGCCTGACGCCGCCCGAGCCGATGTCGCTGTCGCACACCCTGCTGCTGCTGGCGACCGAGCTCGCCAAGGAGGGTGAAGCCGAACGTGCCCGCAAGGTGCTCGCACAGGCACGGGCCGTGGCGCGGACGATGGCGCACCCCAAGGTCGACATGATCACGGCGATTCACGCCGGGCATGTCGCGATGTACTGCGGCGACGCGGCCGACTTTCTCGCACACATGCGCGAGGCGCTCGACCTGGCCCGCAAGCACCGGGCGACGCGCGTGGCCTGCTTCGTGCAGGCCTACCTGCCGCGTGCCGCCGTGATGACCGGCGATTGGCCTGCAGCGGTGGCGATCGGCTCGAACGCCGTCGGCGAACTTCGTGCGCTCGGCCAGCGCGCCTTCCTTGCCCAGGCGAGCGAGGCGTTCGTTCGCGCCCTGATCGAGGCCGACGAGATCGAGCGAGCCCGTGCCGAAGCCGCGCAGGCGATTGCGCTGGCATGGGAGTTCGGGCTCGACGCGGAAATGGCTGCCGACATGGCGTTGCTCGCATTGCGCCTCGGGCAGCATGAGCATGCCGCCGCCTTGGCCGAGTACGCCCGTCCGCGCGGGCCAGTCCCTCGCAACGCCCTGGATCGTCAGCGGCAAGCGCTGTGCAAGCGCCTGTGCAGCGATCTCGAGGCCGTCGAGCAAGCGACCGCGAAGGCCGCCCGCGGTCCGCAGGCCGGCATGCCGAGCAGCGCCGAGGCGCGCCGGCTCGCGTTGCTGGTGGCAAGCGGCGCGAACGGATGAGGCCAGCGCCCACCCCTTGAAGCCACCGCTGGCCGCAAGGGCCAGGCCGCCGCGGGAGCTCAGGCGGCAATCAGGCGCGACACGTTCGCCATCGCCGCCACCGCCTGCTGCTTGTAGCGCGCCAGGATGGCCAGCTTGTCGGTGTCGGCCGGGTCGATGCCGGTCATCAGCTTGCCGAAGCCGTCGAGCCGGCTCTCGCGAATCCACTGGCGCAGCACCTTGTCCTGGCCCCACTGGTACTGGTTCCACATGCTGGCCGCCATGGCGCGCGGGTAGTCGTCCAGCGTGTGCGGGAAGGGCACCGTGCCGCACAGGCGGTTCTTGTCCTTGTCGCTGCCGTAATGCGCTTCCACGTAGGCAGTCAGCGCAGCGCTGAACGCCGGCTGCGGAAGGCGCAGCATCTGCAGCACGATGCGCCTGTCCTGAAAGATCGGCTGCACCGGCCGGGGCTCGACCGCCGAGGCGGTGCAGTCGACGAACAGCGTGCCGGGCGCCACCGGCACGCGGCCCTGGTCGAGTTCCATCGCGTCCGCCGCGAGGCGCTGCACGCGTCCCAGCCGCACGACATCGCGGATGCGCCGCAGCACCTCCACCTCGCCCGGCGAGATGGTGGCGAGGTGGAACATCGAAGGCACACGCTCGCGGTCGATACGCAGCAACGCGCCGCAGGCCTCCAGGCGCAGGAACAGGTCTTCGGTGGAGGTGGCCAGCGCGAGTGCCTCCATCTGGTCGGCCTGGCTGCCGATGGCCTCCTTGAAGAACTCGATGGCCGGCTGCGTGGTGATGCGGTTGACCAGCCACGAGTCGCGCGGCACCACCCACTGGATGGCGTCGGGCGGCGCGCCGGCGCCGATCAGCCACACCGCGGCGTCCATCGCCGTCTTGCCGGCGCCGAGGATGACGAAGCGCCGCGGCAGGCCGCCCTTCTGCTGGCCGTGCCACAGCTGCGGCAGCGCGTTCGGCGGCACCAGGCGCACGCCCTCGCCGACCTCGAAACGCGGCGTGTGCGTCTGCGGGATCGACGGGCCCATGTAGTTCGCATCGACCAGCTTGCGTCGCACGTTCACCTGCGTGATCTCGCCGGACAGCAGGCTCTCGAAGCGGCCGTCGCCGAGGTGGTTGCACATCGGGTGGTAGGCCACGCGGCCGCTGGGCAGCAGCTTGTGGTTCATCACGCGATCGAAGTAGCCGCTGATCTCGGCGCCCGAGGCCAGCTCGTACAGGCCCTGGTTCAGGCCCACGGTGTCCTTGCGGCGGCTGCCCAGCTCCATCGAGTTGACGCCGTAGAAGGCCGAGGGCTGGTGCAGGGTGACGAACGAGTAGGCGTCGTTCCAGTGGCCGCCGGGCTTGCCGCGGCGGTCGACGATGGTGACGTGCGCGTCGCTCTCGTCGATCAGCGTGTCGGTGAAGGCCAGGCCGGCGGTGCCACTGCCGATGACCAGGTAGTCGGTGTCGATGTGGTTCACGAAGCGGCACCGTGCTGTGGGCGTGCCGCATGATCACACGGCACCGGCGGGGGGACAACCGTCAGCGCCGTGGCTGTGCGGCCTCGTACTGTGCGATCCACGCCGCCCAGTGGTCGATGCAGGCGCGGATCTTCGGCAGGCGCTGGCGGGCGCCGGCGATCACCGCATGGATGGGCACCGGTTGCGGATCGACGAAACCCGCCAGCACCGGCACCAGCCGCCCCTGCCGCACCAGCGGCTCCGCCGCGATGGTGGCCAGGCGCCCGATGCCCAGGCCCTGCAGCACCATGTTGGCCGCCATGCCGGTGTCGTTGCTGCGCCAGAAGCCTTCGACCGGCAGCTTGACCGCGCGGCCGTCGACGATGAAGGGCCAGTGGTTGAGCTGCGTCGCCGCGCTGTTGGCGACGAGCCGGTGCGTGCCGAGTTCGTCGGGATGGTCGGGCAGGCCAGCGCGCGCCACGTACGCCGGCGACGCATACAGGCCCCGGCCAAGCGTGCCGATCGGCCGCGCCACCATGCTGTCGGCCAGCGACGAGGTGGTGCGGATGGCGATGTCGATGCCGCCGCGCGCCATGTCGACGAGCAGGTCGCTGACCTCGAGCTCGACGCGCAAGCGCGGATGCTTCTCGCTCAGAGCATTCAGGCTGGGCAGCAGCAGGTACTGCGCGATCACCGTGCTGGCGGCCACGCGCACCAGGCCGCTGGGCTCGCGCGACTGTGCCGCGAACTCGCCCTCCAGCTCCTCGAGCGTGTGGCCCAGGCGCTGGCAGTAGTCGAGGAAGGTCTCGCCCTCGGCGGTGAGCGCCAGCCCATGCGTGGAGCGGTGGATGAGCCGCGCACCGCAGGCCTTCTCGATGCGCGACAGCGAACGCGACACCTGGCTCACCGGCACGTCACGCTCGCGCGCCACGGCCGACAGCGTGCCCAGCGCCGCCACGCGGGCAAACAGCTTCAGATCGTCGAAACCCAGACCGTCCATGGCCGCGATGGTAGGGGCGCCGGCTTTGCGGTGTGCGCAAGACCGATTTGCCGGGCGTGCCGTTTCCGCCGCGGGAGCGGCTGCCTAGAGTCGACGCACCGATTCAACGGAGCTGCCATGAACACCTCGCCCTTCGATCGCCCGCTCACGCCCCTTGAGCGGGCAGCCTTCATGGATGCGGCCCGGCAGCGTGCGCTGCAGGCACGCCGCGAGGCGGTCGACGCCTTCTGGGCCAGCGCCTTCCGCCACCTGGCCTCGGCATGGCACGCCGTGGCACGTGCCGCGCATCGGCCGGCCGCGCTGCTGCGCGCGAAGGAGCCGGCATGCCGCCCCTGATGCTGAAGCCCTGCCCGCCGCAGGGCGCGCCACGCCAGCGCGCGCTGGCCGAGGCGCTGAGCCGCATCACCGCCGAGACGCTCGGCAAGCGCCCCGAGGTCGCGGCGGCGATCGAGGCCGGCTTCGCCGAGCCGCCGGCCGGCGACCGGGGTTGCGGCGGACGCAGGCAGCAGGCCCGGCGGACGGCTGCCCCTACACTCGCCACCCCACCACCCGTGCCGTGAGCCGCTGCCCCGCCCCGCCATGCTGAAGAACGCCCTGATCTACCGCATCGAACACTGGGATCAGCCCAGCCTGGCCGAGATCGCCGATCGCCTGTCGGGCTCGCCCTTCGTCGAGTGCGGTCTCACGCAGCCCGAATCGGCCGGCTGGGTGGCGCCGCGCGGCGACAAGCACGACGCGCTGGCCGAGATCGTCGGCGGGCAGCTGGTCGTCAAGCTGTGCGCCGAGCGGCGCGCCGTGCCGGGCAGCGCGGTGAAGCAGCAGCTGCAGGCGCAGCTCGATGCCATCGAGCAGCAGACCGGCCGCCGCCCCAAGGGCAAGCAGCTCAAGGAGCTGAAGGAGGCCGTGGTGCATGCACTGATGCCGCGCGCCTTCCCCAAGCGCACCGACACGCTGGTCTGGATCGACCTCCAGGCCCGCATGGTGTGGGTGGGCGCGGGCAGCACCAAGCGCGCCGACGTCGTCGTCACGCGGCTGATCGAATGCCTGGGCGGCGGGCTCAAGCTCGCGCTGCTGCAGACCGAGCTGTCGCCGGCCACGGCGATGTCGCTGTGGCTGTCGGAGAAGGAAGCGCCGTCGGGCTTCAGCATCGACCGCGAGTGCGAGCTCAAGCAGCCCGACAGCGAGAAGGCCACCGTGCGCTACGCGCGCCACACGCTGGACATCGACGAGGTCGGCGAGCACATCCGCCAGGGCAAGCTGCCCACGCAGCTGGCACTCACCTGGGCCAGCCGCGTCTCCTTCGTGCTCACCGAGGCGCTGACGCTGAAGAAGATCCAGCTGCTCGACGTGGTGCTCGAAGGCGCCGGTGTCGATGCCGCCAACGCAGGCAAGGACGACGACGGCTTCGATGCCGACGTGGCCATCGCCACCGGCGAACTGCGCCAGATGCTGCCGGCGCTGATCGAAGCATTGGGCGGCCTGCACGAGCGGCAGGCTGCCGCGGCGCCTGAGGCCCTGCCGGACGCCGGCGCGGAAGACGCGGCACCGTGGGAGACCGCCGCCGCCTGAGCGCGCCGGCCGCGGCTCAGCGCGCGCGGCGCTGCTCGCGCAGCATGAACAGGTACAGGCCCTCGACCTTCTCGCGCGCCCACGGCGTCTTGCGCAGAAACTTCAGGCTCGAGGCGACGCTGGGCTCGCTGGTGAAGCAGCGCAACGCGATGCGCTCGCCCAGGCCCGCCCAGCCGTAGTGCTCGGCCAGCTGCGTGACGATCTGTTCGAGCGTGACGCCGTGCAGGGGGTTCTTCGGTTGCGGTGGCGCAGTGGGCGGCAAGGGCTCGGACATGGCGGCATTTTCGCCGCAGGTCGCCGGCAGGGTAGCCTCTTGCCATGGACTCCCTGATCGCCGCCGCCGCACGCGCCCTCGTGGCGGGCGACGCCCTCGGCGCGCTCAAGCACGTGGCCCTGCGCGAGGACGCGCAGGCGCTCGCGCTGCGCGGCATCGCCATGGCGCAGCTCGGCGAGCTCCCGCGTGCCCGCGAGCTGCTACGGCGCGCGGCGCGCGGCTTCGCCAGCCATGACGAGCTGGCGCGTGCGCGCTGCGTGGTCGCCGAGGCCGAGGTGGCGCTGGCCATGCGCGAGCTGCGCGGCTGGCCGCGCGCGCTGGCGGCGGCATCGGCCACGCTCGAGGCCCGCGCCGATCGCGTCAATGCGCTGCAGGCCCGCCTGATCGCGCTGCGCCGGATGCTGCTGCTCGGCCGGCTCGACGAGGCCGCAGCCGCACTGGACGGGCTGGAGCTGAGCGGCGCGCCGCCCTCGCTGGTGGCCGTGGCCGAACTCGCTGCCGCCGAACTCGCGCTGCGCTCGCTGCGCACGGCGCCGGCGCGCGCGGCGCTGGCCCGCGCGCAGGCAGCGGCCAGCCGTGCGCGCGTGCCCGCGCTGCTGGCCGAGGTGGGCGAAGCCTGTGCCGCGCTCGAGCGTCCCGCGGCGCGGCGCCTGCAGGCTGGCCATGAGCAGATGCTGCGCCTGGACGAGGTCGAGGCGCTGCTCGCCAGCGGCACCCTGGTGGTCGACGCCTGCCGCCGCGGCCTGCATGCCGGCCGCCTCTGGCAGCCGCTGGCCCGCCGGCCGGTGCTGTTCGCGCTGGCGCGCGCGCTGGCCGAGGCCTGGCCCGGCGATGTCGATCGCACGGTGCTGATTGCACGCGCCTTCCACACCCGCCGCCCCGACGAGACGCACCGCGCGCGGCTGCGTGTCGAGATCGGCCGGCTGCGCGCGCTCGCCGCGCCGCTGGCACGCATCGAGGCCAGCGCGCACGGCTTCGTGCTCGAGCCGATCGACGCCCATGCCGTCGTCGTGCTGCTGCCGCCCATCGATGGCGATCGGGCCTCGCTGCTGGCGCTGCTGGCCGACGGCGCGGCCTGGTCGACCTCGGCGCTGGCACTCGCGCTCGGCGCCAGCCAGCGTACCGTGCAGCGCGCACTCGCGGAACTGCAGGCAGCCGGGCGCGTGCGTTCGGTCGGGCAGGCGCGCGCACAGCGCTGGCTGGCCGCGCCGCTGGCCGGATTCACGACGAACTTGTTACTCCCTGCTGCGTTGCCGCTCACGTAGATTGCGTTTCCGCGGCGCCGCATCGACGCGCCGAAAGGAAGCAGAACATGACCGCCACTTCAGCCCCGACCGCACGGCCGACAACGCAGGCCGCTGCGCGCAGCGCCGAGATCGTTCGCGAGTACGGCCCCTTCACGGGTGCCGAGCGCATCCACGGCGTCACCCACGACGGGCAGCGTGTGTGGGCCGCCACCGGCACGAAGCTGATCGCCTTCGACCCCGCCAGTGGCCAGGCCACGCGCACGCTCGATTGCGCCAGCGATGCGGGCACCGCCTTCGACGGCACGCACCTCTACCAGATCGCCGAATCGCGCATCGACAAGATCGATCCGGCCAGCGGCGCCGTGGTGGCGTCGATCCCGGCGCCCGGCCACGGCGGCGACTCGGGCCTGACCTGGGCCGAGGGCAGCCTGTGGGTCGGGCAGTACCTCGACCGCAAGATCCACCAGATCGACCCGGCCACCGGCGCGATCCTGCGCACCATCGAGTCCAACCGCTACGTCACCGGCGTGAGCTTCGTCGACGGCGAACTCTGGCACGGCACCTGGGAAGGCGAGGAGAGCGAACTGCGCCGCCTCGACCCGGCCAGCGGCGCGGTGCTCGAGCGGCTGGCCATGCCCGCGGGCACCGGCGTCAGCGGGCTCGAGTCCGACGGCGCCGGGCTGCTGTACTGCGGCGGCGGATCGAGCGGCAAGGTGCGCGCGGTGCGGCGGCCGAAGGCAACGAGAGCCTGAATGAAACGAGAAGCCGCCGGCGTGGCTGCACCGGCGCTTCGTACACTGGGCGCATGAGCACCCTGCCCGCTTGCCCCCGATGCAGCTCCGCGCTGACCTATGACGACGGTTCGCAGTTCGTCTGCCCCGAATGCGGCCACGAATGGCCTCGGGAGGCGGCACCGCCCGCCGCCGACGAAGTGCGCGTGGTGCGCGACGCCAATGGCGCGGAGCTGAAGGACGGCGACACCGTCATCGTCGTCAAGGACCTGAAGATCAAGGGCTCGTCCCAGGTCGTGAAGGTCGGCACCAAGGTGAAGAACATCCGCCTGGCCGAGGGCGACCACGACATCGACTGCCGGATCGACGGCATCGGCGCCATGGGGCTGAAGTCGGGGTTCGTGAAGAAGGCCTGAGCTGCACTCCCGGCCGACGGTGTGGGCCAGCAAGCGCCCCTGCGCAGCGACCGGGCCGCCGGGGACCGGTCTTCCAAGTAGCGCAGCACACCGGGGCGCTTCAGGCCGGGCTGTCCAGCCACTGCGCCAGCTCGGCCAGGGCCGCATCGAACTCCAGTGCGCGTCCAGTCGCCTCGGCAGCCTCGAAGGCCGCGTCGCCGAGCGCACGGCGCGCACTCGCGATCCATGGCGCCGTGTGCTCGATGTCCACCGGCTGGTGCCGATACCCCCAGGCCTGGAGCGTCTGGTCTGCCGCGCCCCAGAAGCGCGCCGCCCTTTCGTGCTCGGCCAGGCATGCCGCCAGCCCCACCGACGCCTCGAGCAGGTCGACGCCGACCTTCTGACCGCGCACCAGGGTCAGGCACTCGAGCGCCAGGGTCCGCGCCAGTTCGGGCCGGCCCTTGGCGACCTGCACGCGGATCAGGTTGTTGAGCGTCACGACGATCCCCAGCCGGCCGCCCTGCTCGCGGGCGACGGCGAGGGCTTCGTGGTAGTGCCTCTCCGCTTCGTCCAGCTGGCCGGCGCTGCGCTTCGACTCCGCCAGGCCGTTGAGCAGCCTGGACATCCATCGTGCATCGCCGAGCTGGCGCGCCAGCGCCAGCGCTTCCTCGTGGCACTGCAGCGCCTGCGCGACGCGGCCCTGCGTGTTCAGGGCCGAGCCCACCTCGTCGAGTGCCTGCACCAGCGGCAGCGGCGCGCCGAGCCGCCGGGCGGCCGCCAGCGCCGCTTGTGCCAGGGCCAGCGACTCGTCGTAGCGCCCGCGAAACAGGCTCAGATGGGCAGCGGCACACAGGGCGCCCACCCGTGCCGAGGTGTCGGCCGCCGCGCCGTCTCTTTCGAGCACGGCCAGCGTCAGCCGGTAGCCCTGCTCGACGCCGTTCCAGATCCAGTAGAAGCTCGAAGCGACGGCCAGGCGCAGCCCCCACTGCGCATCGACCGGGCCCACGCTGCACCAGCCGAGCGCTGCGATCAGGTTCTCGTGTTCCTGCCTGAAGCGGCCGATCCATGCGTCCTGATCCGGCCCGCGCACGTGCGGTTCGGCGCCTTCTGCCCAGCCGACGTAGTGGGCCGCATGCCGGCCGCGCGCGTCCTCGCCTTCGCCGCGCTCGTGCAGCCGCTCCATGGCGTACTGGCGCACCGTCTCGAGCATGCGATAGCGGGGCGGGCCACCGGCCTGCGAACGCTCGACGACCAGCAGCGACTTGTCGTGCAGCACGGTCAGAAGGCCCAGCGCTTCGTATTCGTCCGCGGTCGGCGCGACTTCGGCGGCAGCCTGGAGCGTCCAGCCGCCCGCGAAGACGGACATCAGGCGCAGCAGGCGTTGCTCGGGCGGCGCCAGCTGCTCGTAGCTCCATTGCATGGCCGCTTGCAGCGTCTGGTGGCGCGGCAACGCGCGGCTGCCGCCGGTGAGCAGCCGAAAGCGGTCATCCAGCCGCGCGGCGATCTCCGCCACCGGCAACATCGGCACGCGCGCCGCCGCCAGTTCGATCGCCAGCGGGATGCCATCCAGACGCCTGCAGATCTCCGCGATCGATGCCGCGTTGTCGGGGCCGACTTCGAAGTCGGGCCAGGCCAGCCGTGCGCGGTCGACGAAGACCCGCACCGACTCGGCGTCGCGCACGGCGCACAGCTCCGCTGTTGCCGGCAGCGACAGCGAGCGCACCGGACAGATCTGTTCGCCGGCCACGCCCAGGCCTTCGCGGCTGGTCGCCAGGATCACCGTGCCGGTGGCGCCCGTGCTGCGGGCCTGCGTGGACAGCAGCGCTTCCACCACCGCGGCCACGCCGTCGATGACATGCTCGCAGTTGTCCAGCAGGAGCAGCGTGCGGCGCGCGGCCAGGTGTTCGATCAGGCGCAGCATCAGTGGCCTGTCGCCCTCTTCGCGCAGGTCGAACACGGCCGCGCAGGCGGCCGCCACGCGTTCGGCGTCCTTCAGCGGCGCGAGGTCGACGAACCACACGCCATCGGCGTATGCGGCCTGCTGCTGTTGCGCGAACTGCAGCGCCAGGCGTGTCTTGCCGCAGCCGCCGATTCCCGTCAGCGTGAGCAACTGCGTCGAAAGCAGCAGGCGCTCGAGATCGGCCAGCGCCGCTTCGCGCCCGATGAATCGGGTGCGCGGCTGCGGCAGGTTGTGTCGCGGCGGCGAGGGCGCATCGGGCAAGGGCGACTCCGCAGGCACATCCGGCTGCGGATGGCGCGCGGCCGTCAGCCGGTAGCCATAGCCCGGCAGCGTGGCGATGGCCCCCGTGCCGAGCAGCTTTCGCAACGTGCTGATCTGCGTGGCGATGTTGTGCTCCTCCACCACCAGGCCGGGCCAGACGAGCTCCAGCAGTTCCTGCTTGGTGACCAGGCGCTCGTGGCATTGGGCCAGCACCAGCAGCAGATCGAAGGCGCGGCTGCCCAGGGCGACCGGCTCGCCACGCACGCGCAGCACCCGCTCGGCCGGGTGCAGCTCGAAGTGGTGGAAACGCAGTGGTGTGTCGGCACCGGCAGGTGGCAAGGGCGACTCCCGGAGTGTCGGCAGCCGTTGACGGGTTTTGACAAGCCTTGATCCGCGCTTGAAGACACTTCGCCGGCCGCTGGGCAGAGTGTGCACCAGGCGTTCACCGATTGTTGGCGCCGCCAGCCCTGCAACCCCCGCTTGAAGGAGCAACCCGCCATGTCACACGTCACCCGACACTCGATCGACACCACCCGCTACGCCAAGTGCGTCGAGGTGTCCAAGCGCATCCGCTGGGACACCGACCGCGACGTGATCCGGGGCCGCCAGTTCGACTTCGGCAAGACCTTCCTGCCCGACGGCCTGTCGAAGGTCGCCCGTCTGCCCTTCCTCGGCGCCGAGGATCGGCGCCTGTACTCGCAGGTGCAGGGCCGCACCTACGCCAACATGTTCGCGCTCGTCGAGCGCTTCATCGGCGCCAAGGCGCTGGAGGTCAGCCGCAGCCACTGGCTCGGCGACCAGGTGGCGCTCGAGGCGCTGGTGCGCTTGACCGACGAGGAGCTCAAGCACCAGGAGATGTTCCGCCGCCTGGAGACGATGATGGCTCCAGGCATGCCCACGGGTTACCGCTTCGTGCCGCAACCCAACGACGTGGCTCAGGCGGTGCTGGCCGCATCGACATGGGCCGTGCTGGCGCTGGTTTTCGACATCGAGCTGTTCTCGCAGGCGCACTACCGCAGCAGCATCGAGGGGCAGTCGCAGATCGACCCGCTCTGGAAGGACGTGTTCCTGTTCCACTGGAAGGAGGAGTCGCAACATGCCATCGTCGACGAGATGGAGTGGCTGCGCGAGGACGAGAGGCTCGACGCGGCGCAGCGCGACCAGGCCGTGGGCGAACTGATCGGCCTGGTGGGCGCGGTCGACGGCATCGTGCAGGTGCAGGCCGAGGCCGATGCCCAGTACTTCACCCAAGCGGCCGGACGTGCCTTCGACGGCGCGCAGACGCAGGCGATCCACCGGGCGATGCTGGAAGCCTACCGCTGGCAGTACATCGTGAGCGGCGTACAGGACCCGCGCTTCCTCGAGGTGCTCGGCTCGATGATCAATGCCGAGCAAGCGGCCCGCATCAACGCCGCACTGGCGCCGATCGTCGGCACATTGCACTGAACGCATGCTCGTCTATCCGCTCCGGAACGCACGACCGTCGGAACTCTGCCGCTGCCCGGAGTGAACGGAGCGAGGCGAACTCGGCCACCCGGGCAGCCGGGAGCGCGGGCGGACGGCGGCGCACCGGTTCGGCCGGGTGCCGCACGGCAGCGATTCAGGCCTGGCGATGCGCCCCATGCCCCCCTGTGTGGCCGCCACCGCCGCGCTGCAGGGCGTGCGCCCGGCTCACCAGCCGCTGCGCCAGTGGGCTGCGCGGGCGCAGTGCAGCGCGCTCGGCGGCCAGGCCGCTGGCGAGCGCGGGGTCGCCGCTGCGCATGGCCGCTTCGACCAGCGTGAGGTCGATGAGGTCTCGCTGCGCGTGGCTGCCTCCGAAGCGGTGTGCCTGGTGGCGCATGGCGCGCAGCAGCGTGACCGCCGTGCTGAAGTCGCCATGGCCGAAGGCCTGCACCGCGCGTGCGGCGGGGTGGCCGGCCTCGCGGGTGAAGAGCGCGTTGTCGACTTCGCTGCACATGGCCTCTTGCTGCGATTCGAGCACCGCCTGCTGCAGCCCGCCGCGATCGGCGCCCACGAAGGCCAGCATGGCGTGGAAGTCGTTGAACGCATAGTTGCCGGCGCGCGCCAGCGGCGCCCAGCGATCGGCGAGCGGCTGCCAACGCTCGCCCACATCGACACCCCTCAGGTGCAGACGCCACAGCATGGCGCTGGCGTCGACCATGTCGAGCACGACTGCCGAGCCGGTGCCGCCAATGGCCTGGTCGTAGAGCTCGAGCACTTGCGCGTGGTCGTCGAGCTCCAGGTGGCACAAGGCCAGGTGCCACCAGTTGTGGGTGCCCAGAAAGCTGCCCTGCGACCAGATGGCGCTCGTGGGCTGCAGCCAGGCAATGCCCTCGCGCGGCTGATTGCGCATCTCGTGCACGTGCGCCACCGCGTGCCAGCCCCAGCTGTCGCGCGGTTCCAGCTCCACGCTGCGCCTGCCTTGCGACTCGGCCAGTGTGTAGTCGCCGGTTTCTTCCAGCCCGAAGGCGTGCATGCCGAGCACGGCGTGCCAGCCGGGGATGGCCGGGTCCCACGAGGGCAGCACGCGGGCGATGCGGTCGCGCAGCATGCGGCTGTCACCGCGAAAGAAGTCCACCTGATGGCCGACCTGCAGGGCCAGCGTGTCGAGCGGGTAGCGCAGGCTCAGGTCTTCGAGGCGCAGCGCGGCCTCGCGCCAGCAACCCCGGGTCAGGGCGCGGGCAGCGGCCAGGTGGCGCTGCTCGCGGTCATTGGCCGGCAACTCGCTGGCGGCTTCGCAGGCGGCCCGCGCCACGGCCATGCCTTCAGGCTCGGTGCCCAGCAGGTGCAGCCAGGCTTGCAGCGCGTACGCCATCGGCATCTCGGGGCTCGCTTCGATGGCGCGTGCCACGCTGGCTGCCGGGTCGTCGACCATGCACAGCAGTTCGCGCGCCGCTTGCTCGCAGGCGGCCAGGCCGTCGGGAGTGGCACCCGACACCGGGTGGCCGGAGGAATCGATCATGTTCATGCGGGGTTCCTTGAGAAGAAGCTTCGCTCAGCGGTGGTCGGCCGGGCGGGTGGACACATCGCGCAGCAGCAGCATGTCGGCCACGCGCGAGGAGGCGCCGTGCCAGAAGCCGGTGTCGGCTGCGTAGCGCGCCGGATTGCGGAAGCTGCCGAAGATCATGTCGAACACCGGCAGGTCGGAGTAGTTGTGACGGTGCACGCCGCGCTCGTGGTGCAGCGAGTGGCTTTCCGGCCGTTGCACGAAGTAGCCCAGCCAGCGCGGCGTGCGCAGGTTGGCGTGCTGGAAGATCGCGAGGAAGCTGATGAACAGGATGGCCGGCGTGGCGGCTGCAGGCGGCAGGCCGATCACGCCGAAGGCCAGGCTCATCACCAGCGTCCAGCCGATCATGTCGAACGGGCTGAACCAGAATGCGCTGGCCGCGTCCTGCCGCTCGGCGCTGTGGTGCATCTGGTGCAGCAGCCGCCACATCGGGGTGAAGGTGTGCATGCTGCGGTGGTAGGCGTAGGCCAGCAGTTCGTAGACCAGCACGCAGCAGACCGACGCGGCGGCAGTGGGCCAGCCCGACAGGTCGAACAGCTGGATGGGTGCCAGCGTGTCGGCCCACAACAGCGGCAGGTAGGACGACAGCATCAGGTAGGCCGTGACGGCCACGAGCGCTCGCGGCAGCCAGCCGCGCACCGTGGGCAACGTGCGGCCCGGCGCGAGACGCTCCCACAGCATGAGGCCGGCGAACATGCCCATCAGGCACAGCGAGATGGGGTCGAGAAGGATGTCGATGGGGGTCGGCATGAAGGCTCCGTGATCAAGATGTCGAGGAGCCGGATGGTGGTGCCAGAGCGCCGTTCGCACTAAAGTCGATCGCGCCAAGACACGGCCGAATATGCCAATGCCCCGTCACGACCAACCCATCACCGTGGCTCTGCTGGGCACCCCTGCGGTCAGCGCCGCCACGCTGTACGGCTTCTTCGACGCGCTCAACAGCACACGCCGCGACTGGCAGATGCTGCATGGCGGGCCCGACACGCCTTCGCCGTTTCGCCCGCTGGTGGTGAGCGCAGACGGCCGGCCTTTCGATGGCGGGAACGGCGTGCGCATCACGCCCGACGCGAGCTTCGCCGACTGCCCGCGACCCGACGTGGCAGTGGTCACCGACCTGATGATCCCGCCCGGCACGGCGCTGGGCGGCCTCTACGAAAGGGAGGTGGGGTGGATGCGCGACGTGTTCGACGCCGGCGGCACGCTCGCCGCGGCCTGCTCGGGCGCGCTGCTGCTGGCGCGCACCGGCCTGCTCGACGGCCACGATGCCACCTCGCACTGGGCCTATTGCGACCTTCTGGCGCAGGAGTACCCACGCACCCGCTGGCACTCCGAGCGCGGCCTGGTGGTGGCCGGCACCGGCCAGCGCATCATCATGGCCGGCAGCGGCGTCGCCTGGCACATGCTGGTGCTGGCCCTGATCGCGCGTTTTGCGTCACCGGAAGAAGCCATGCAGGTCGCGCGCATCAACCTGCTCGACCTCAACCACACCAGCGCGCAGGCGTACGCCTCGCTCACCCGCGGCCCGCGCGCGGCCGACGAGCTGATCGCACGCTGCCAGTTGTGGGCCGCGTCGAACTACCGCGTCGAGTCGCCGGTGGCGCAGATGGTGGCGCTCTCCGGCCTGCCCGACCGCAGCTTCAAGCGCCGATTCACGCAGGCCACCGGCATGCCGCCACTGGAGTACATCCACACGCTGCGGCTCGAAGAAGCCAAGCAGATGCTCGAATCGAGCGACCTGCCGGTGGAGGCGATAGCCTTCGAGGTCGGCTATCAGGATGCGAGCTTCTTCGGCCGCCTGTTCCGGCGCAAGGTGACGCTGACGCCGGCGCAGTACCGCAAGCGTTTCGGCGCGCTGGGCACGCAGCTCAGGCGCGCGGTGCAGCCCGTCGAATGAAACTCGCGCGCGCGAGCTTGCGATCTTCAGGCGGGCTGGTCCGCCACCCAGGCTCAGATGCCGTCAGCCATCGGCGCGAATACCTCGACGCAGAAGTCGCTCACCCACCGCCGCCAGCCGGGCCTGCCCGGTCATGCTCGCAGTAGGGGTTTGGTCAACGGCCGCGATTCGGCGAGACTGAATCCGTGGGCCCCGTGCACGGCCCCTCGGAGGCCGTCGTGACCACTCCCCTCATCGTGTTCTTCGTCGTCGGTGCCCTCTTCGGCGTGGCGACGGGGTCGGTTCAGCATCTGTTCAGCGAAGGCCGGGCCCGGCCCGCCGATGCGGGCGTGCCCGTCTCGCTGGCCAGCCGCGCGTTGTGGGTGCTGATCAGCAGCTGCCTGTGGCCGATCCTGCTGCTGGCCGGCGTACCCACTCTGTACCGGCTCGCTGCCGTGCGCGTGCGTGCCCAGCGGGGCCAGCCACCGCGGGAGTGATCAGCGGGCCGGTGCGCTATCGTTGCGCGCCGCGTCGGTCGACCCGCACCGCGGTCGACCCATGTTCACCCTGACCCGACTCACCCTGCGCCGCGCGCGGCAGGAGCGCCTGCCGCAGATCGCCGGCACGCTGGCCTTTACGACGCTGCTGTCCGTCGTGCCGCTGCTCGCGGTGAGCTTCGCGCTGTTCACGCGCTTCCCGATCTTCAGCCGCTTCGAGGCGGCGCTCGAGGAGCACCTGCTCAGGAGCATGCTGCCGGCCGACATCGCGCGCACGGTGCTCAGGTACCTGCACCAGTTCGCCGCCAACGCGAACGGCCTCACCTGGGCGGGCTCGCTGTTCCTGCTCGGCGCCGCGATCGCCATGCTGCTGACGGTGGAGAACGCCTTCAACCAGATCTGGAACGTCAAGCGCAACCGCCCCTTCCTCAGGCGCGTGGGCCTGTACCTGCTGATGCTGGCGGTGGGCCCGCCAGCCCTGGGCGTGAGCCTGTGGGCCACCTCCTACGTGCTGGGCGTGTCGATGGGCTGGCTCGGGCCGCTGCCCGGCGAGGCGCAGTTCGTGCTCAACCTCGGCCCGGCGGCCCTGGCCTGGGCCGGCCTGGCCTGCCTGTTCTACTTCGTGCCGAACACCAAGGTGCGGCGCCGCGACGCGATCGCCGGCGGCCTGCTGGCCAGCATCGCGCTCGAGCTGGGCAAGCGCGGCTTTACCGCGTACCTGTTGAAGATCCCGACCTACAAGGCGGTGTACGGCGCCTTCGCGGTGTTCCCGGTCTTCCTGCTGTGGGTGTATTTCTCGTGGCTGGTGACGCTGGCGGCGGCGCTCGTGGCGGCCAACCTGGCGCGCTCGGCCTCGGCTGGGCCGGCGGCGCGGCGCACGTAGTCGGGGTGCGCCGGCACTGCGGCTATGCTGGCGCCTCGCCGCCGTCATGCGTCCAGGAGAGTCCATGCGCTACCGCCCGCTCGGCAAGAGCCCGCTGCAGGTGTCCGAGCTGTGCCTCGGCACGATGATGTTCGCCGACCAGACCGATCTGCCCGAAGCGCGCCGCATCGTCGCCCACGCCAAGGAGCACGGCGTCAACTTCGTCGACACCGCCGACGTCTACTCGACCGGCGGCTCGGAGACGATGCTCGGCGAACTGCTGAAGGGCAGCCGCCACGACTGGGTGCTGGCCACCAAGGTGGGCAACAAGATGTCGGAGCGGCCGAACGAGTCGCACTATTCGCGCGCCTGGGTGCTGCGCGAGTGCGAGGCCAGCCTGCAGCGGCTGGGCACCGACCACGTCGACATCTACTACCTGCACCGCGACTTCAACGGCATGGACCTCGAAGAGCCGCTGCGCGCCATCGACACGCTGCTGCGCGACGGCAAGATCCGCTACTGGGGAGTGTCGAACTTCCGAGGCTGGCGCATCGCCGAGATGGTGAGCCTGGCCCGCACAATGAACATGCCTGCGCCGGTGGTCTGCCAGCCCTACTACAACCTGCTGAACCGCCAGCCGGAAGTCGAGGTGCTCGACGTCTGCGCGCACCACGGCATCGGCGTGGTGCCCTACAGCCCGATCGCGCGCGGCGTGCTCGCCGGCAAGTACGCGCCGGGCAGCCAGCCCGGGCAGGACACGCGCGCCGGCCGCGGCGACAAGCGCATCCTGCAGACCGAGTTCCGCGAAGAGTCGCTGCAGATCGCGCAGACGCTGCAGGCGCATTGCGCGGGCAAGGGCGTGTCGCTGCTGCACTTCGCCACGGCCTGGGTGCTCGCGCACCGCGCGGTCAGTTCGGTCATCGCCGGCCCGCGCACGCTGGCGCAATGGCAGTCGTACCTCGGTGCGCTCGACATCGCCATCGATGCGGCCGACGAAGCGCTGGTCGATTCGCTGGTCTCGCCCGGGCACCCGTCCACGCCGGGCTACAACGACCCGGCGTATCCGCTGTCGGGCCGTCGCTGAGCGGCCTACGCGTCCAGGGGCAGCAGCACGATGCCTGCGCAGCGATCGCGCATCACCGTTCCGGCATCGGTGGTGCCGCGCTCGAGTTCGAGCAGGGTGACGCGGTCGATCTCGACGAACATGAAGTCGCCCGGTTCGCCAGGCCCGTTGCTCACGCCCACGTAGCAGCGGTTGGCGGGGTCCTGCGCGATGACGACGTGCTCGCCGGCGCCGCGGTGAAGGGTCTTCTCGATCCGGATGGCCTGCATGGGTGGCTCCTGCGCTGGGTGAATCGATGCACCCAGGCGAAACCGGGCCGGCCTCGCGTGCTGGGCAACCCCGCTGTCGTGGCCCCGTTGCCAGGGCGGTAGACCGGAAGCTTTGCGACCCCGGCTTTCGCACGGGTGTGCCTTTGTCTCGCGAGTCACTGTATCCAAACGCAACGTGGCGACAAGGGCTCGTTACCAGTGCCGTCGCGCGAGCGTGTCGAAGTTCGCAGCTTGTGCCGACGAACGAGGCGGAGCGCGCCGCCTCAGCTTGCGCGCACCGGCGTGATGTGCGCCGAGATGCAGCGCCAGCCTCCCGGCTGCTTCTGCCAGATGTCGGTGTAGCGGGCGGTGCCGGTGCGGCCGTCCTTCAACTCGTACGGGTTGTCGGCCTCGATCAGTGCCAGTTCGCCGAAACGGCGGATGTTCACCTGCTCGACCGGGAAGCTGCGGAAGTTCATGGCGAAGGTCGGCCGCGCGAATGCGGCCAGCGCGCCGGCGCGGTACTCGAACGAGCCGTCGCTCTGGGTGACCATGTAGTCGGTCGCCAGGTGGGCTTCATACCAGGCCACGTCCGCCTCGCGGAACGCGCGCACGTACTGCTCGTTGAGCTGGCGCAGCACGTCGGTATCGTCGCCGGCCGGATCGCGGCCGTGCCAGGCACTGACCTGCGGCGGCGCGCTGCCCTGCCGAACCGCTGCAGCGATGCCCTCGCGCAGCGGCGTCGACTGCGCCGCCACCAGCAGCCAGCGATCGGCTTGCCAATGGAATACGTGGGTGTAGCGCAGCCGCAGCGGCGACTGGCCGTCATCGAGCGCCCCGACCACGCCGTGCACCAGCGCCACCGCGCCGAACAGCCGCACGCGCACCTCCTCGTGCGACAGCCTGCCGAGGCCGTTCGGCCGCGAGGCCGCGGCGAGGAATGCGGACCGATCGACACGGGCGCCGTCGTGTCCGACCATGCGGAAATCGCTGCCGACCAGCGCGCCCAGTGACCCGGCATCGCGTGCAGGCCCGGCCCCGACGATGAACCGGTCGATGGCGAGCAGCTGGGATTTCGCCGGCGCCTCGGCCGGCACCGGTGCAGCCACACCGGCCCGGGCGGCGAAGGCCAGCAGCGCGGCGGCGCAGTTGGCCACGATCAGCGGCGCGAAACGGCCCTTCATGGCACTCAAGGGCGCACCGCCTCGACGTTGTTGCCGTCGGGGTCGATGACGAAGGCCGCGTAGTAGGTGGCGCTGTAGTGCGGCCGCGGGCCGGGAGCGCCGTTGTCGCGCCCGCCGGCCTGCAACGCGGCCCGGTGGAAACGGTCGACGGCCGAGGGCTCCGATGCGCGAAAGGCGATGTGGCTGCCGGGCCCGACCGGTGTGTCGCAGGCGTACAGCCACAGCGAGGGCGCCGCGGCGGGGCCGAAGCCGACGCAGCTCTCGTCGGCATAACCTTGCACATGCCCCAGCGGCGCAAGCACCGCCGAATAGAACGCCGCGCTCGCCTGCAGATCGCGGACCTTGACGCCGATGTGGTCGAACATGCCTGCCTCCTGTTTGGATGGCGGCATGCTCCGCGCAAAGCGGCGGCGGCGCTTGGAGAAACTTGCGCTGCGATCGGTTCAGCGGCGTTCGGCGAGCGGCGCGCCCAGGCGGTCGCGCAACGCGTGCCGCTCGCCCCGGGCCAGGCGGCGGAACTGCGTCGGCGACATGCCGGCCGCCTGCCCGAAGCTGCGCACGAAGTTCGACAGGTCGCCGAAGCCGACGTGGTAGGCCAGGTCGGTCACCGGCATCGTGTCGTCGGCAAGCAGCCGCGCGGCATGGCCCAGTCGCAGGCGGATCAGGTACTGGTGCGGCGTGAGCCCGAACACGCGCGAGAACACGCGCAGGAAGTGAAAGCTGCTCAGGCCGGCCTGAGCGGCCGCAGCGTCGAGGTCGATCGGTTCGTGCGAATTCGACTCGATCCACAGCGCAGCACGTGTCGCCCGCCTGCGATCGGCGGCGGAGGCGGCCGGTGCCGGTGCCTCGCGGCCGGCAACCAGCTCGACGAAGCGCCGCACGAGCCGCAGGCCGGCCTCGTCGACGCCGACGTCGGTGCGGCCCCGGGCCGCGGCCTGCGCCAGCTCGCCCAGCACCACCAGCGCCGGCACCGGCGGCAGTGCACCGACGCGCCAGGCCGTCGGCGCCGCGCCGATCTCGTCGGCCAGCACCGGCTCGAGGTGGAAGGACAGGCACTCGTCGCCGCCGGCATGGTGTTCGTGCGTGCAGGTGTATTCGTCGCCGGGGTGGCCGACGAACATCGAGCCGGCCACCAGCTCGAACTGCCGCCCGCGGCATCGGCAACCGAAGCCGCCGCGTCGCACGTAGGCGAGCACATGCCGAGTGTGCTGTTCGGCCACGGCCGGATCGCCCTGCGCGGCCGTGCAGCGATAGTCGACGACCGAGAGGCCCTGGCCGCGATGCAACACCCGGCGTGGCGGGCGCAGTGCGGATTCGGTAGAGCTAACCGTCATGACGGTTAGTGTCGATCCGCCCCGCGGGCGTTGTCAACCGCCTGAGGGGTTAGTAGGATGCCGCATGAGTTTCCCCACGGAGAGCCGCATCCGTTCGCGCCTGGTGGCCGCGCCGGCGCCGACGCTGTGCCTGGACTTCGCCAACACGCGCTACTGGCGCGGCAGCGAGGCCCCCACCGAATCGCTGGTCGATTTCACTGCGCTGGCGCGCTGGCTCGAGGCCGCCGGCGTCGTGGACGCCCGCACGGGCGCGAGCCTGCAGTCGCTGCGCCGCGCCGACCCCACCGCGGCGCAGCGACTCTTCGACGACGCGCTGCAGTTGCGCGAGTTGCTCTACCGCCTGTTCGCTGCGCTGGCCGGCGGCGCGCCGCCCGCGGCCGAAGCCCGGGCCCTGGGCGACTGGCTGGCCGGCACACCGCCGCGCCGGCACTGGGTGTTCGAGGGCCGGCGCGCTGGCTGGCGCGTGCCCATGGTCTCGCCCGTCGCGAGCGAGGTGCTGGCACCGGTGCTGTGGTCGGCGGCGGACCTGGCACTGGCCGCACAGCGCGTGCGCCTGCGCCAATGCGCGAACGAGAAGTGCCGCTGGCTGTTCGTCGACGACAGCAAGGGCGGCAGCCGCCGCTGGTGTTCGATGAGCACTTGCGGCAACCGCGCCAAGGTGCAGCGGCACGCGCTGCGCAAGGCCGGCCGCGCGCTGCCCTGAGCGCGCGAACTGCCGCCGTCAGTGCGGCGCCGGAGGACGCGCCTGCGCGTGGGCCTGGAGCAGGGAATCGATCAACGCATCCTTCTCGGCCCATTGCGCCTCGACCCAGGTGCCGATGCGCTGCCGGTAGGCCTTGTCGCCCATCGGGTCGCCGCCGAGCAGATCGGCCGGGATGGCGCACTGCCGCACGCGCACGGTGACCGCATCGATGTCGCCGCACAGCAGGTGCCAGAAGGTCGGCGCGCCGTGCGGGTAGACGATGGTGACGTCGAGCAGCGCCTCGAACTGCTCGCCCATGGTGGCCAGCGCAATGCCCAGGCCGCCGATCTTCGGCTTGAGCAGGTGGCGGTAGGGGCTGGCCTGCGCGGCATGCTTGGCCGGCGTGAAACGCGTGCCTTCGACGAAGTTCATCACCGTGGTGGGGATGCGCTTGAACTTCTCGCAGGCCTCGCGCGTGGTGCGCAGGTCGTTGTGGCGCGCGCCGCGGCCCTTGCCGCGTTTCATGAACGGAAAGTCCAGCGCCCACCACGCCAGCCCGATCACCGGCACCCAGATCAGCTCGGCCTTGAGGAAGAACTTGAGAAAGGGCACGTGGCCGTGCAGCACGCGCTGCAGCACGAGGATGTCGACCCAGCTCTGGTGGTTGCTCGACACCAGGTACCAGCCGCGCGGGTGCAGGCTCGCCACGCCCTGCACGTCCCACACCGCGCGCGGGTTCACCGCGGTGATCCAGGCGTCGTTGTTGGCCACCCAGCGCGAGGCCAGCGCATTGAGCATCCGGTCGCAGACGGTGCGCACTCCGGGCAGCGGCAGCACCAGCTTGACGAGTGCCGGCGGCACCATCAGCAGCGTGAAGATCAGGGTGTTCAGGCCGAGCGCGAGCCCGGCAAGGGCGCCACGCAGGCCAGCAGGCAGGAAGGACAGCATCGGCGGCATTGTCGCCTCCGGCCTCGGCGACCGGGAATGACCTGCCGCAACACCCCCGGCACAGCTGCGCTGCCGGCGCCAGCGATGGCCTAGGGGGATGTGGTCCCCCAAGGGAGCGGATTGCCGCCCCGCCCGGCCCGTGGCCTGATGCGAACGCCTCGACGAGGAGCATCCCATGCCTGCACCCACACCGATCCACGCTCACCGCACGCATCACCCCGCCCTGCAGTCCATCGGGCTGGCAGGCCGCCTGATGCTGCAGATCATCGGCATCGGCCTGCGCGGGCTGTTGTTTGCCGGCGCGCACCGCTTGCTGCCTCCGGCCATCCGCGTGATCAGCCCGGGCTTCCTGGCCTGCAGCGCGTTGTTCTTCGTCGCCGCATGGCTGCGGCACGGCCTGGCCGGGCAGGAGCACGGCGTTCAGGTGATGTGGGGCGCCGGCCTGGCCTATGCGGCGCTGATGCTCGTCTCGCTGTCGCAGCGCATGTCGGAGTGCACCCTGTGCCTGTGCATCTCGGTGGCCGCCGACCTGCTGGCCGTGGCACTCGAGCGGGTCGGCGTGCCGTCGATGGGCAGCGAACCCGTGCGCACCGTGCTGCTCGTCTGGCCGCTGGCCGCGGTCTTCGTCGCGCTGGTTCAGTTGCGCCTGGCGCGTGCCGTGCGGCCGACCCCGCCGGCGGCGTGACGGCGAGCAGGCGGCTCAGTCGCCGCGCTCGTTGTCCTCGAGATCGAGCCGGCCGCGCGCCGCGTTGATCACCAGCGCATTCCAGCGCATCTGCTGCGCCGGCGTGGCGAACCAGTCGCTGCCGAACAGCGCTGGCCCGTGTCGGACCATCAGCAAAGCGATCTGCGCCGAAGGGGCATGGCCCGCATCGGCCAAGGCGGCAAAGCTGGCGTAGGCCGAGGCGTAGCGGCCAGTGCGGAAGTCGCGCTCGGCGCGCGCCTGACGGGCCGACTGCGCGGCACCGCTCAGCTCGGTCTTCAGGGCCTGCGCGGGCACCGTCTGGCTGATCGTGGCCACGGCCAGGCCGGACAGCAGGGCGCCAATGAGGGTGTATCGCATGGAAGAGGCTCCGGTGGGGTGAGGCGCACGGGTGCGCTGCGCACCCTGCTCACCCTGTCCCACGCGATTCGTTCGGCGATCCGGACAGGCCCGCCGCATGCCAGGCGCGGCGCAACTGCAGGTCGGAATGGAAACCGGCCGCATCGGCAGCAGCGCCGACGCTGCTGCCAGCCTCGAGCGCGGTGCGCGCCAGCGCCAGGCGAATGCCGCGCAGGTAGGCCAGCGGCGTGGTGCCGGCATGCTCGCCGAACAGCCGCGTCAGCGTGCGTGGCGTGGTGTGCCCGAGCTCGGCCATGCGAGCCACGCTCCAGGGTTCGCGCGGCGCGGCCGACAGCGCATCCTGCACACGATGCAGCCGTGCATTGAAGTGCTGGCGGTGCGCGAGGAAAGGCGAGAGCTGCGGATCGTCGGGGCCGCGGCGCAGTGCCACCGCCATGCGCTGCGCGACGCGCGCGGCCACCACCGGCCCGCACTGTGCGGCCACCAGGTGCAGCGCGAGGTCGATGCCTGCGGTGACGCCGGCGCTCGACCAGGTGTCGCCGTCGTTGACGAACACGCGGTCGGGCACGACGACGGCGTCGGGCGCGCGCCGCGCCAGCTCGTCGAGGTCGCCGTGGTGCGTGGTGACACGCCGGCGCGAGAACAGTCCCGCCGACGCGGCGAGCAGCGCGCCGGAGCACACCGTCACCAGCCGCACGCCGCGCTGCCCGGGCTGCACGCGGCGCAGCCAGTCGATGACGAGGCGGTCCTCGCGGTCATCGTCCCGGCGCTGTGCGGTGGAGGTGCGGCCCACCAGCACCACCCAGGCCGGGGCCTCGATGCGCTCGGGCAGCGGCGCCAGGCCCGCGACCATCGCCCCCACCGAACTCAGCGACGCGGCCTCGGGCGCCACGAAGTGCAGCATGAAGGCCGGCCGGCGCGGCGGCAGCTCGGTGTTGGCGAAACGCAGCGCCTCGGCCGGGCCGGCCCAGTCGAGGATCAGGCTGCCGCGCGGCAGCACGAAGAAGACGTCGATCGGCTCAGAGCCAGAGCGAAGGCCCTGCGAAGCTGGCCAGCGTCGGTCTGAGTCGAGCCGCCTGCGCTGCGCAGTTGCACAGGCGCTTCGCTTCGGCGGCTCAGCCGGCGCGGACATGGGCCAGAGTGTCGTTCACGCCCGTCACGCGGGCAAAACGCCCCTGCAGCACGCTGGCCGTGCGCGCGCGGATGTCGGCGGCGCGAAACGGGCTGCCATCGGGCAGTGCCATGTCGAAGGTGAGCGTGGCCTCGGGCACGAACACCACCTGCCAGCCCAGGTCGCTGGCGTGGCGGGTGGTCGTCTCGCAGCACTGCTCGGTTCGGATGCCGCTGATCACGATCTGCCCGATGCCCTGCTGCGTGAGCCACACGTCCAGCCCGGTGCCGACCAGCGCGCTGTGGCGCGTCTTGTGCACCTCGTGGGCCGCGGTGAAGGGGCGCAAGCCCTCGAGCGGCTTCACCAGGCCGCTGGCCAGCGCGAAGGCGTCGCCCGCATCGCCGCCGGGCGAGACGTGGAACACACGCACGATGGGCAGGCCCTGCGCCTCGAAGCCTTCGATCAGCCGGTTCTGCGCGGCCAGGTAGGCCGGCACGTCGGCCGCGGAGAAGTAGGGACGGCGGGTGAACGATTCCTGCACGTCGATGACGATCAATGCGCTTTTCATGGAGGGCTCCTTTTCAGTCGGGTGGCGATGACCGCACTGTGCCCTCGCCGCCCTGGTGCGGCCACGCGTTCAGCGACGTTCGCCGATCACTTCCGGACAGGCGGCGCCAGCGCCACGACCTCCACCGGGTCCATGCACACCGACTTCAGGTAGGCGAGCAGTTCGTCGCGCCCGCCGGACTTGCCGCTGTGCCGCCAGCCCTGCGGCAAGGGGCGCGCGCTCGGCCAGACGGCGTATTCGCGGCGGTCGTTGACGACGATTTCGTAGGTGGGGGCGCGGGCGACTTTCGGCATGCCCCCAGCTTAGAAGCGCGGCCCCTGCGGCCGCCATCGGGTCGGGCACCGCAGCGGCAAGTTTTCACACTCCTATCGCACACGCCCCACAGCCGGGCGCGCGCGGCGGGCCTGCTACCCTTGCCCCGATGCCGCGCCACGCCCCCGTGTTTTCCCTGCAGGACCTGCTGCTCACCGAGGCCGTGAAGGACCTCGAATCGGCCACGCCGCTGCAGGACGAGCGGGCGATGCGCTCGGCGGTGGCCGCATCGCCGCAACGCGAGGCGCGCATCGTGCAGCGGGCACTCACCCTCGCCGCCGACACCGGCCTGGACGCCGATGCCGCCTGGCTGCGCCGCGCGCTGCCGTCGCTGGGGCTGGCCGCGGTGGCCGCCGGCGTTCTGTTGGCCGCGCTGGTGACGATGTCGCTGCTCGGTGATGGCCGGCGCATCAATGCGCTGGCGGCGCTGGCGCTGCTGGTGCTGCCCAACCTCGCGGGCATCGCCGCCTGGGCGTTGTTCGCCGCGCTGCCGGGCCACGGCGGCGCGGGCGTGCTCGGCCACGCAGCGGCCTGGCTCGGACGCCGCGGCCCGTGGCAGCGCCGCTCGGCGCGCGTCGCGCCCGCCGCGCTGCGACTGCTCGATGCAAGCCGCCTCGCTCCCTGGCTGCTCGGCGGGCTGAACCACCTGCTGTGGGCGGTGGCCTACCTGCTGGCGGCGCTGGGCCTGGCGGCCGTGCTGTCGCTGAGCGAATACCGCCTGGGATTCGAAACCACCATCCTGTCGCCGCAGGCACTGCACGAGACGGCGCGTGCGATCGCCTGGCTGCCGGCCCAGCTCGGCCTGCCGGCGCGGGTGCCGGATGCCGCGCCAACCGCCGGCGCCTCGCACGCGCTGGGCTGGTGGCTGATTTCCGGCACGCTGGTCTACGGCGCCTTGCCTCGCCTGCTGCTGCTGGCGCTGTGCGCCGGCGTGGCCCGCGCGCGCAGCGCGGCGCTGGCGCTGGACACGCAGGACCCGTACTACCGCACGCTGATCAACCGCTTCGAAGCACTCGCGCCGACGCGGGTGATCGACGCCGAGCATGCGGTGTCGCAAGCGCGGCGCGATGCGATGGCCGCGCCGGCCGGCGGCAGCAGGCTCGCGCTGGTCGGCTTCGAGCTGCCGCCCGAGGCCGAGCTGCCGCCGACGCTGCAGGCCGATGCGGCATGGAGCGAGCGCATCGAAGGCCGCGGCGAGGAGCGCGCCGCGTTGCTGCAACGGCTGGCCGCGGCACCGCCGGCGCGGCTGCTGCTGGTCTGCCATGCCATGTCGACGCCCGATCGCGGCACCGGCCGCTTTCTCGACGGCACGCGCCCGGTGCCCACCGCGCTCCTGCTCCTGCCCGCCGGGCTGGCATCGGCCGCCCTGCCCCGCTGGCGCGACTGGCTGGACGCGGCCGGCCGCGCCGATGTGCTGGTGTTCGCCGAGGCCGACGAGGCACGGCGCTGGAGCGGCCATGGCTGAGCCGCTGGCCATCGCCGTCGTCGGCCACACCAATGCCGGCAAGACCTCGCTGCTGCGCACGCTGACGCGTCGGCGCGATTTCGGCGAGGTGTCGGGCCGGCCGGGCACGACGCGCCATGTCGAGTCGGTCGACCTGGCCATCGACGGCCGCGCGGCACTGCGCTTCTTCGACACGCCGGGCCTGGAAGACCCGACCGGCCTGCTCGCCGCGCTGGGCCCGCTGCGCGCCGACATGACGCCGCCGCAGCGCATCCGCGCCTTCCTCGAGACGCGCGCCTCGCGCGAGGACTTCGAGCAGGAGGCGAAGGTGCTGCGCGCCCTGCTGGACGTCGACGCCGCGCTGTTCGTCATCGACTGCCGCGAGCCGGTGGTCGCCAAGTTCCGCTGCGAGGTGGAGATCCTCGCGTCCTGCGGCAAGCCGGTGCTGCCGGTGCTCAATTTCGTGCGCGACCCGCTGTCGCGCGAGGCGCAGTGGAGCGCGTTGCTGGCCGATTTCGCGCTGCATGCTCAGGCGCGATTCGACGCGGTGGCACCGTTCGAAGGCGGCCAGCCGCAGCTCTACGCCAGCCTGCAGGCACTGCTGCCGCAGCGGCAGGCGGTGCTGCAGCAGGTCGCCGGCTTCCTCGAGCGCGAGCGCGCCGATCGGCACGAAGCCGGGCTGCGTCTGATCGCCGACGCGCTGCTCTCGCTGGGCGCCTTGCGCGTGACGCTGTCGCGCGAAGAGGCGAGCTCGGCGGCGCTCAAGGCACAGATCGTCGAACGCTTCCGCGCCGACGTGCTTCAGCGTGCGCGCCGCGCCGTGCAGTCGTTGCTCGACGTGCACGCCTTCGCACATGACGACGCCGAGCTCGCCCTGCTGCCCTGGCTCGACGGCCGCTGGGCAGCGGACCTGTTCCACCCCGAGACGCTGCGCGATGCCGGCGTGCGGCTGGGCAAGGGTGCGGCCATCGGCGCGGGCATCGGGCTGGCCGCCGACGTGGCGCTGGCCGGGCTGTCGCTGGGCAGTGCCGCGGCGCTGGGCGCGACGATCGGCGGTGCCGCGAGCCAGGGCTTCGGCACACTCGGCCGCCGCGTGGCGGAAGCGCTGCAAGGCCGCGAGGCGCTGTCGCTGGAAGACGCCGTGGTGATGGTGGTGGCACAGCGGCTGCTCGTGCTGCATGCGGCGCTGAGCACGCGCGGCCACGCCGCCCACGGCCGCGTCGACCTGGAACGCGCGGCACTGCCGGTGGAGCGGCTGCAGCCGTTGTTGCGGGCCGTGCAGCCGGCCCGCGCCCACCCGCAGTGGGCCGAAGGCGATTCACCGCGGCGCGAGGCCGCGCAGCGCGCGTTGATCGCCGAGCTGCGCGCGCTGGGCTGACAGCATGCGGCCAGTAGCTGACGGTGACGATGGCAGCTCACGGAAGAGCAGAAGATCGCTATTGCGATCTTCGGGCCGACACGGCGGTGATCTCGCCGAAGCGTGCCAGCCGACCGGTCGTTGCATGGCGGGTCAAAGGCAGCGCGCCAGCAGGGCGTCGTAGCCATCTGGGTCGATCGCGGACAATCGCTCCGAGGCCGCCGTGTCCTTGAGCACCTCACAAGTGGCCGTGGGCGGGCTGGAACCCGGCATTTTCGGAGGTCGAACTGCCTCGCCTTCCTTGAGCCGCCTTGACGCGCCCAGAAGCGCGTCATCGCCTTGCGGCGTCTGCCCTGGGTTGGGACAGCTGAGCGCGTCGCGCAGCGTGCGCTCCCGTCGCGCCTTGGCCGCTTCGAGTGCCGCCTGCAGCTTCAACAATTCCCGAGCGGTGGCCGGCGCCTCGAGCCGCTGGATGTAGAAGTCTTCGAACAGTTCGGTCGCGTCCTTGCCGTTGGCACCGACCTTGGACACCAGGTAGTTTATGACCTCGCCGGCGCTGCGCCCGACCGCCCAGGCCGGGCAGAGCATGGGCTTCGTCGTGCAGATGGCCTGGTCGATACCGACCGCGCCGATCTTCTGCAGCGCGTCGAGATCCCGGCCCTGTGCTGCCGCCGCTGCGGCTTCCGTCAAGCCGAGCGCAGGGCCGACCCAGCCGAGGGCCTTGTCGAATTCCCTGATCAAGCGCAGGTCGGCGAGCCCCTTGTTTCGGATCGCGTCGATCTTCAGGCAGGACGCGATGTATTCGGGAAACTGCCAGACGCCCGCGATCTGCTTGGCGCCGTCCTCGATCGGCCTCGCGGGCTTGTCAGCCGCCAGTGCCGGCGCAGCCGATATCGACAATACGACGGAAAGCACACGGATCATGATGTTCGCCTCGTTCGCACCTTCGCGCTCCATGCTTCTTCACGGCCGAGCCCGCGCGCGACATGCCGCCGCTGCCGAGACGGCGCGATCGGCCATGGCGACCATGTACTGGCCCACGTAGGCCTGATACGCGCTCTCTCCCATGCCGTAGGAACCTGACGGACCGGCGTCGCAGCTGGGTGGTGAGTCCCGCAATGCAGCGAGCCGGCGCCGCGCCCGATTGCTGTCGGCGCTGGCCTCCAGCATGGAGCGCTCCGTCGTCTTCAGTGCTTCGTCCCGCAATCGAGAAGCCTGCGACGTTCGCAAGGCGACCTCTCGCAGGCTCAAGCCTGCAGCCTGGTCTTCGACAAAGGACGCGTCGGTGGCGAGGATCAACTGCCGCAGCTTCACGAGACCTTCGTTGGCAGCGCAGACCGGCAGCTGGGGCGCGAGGTGCTCGATGCCAGTCGGGCATCCGTCCATGACCCTGGGTCGGGTTGCCCTGGTGGCCTGCGCCTGCTGGATCGGACCATCAATGGAACCGGGGACCACAGGCGCGGCTCGCGGCGGGAGGGCCGTGCCGCCCACTGCCGGATTGCCCGGGAAGACGTAACTGAAGGACGGCCCAGGCGCGGGCCCCGCTCGGCCCGCCGGTTCGGCGCGCCCCGCCTTCCAGTCGCTCATGACGTCGGCGATCGACTGGCACTCCGCTGCCGTCTGCAGCCGACCGCTGAGGCACTTGCCGTACACGCGACGGACGTCGGCGTCACCCTGGGTCGAGCCGGAGACGTCGTAGGCCAGCGCGGCTTCGAAGTACATCTCGGCCGCGAACCCGCCGCGCCCCCTGATCAGGCTCTGGTCGCCGGCCTCCTCGAAGATCTTGCCGCGCTGTGGCTCGGTGAGGTTGGGATTCGCCGCCTGCTTCCTGGCCAGCTCCAGGTAGCTCGTGTCGACGAACATGTTGCCGCACCCCGCAGCGAGCACGGCGAGCACGACGGCCAGGGCGCGCAAAGCCATCGGGATTCGCGCCCCCAGGAACAGCCGGTCGGAGCAACGCATTTCAACCCCCATGATCATTGCCCCTCGGCGCACTCGATCCGTGCGAGGCATCGAGTCCGTGGCTCTCGCCATTCTGGATGGCTGCCATGACCGTGGCGGCCAACGCCGGCGTCACCACGGCGCCGTGCACTTCAACGGCATGGGCTGCGGCTTGCTGCGCGACCGCCTCTTTCGTCATGCCGCGAACCACGCCGGGGCAATCGAAGCCCACATCTTTGCATCGAACTTCAAACATCGCCCGCTCCTTGGTGCAGCCAACCCGCACGCTTGACGTGCCGAGGCCGCACTGGCCCCGGGGCGGTGGCTTGCGGCCAGTAGACCTCGGGCGCGTCACGGGCCCGTCACGGGCCCGTCACGAGGCCGGGCTTAGTTCAGAATGATTTCGACCGGTGCGGCGCGCGACAGCGTCGTGTAGACCGGGCATCTGGACTCGAAGGCCTGCAGCAGTTGCTCGCACTGCGCAGCATCGGGGCCTTCGAGCGCCAGCCTGACCTGGAAACCCTGGAAGCGCGGGTCGAACGCTTCGCCGCAGACACCACGCGGGTCGAACTCTCCTGCGGCGGTCACGTTGATCGCCCTCAGCTCGATGCCCATTTCCCGAGCGGCACGCTCGCAAACGAACACCGCACATGCCGCCAGTGCAGACAGCAGCAACTCGACCGGATTCGGCGCCTCGTTTGGCCCGCCAAGCGTGGGCGGGGAATCGGTGACGACATGCTGGCCACGCATCGTGAGCATGGCTCGGCCGGGCTCGTTGGAGAGTCGGCAACCGGCCGTTGCGGTGGCAAGCTTCGCGGTCATGGACGTGCTCCTGTCGGTTGAGATCATTGCCGTCTTCGGCCGGGCGCAGCATAGTGAGGTTGCGTCACGACTCAGTCACCATAACCGCCGATGACCCATTTGACCTTGCGACTCCTCGGCCCGGGCGTCCTGACGGCAGGCGCCAAGTGCGTTCGCCCCCATTCGGCCCGCACTCTGGCGCTGCTGGCCTTCCTAGTGCTCGAGTCGGGTCGCCGCCATCCACGCAGCACCCTGGTTGATTTGCTCTGGCCCGACCTGCCCGAGGCCTCGGGCAGACAAAGCCTCCGGCAGGCGCTCTACTCGCTCAAGACCCTGGCCGATGGACGCCTGAACGACTGCCTGCAGGTGGACTCTCAGTGGGTCCTTTTCAGCGCGCCCGTCGATGACTCGTCCATTGACATCGACGTGCAGCGCTTCCTGAGCTCCGTGCGCGGCACGAGCGAAGGCGACTGGCGCGCAGCGGCGGTCATCCCGTACGCACCACTGCTGGACGGCATGGTCGTCGTGCAGGCCCCGGACTACGAGGCGTGGCTGCTCGCGGCGCGGGACCGACTGCGCGCGCTTGCGCTGCAGAACCTGGTGCGCCTCGTCACGGGCCACATGGCGCGAAACGAGTGGGAGGCGGCGGCGCGCCATGCGGACACGCTGTGCGAGCTCGACGCGCTCAGCGAGATCGCCTCGCAGTACCTGATGAGGATCTTCGCCGCACAGGGGCAGGCGCATTCCGTGGATGCGGAATGGACGCGTCTGTGCGGTCGGTTGTCGCAAGTGTTGGGGGTTGAACCCTCTGCCGAATCCGTTGCCTTGCATGGCGCGCTGCGCCGGCAAGGCGCCGAACCTCCGGTGCCAAGGCCGGCGGTGACGGCCAGAGCCGTTGACGCACCGCCGAGCACCGGCATGCCAGGTGCGACTCGCGAGGCCGAAGCCATGGTGTGGGCGGGCCAGGCTGCCGAGCGTGTCTTCGCCTTCAACCAGGCCGCTGATCTCTACGACCGGGCGCTCAGAGTGATGAAGCGCGACATGGAGACGCCGGTGCAGCGGGTCGATGTGCTGCTGCGCCGGGAAGCCGTACTCGAGCGGCTGGGCCGCCGCGCCGACCAGGCCGCGGTGCTCGACGAAGCCATGTCGATCGCGCAGAGCCTGGCCGATCCGGCCCGAGTTGCGATCGTCTGCCTGCGCCGCGCCGGCGTACTCGCCTATCAGCGGCATCACGAGCAGGCGCGTGCCGCCGCCGAGCGCGCGTTGCAGATCTTTCGTGACCTAGAAGACGCCCCAGGCGAGGCGGAGGCGCTTCGCGAGCTTGGATTCATGCACTGGCATGCAGAAGACCATACCGACGCGCTGCAGCGGACCCGCGAAGCGCTCGATCTGCACCGGCGCATCGGTGATGTCACTGGAGAAGCCACGGCGCTTCACAACCTGGCGGAAATCCACCGCAGCCTGGGCAGCCCGGTGCAGGCCAGTCAGTGGTTTGAGCAGGCGATGCGACTGCATTGGGCCGCTCGCAACCCTGCCGGCGAGATCCTGAGCCTGTTCGGATGGGCCAACGCCTTGCGTCAGGCAGGCGACGCGACCGGATCGAAAGAGAAACTGGAAGCCGCACTGAAGCTGAGCGAGCTGAGCGGAGAGCGTGTCATGAGTTCGCGCGTGCTGCATGCGCTGTCCACAGAGTACGCCTCCCAAGGGGCGTTGGATGTAGCGATCGACTACATGCGCCGGGCCATCGAGGTCGACAGATCAATTGGCTATGCCCACGCCCTGGGGCATGACCTCATCGACTTCTCGAATCTTCACCTACTCAAGGGCGAGGTCGCCGAGGCACGGGTTGCAATGCTCGAAGCGCTGGTTTGGTTTGGATTCAACGAGGATAGCGATGCGCTGGACTGGACGCATGAGCGGCTCGCCGAACTCGACGCCAGCGGCGCCAGATCTGTGCTGTCGATGGGCGTGCGTGGCGGAGTCAAGAGCCACCTGTCGCTTGGCGAAGGAAAGGTCTACTGCGAGTTCGAATCACCCTTGAGGCAAGTGCGCCAAAGAGCGGTTTGACGACGCCGACAGGGAGCGTGGGCAGGCTCGGAAAGCCTCGGCTCCGCCGGCGTTTGAGCATTTCGTGATGCACATGCGCTATGCACAGCCCAACACAATGCGGATTCCTGAGGAGATCCACTCTGTCGAGCTGATGGTCGGATGTGCGGCATGCGGCAACCGCTTTGCTGTCGGCAACTTAGATTGATGAACGTCCCCTTTGGGTCGACAGCGGTCACCGGGAGCCAGTTCGCCAATCGTTCTTTGAGTGCGGCCTCGCAAGCACCTTCGAACGTGCGCAACGTCGCCGGCTCAGCCTTCCTGCGGCACGGCAGGTGCTGCCGACAGTGACGCCAGCACGCCCTGCAGCCAGGCACCCGTCGCCAGCCCGGCGATCACCCACAGCATCTGCAGGTTTCCGGCCCCCAGCCCCGCGATGGCCGGGCCGGGGCACACGCCGCTGAGGCCCCAGCCGACACCGAACAGCGCCGAGCCGATGAAGGTGCCGCGCTGCATGCTCGCGGTGTGCGCCTCGAAGATGCCGCCGAGCAGCGGCGCGCGGCGCCAACGCGGCGCGAGCTGGTAGGCGAACAGCGTGACCGCGAGCGCGCCACCCATCACCAGCATCAGCCCCCAGTCGCGGAACTGCAGGAAGGACAGGATGACCTCCGGCCGGATCATCCCGGACAAGGCGAGGCCGAAGCCGAACAGCGCTCCGGCAGCGACCGTGGCCAGCGCCTGGCGGGTCTCGCGAGCGCCGCTCATGGCGCCACTCCGACAGCGGCCAGCCACTGTGCCGCGACGAAGCCGGTGGCCATGAACGTCAGCACCGCCAGCAGCGAGGGCAGCTTGAGCGAACCGATGCCGCAGATGCCGTGGCCCGAGGTGCAGCCACCGGCCAGCCGCGCGCCGAAACCGGCGATCACTCCGCCGAGCAGCAGCCGCCACGCCGGTACACCGGTGGACATCGGCTCGGCCGGCCCGAGCGTCAGCCACCACAGCGCGGCGCCGAGAACGAGGCCGAGCGCGAGTTGCAGCCGCCAGGCGCGGCTGGCCAGCCAGCGCGGCTGGCGGAACACCGCGCGCATGGAAACGTACGACCAGCTCGATGTGAACACCGAGCTCATGCCGGCCAGTCGACCGGTGGCCAGGTAGAGCAGCGCCACGCCGAGGCCGATGCACAGGCCGCCGGCGAGGTAATGTTGCCAGCCGAGGGGGAAGAGATGGGACACCGCGCGAACTCCGGGAATGTGCTCAGTAGGGGATTGTCGGCCCGGTTGCAGGATGGCGCTTAGCATCCCCCGCCCCACCCGCAAGGACATCCGTGATCGAACTGCTCACCTCCCCGCAGGCCTGGATCGCCCTGGCCACGCTGACCGCGCTCGAGTTGGTGCTGGGCATCGACAACATCATCTTCATCTCGATCCTGGTCGACAAGCTGCCGCGCGAGAAGCGCGAGCTGGCGCGGCGCATCGGGCTGTTCATGGCGATGTTCATGCGCATCGGGCTGCTGCTGGTGCTGGCCTGGATCGTCGGCCTGGTGGCGCCGCTGTTCACGGTGCTCGGCCAGGAGATCTCCGGGCGCGACCTGATCCTGATCGCCGGCGGCCTGTTCCTCGTCTGGAAGGCCACGAACGAGATCCACGGCTCGCTCGAGGGCGAGGAAGGCGAGGCCAGCAGCGCCGTGAAGGCGACCTTCACCGCGGTGATCCTGCAGATCATGGTGATCGACATCGTCTTCTCGCTCGACTCGATCATCACCGCCGTGGGCATGGTCGACGACGTGCGCATCATGATCACGGCGGTCATCCTCTCGGTGGCGCTGATGATGCTGTTCGCACGTGCGATCGGCGAGTTCGTCTCGGCGCACCCGAGCATCAAGATGCTGGCGCTGTCGTTCCTCGTCGTCGTCGGCGTGGTGCTGATCGCCGAGGGCTTCGACCACCGCGTGCCCAAGGGCTACGTCTACTTCGCGATGGCCTTCTCAGTGGCGGTGGAGATGCTCAACATCCACGCGCGCAAGAAGCGCAAGGCCAAGCCCGTCGAGCTGCACAGCCCGTACCGCGAGGCCGACGCGGCCGACCGCCGGACCTGACCTGCCGGGGCCGCTCGGCGCCGGGCCGCCCCAAGCCGGGCGGCCACCCGCTCGGCGGGTGGCACCGGTACACCGGTGCCGGGTGCACGATTCAGCGCCAGCCGCCGCCGAGCACCTTGTACAGCGTCGCGAGGTTCTGCGCCGACTGCGCCTGGCCCTGCACCAGCGCCTGCTGCGCCGCGAACAGCGAGCGCTGCGCATCGAGCAGCTCGAGGTAACTGCTCGCACCGTTGCGATAGCGCAGCTCGGCCAGCCGGTTGCGCGTGCGCTCGGCCTCGAGCTGGCGCTGCTGCGCGCGCAGCTGCTCGCCGAGCGTGGCGCGGCCGGCCAGCGCATCGGCCACCTCGCGGAAGGCCGACTGCACGGCGCGCTCGTACTGCGCCACGGCGATGTCGCGGTTCGCCTTGGCGAGCTGCAGGTTGCCCTCGTTGCGGCCTGCGTCGAAGACCGGCTGCAGCAGCTGCGGCGCGAAGCTCCAGGCCGACGAGCCCGACTTGAACAGGTCCGACAGGTGGCCGCTGGCCAGGCCCGCACTGCCGGTCAGCGTGATGCGCGGAAAGAAGGCCGCGCGCGCGGCGCCGATGTTGGCGTTGGCGGCGATCAGCTGCTGCTCGGCCTGGCGCACATCGGGCCGGCGCGTCAGCACTTCGGAGGGCAGGCCCACCGGCAGCTCGGGCAGGCTGGTGGCCGCCTCGAGCGCCGAACCCGCCGGCAGGTCGGCCGGCAGCGGCTGGCCGACCAGCAGCACGAGCGCGTTCTCGTCGAGCGCGCGCTGTCGCGTGAGCTGCGCGAGGCTCACCCGCGCCGCCTCGAGCAGTGACTCGGCCTGGCGCAGGTCGAGCTCCGAGCTGGCGCCGTTGTCGAAGCGCAGCTTGATCAGGCGCAGCGAGTCCTCGCGCGTGGCCACGGTCTGCTGCGTGACACGCAGCAGTTCGTCGTCGGCGGTCAGCGCAATGTGCGTGGCGGCCAGCGCCGACACCAGGCTGATCTGCACCGCCTTGCGGGCTTCCTCGCTGGCCAGTACCTGGGCCGCCGCAGCGTCGCTGAGGCTGCGCAGACGGCCGAACAGGTCGATCTCGTAGGCAGTGACCTGGAAGCCGGCGGTGTACAGCGAGTTGATGCCGCCGCTGGCGGTGGGCTGGCGCGAGCCGGTCAGGCCGGCGTTGAGCGTGGGCCAGCGGTCGGCGTCGCGCACCTGGGCCTGCGCGCGCGTGGCCTCGATGTTCAGCGCGGCGATGCGCAGGTCGCGGTTGTTCTGCAGCGCCAGCGCGATCAGGCGCTTCAGACGTTCGTCGCCGAAGAAGGCCTGCCAGTCGAGCTCGGCGGCCGGTGTGGTGCTGGCTGCCGAGGCCGCAGCGGCGGGGAACTGCGCCGCCACCGGTGCGGCCGGGCGCTCGTAGTTCGGCGCCAGGTTGGCGCAGCCGGCGAGCAGCGCGAGCACTGCCAGCGCGGCGAACGCCCGCGCGGCGGCGGGCCGAGCGCCGGGCCGCTCCCAAGCCGGCCCGCATCCCCTCGGGGGATCGGCCGACGTATTCGTCGGACGAGGGGCAGACATCATGCGTCCTCCTTACCGGCAGCCGGCGCGTCGGCGCCGATCGCATGGCCATGGGCGGCGTCGAAGCGCCGCTGCCGCTCGCTGCCCTTGAAGACGCGGCGCACGACGACGAAGAACACCGGCACGAAGAACACCGCCAGCGTCGTGGCGGTGATCATGCCGCCCATCACGCCGGTGCCGATGCTGTGCTGGCTGGCCGAGCCGGCGCCGCTGGCCAGCACGAGCGGCAGCACGCCGAGGATGAAGGCCATCGAGGTCATGATGATCGGGCGGAAGCGCAGGTGCGCCGCCTCCAGCACGGCATCGACCAGGCTTTGGCCCTGCGCTGCCAGGTCCTTGGCGAATTCGATGATCAGCACGGCGTTCTTCGCCGACAGGCCGATGATGGTGATCAGGCCGACCTTGAAGAACACGTCGTTCTCCAGACCGCGGATGTTGGCCCCGAGGATCACGCCGAGCACGCCCAGCGGCACCACCAGGATCACCGACAGCGGGATCGACCAGCTTTCGTACAACGCCGCCAGGCACAGGAACACCGACAGCAGCGAGAAGCCGAACAGGATCAGCGCCGTCGAGCCGGAGAGCCTTTCCTCGCGCGACAGGCCGGTCCACTCGTAGGCGAAGCCGGGCGGCAGCTGCGCGGCCAGGCGCTCCATCTCGGAGATCGCCGCGCCGCTGGAAACACCCGGCGCCGGCTCGCCCGCGATGCGCATGGTCGGGTAGCCGTTGTAGCGCACCGTCTGCATCGGGCCGGTGATCCAGCGTGTGCTGGCGAAGGCCGACAGCGGCACCGGCGCGCCGGCGCTGTTCAGCACGTTGATGCGCAGCAGGTCTTCGGGCTGCATGCGCGTGGGCGCATCGGCCTGCACCACCACGCGCTGCAACCGGCCGGCGTTCGGGAAGTCGTTGACGTAGGCCGAGCCCAGCGCCGTGGACAGCGCGCTGTTGATGGCGGCGAAGCCCACGCCCAGCGCATTGGCCTTGTCGCGGTCGATGTCGAGCTGCAGCTGCGAGGCGTCTTCCAGGCCGTCGGGGCGCACCGCCACCAGCAGCGGGCTCTTCGAGGCCAGGCCGAGCAGCTGGTTGCGCGCCGCCAGCAGCGCGTCGTGGCCGGCGCTGGCGCGGTCCTGCAGGCGCATCGCGAAACCGTTGGCGCGGCCGAGGTCGCGGATCGCCGGCGGGCTGACCGGGAAGATGATCGCATCGCGGATCTTGCCGAGCGCACCGAAGGCGCGGCCCACCAACGCCTGTGCCGACTGGCCGGGGCCTTCGCGCTCGCCCCAGTCCTTCAGCGTGACGAAGGCCAGCGCGGCGTTCTGGCCGCTGCCCGAGAAGCTGAAACCGAGCACGCTGACCATGTTGGCCACCTCGGGCTGCGCGGACATGTACTTCTCGACCTGCTGCATCACCGCCAGGGTGCGGTTCTGCGTGGCGCCAGGCGGCAACTGCACGTTGACGAGGATGTTGCCCTGGTCCTCGTTGGGGATGAACGAGGTCGGCAGGCGGCCGAACAGCACGACGACGGCGGCGACGATCGCCGCATAGATCACCAGGTAGCGCGCGGCACGCCGCAGGATGCGCGCGACCAGGCCCTCGTAGGCCTTGGCGGTGCGCGAGAAGCCGCGGTTGAACCAGCCGAAGAAGCCGCCCTTGGCATGGTGGTGGCCGGCCTCGACGGGCTTGAGGATGGTGGCGCACAGCGCCGGCGTCAGCGACAGCGCGAGGAAGGCCGAGAAGGCCACCGCCGTCACCATCACCGCGGCGAACTGGCGGTAGATGTTGCCCACCGCGCCGCTGAAGAAGGCCAGCGGCACGAACACCGAGATCAGCACCACGGTGACGCCGACGATCGCGCCGGAGATCTGCCCCATCGCCTTGCGCGTCGCTTCCAGCGGCGGCAGGCCCTCGGTGCTCATGATGCGCTCGACGTTCTCGACCACCACGATGGCGTCGTCGACCACGATGCCGATCACCAGCACCATGCCGAACATGGTCAGCACGTTGATCGAGAAGCCCAGCGCGAGCAGCGAGGCGAAGCTGCCGAGCAGTGCGATCGGCACCACCAGCGTGGGGATGATCGTGTAGCGGATGTTCTGCAGGAACAGGTACATCACCAGGAACACCAGGATCACCGCCTCGATCAGCGTTTCGACCACCTGGCTGATCGACAGGCTGATGAAGGTCGAGCTGTCGTAGGGGATGGTCGCCTTCACGCCGGGCGGGAAGTAGGGGCGCAGCTCCTCGAGGCGCTTCTTGACCAGCTTGGCAGTCTGCAGCGCGTTGGCCGTGGGCGAGAGCTGGATGCCGATGCCGGTGGAGGGCTCGCCGTTCAGCCGGGTGCGCACGCTGTAGGCCTGCGCGCCGAGCTCGATGCGGGCGACGTCCTTCAGGCGCACGGTGGAGCCGTCGGCGTTGGCGCGCAGAACGATCTCGCCGAACTGCGCCGCCGTCTCGCGCTGGCCCTTCACCACCACGGTGGCGAAGATGCCTTGGTCGCGCGTGTTCGGCAGGTCGCCGATGGTGCCGGAAGACACCTGCGCGTTCTGTGCCGCGATGGCCGCGTTGACGTCGGCGGCCGAGAGCCGGTAGCCCACCAGTTTGGCCGGGTCGATCCACACGCGCATGGCGCGCTCGGTGCCGAACAGCTGCGCCTGGCCGACGCCGGGCACGCGCTGCATCTCGGGCACCACGTTGCGCGAGGCGAAGTCGCCCAGCGCCACCGGATCGAGCACCCCCTTGTCGCTGGACAGGATGACGAAGAGCAGGAAGTTCGGATTCGCCTTGTCCACCCGCACGCCCTGCTGCACCACCGCTTGCGGCAGGCGCGGCGTCGCGCGGGAGAGGCGGTTCTGCACGTCGACCTGCGCCAGATCGGGGTTGGTGCCCGGCTCGAAGCTCAGCGTGATGCTGCCGGTGCCGTCGGCCTGCGTGACCGACTCGAAGTAGGCCAGGCCGGGCGAGCCGTTCATCTCGCGCTCGATGACGGCGATCACGCTGTCCTCCAGCGTCTGCGCCGAGGCGCCGGGGTAGCCGACGTTGACCACGATGGACGGCGGCGCCACCGGCGGGTACTGCGACACCGGCAGCTGCGTGATCGAGACGCCGCCCACCACGAGGATGAACAGCGCGATCACCCACGCGAAGATGGGCCGGTCGATGAAGAACTGTGCCATGCGCCGGTGCTCCTCAGCGCGCAGCCGGCGCAGAGGCTGCGGCACTCGCCGCGGGTGCGGCCGGGGCCGCGGCGCCGCTGGCGGCGGCCTGCCAGGGCACCGGCTTGACGACGGCATTCGGGCGGATCTTCTGGAAACCCTCGACCACCACCTGCTCGCCGGCGGCCAGGCCGTCGAGCACGACCCACTGCCGGCCCTGGCCGAGGCTGACCTTCACCGGCCGAGCGGCGACCTTGCCGTCCGCGCCCACCACCATCACCGTGTCGCCAGCACTGCCGCGCTGCACCGCCTGCTGCGGCAGCAGGATGCCCGAAGGCACCTGCGCCTGCTCCAGCCGCACGCGCACGTACAGCCCCGGCAGCAGCGCGCCCTTCGGGTTGGGCACCTCGGCGCGCAGCGTGATCTGGTTGGAGCTGGGGTCGACCGACAGGTCGCTGAACAGCAGCTTGCCGCGCAGCGGGTAGACGCTGCCGTCTTCCAGCAGCACCGTCACCGCCACCGATCCGGCACTGCCGGCGCTCGTGTAGGCACCGCTGGCGATCGCGGCGCGCAGGCGCATCACCTCGCCGGCGGGTTGCGTGAAGTTGACGTACAGCGGGTCGATCTGCTGCACCACGGCGAGTTGCGTCGCCTCGCCCTGGCCGACCAGCGCGCCCTCGGTGACCAGGGCGCGGCCGATGCGTCCGGCGATCGGCGAGGCGACCGCCGCGTAGCCGACATTGATCTGCGCCGTCTGCATCGCCGCCTTGGCCGAAGCCACGTCGGCCTCGGCCTGCTTGAAGGCGGCCTGCGCGGCAATGTACTCCTGCTGGCTGATCGCGTTGGCTTCGGCCAGCGGCTTGTAGCGCTCGGCCTGCGCGCGCGTCTGCATCACGTTGGCCTCGGCGCGTGCCAGCGCGGCCTGCGCGCTGGCCAGCGTGGCGCGGTAGGGTGCATCGTCGAGGCGGAACAGCGGCTGGCCGGCCTTGACGTCGCTGCCCTCGCGGAACAGCTGGCGCTGCACGATGCCGGCGACCCGCGCGCGCACCTGCGCGATGCGCGAGGCCTCGGTGCGGCCCGGCAGCTCGGTGACCAGGCCGACGCTGGCCGGCTCGGCCTTGACCACGCCCACCTCCGCCGGCGGCGGCGCGGCAGGCGCCGTCGCGGCCGGCTTCGGGCCGCAGGCGGCCAAGGGCAGCGCGAGAGCGATCAACAGGTTTTCGACACGGTACCGCCGCCACGCTGACATGTTTTCCCCTTGTTTCGGTCGGCGCCTCCCGGCGCCGCACGCAGTGCAGCTACTATACATACGTGAGTGAATGTATGTCGCCGACCCGTTGAAATCCCGATGGCCCGCAGCACCAAGGCCGATGCGCAGCGCACGCGCGAACGCATCCTCGACATGGCGGAACGCGAGTTCCATCGCCATGGCGTCTCGCGCACCTCGCTGGAGCAGGTGGCGCGCGCCGCCGGCGTGACGCGCGGCGCGGTGTACTGGCACTTCCGCAACAAGGCCGACCTATTCAACGCGATGATGAACCGCGTCACCTTGCCGCTGGAAAGCGAGATTCTTCGCAGCGGCGAGCGCGCGCTCGACGACCCGGTGGCGCAGATCCGCGGCAGCTTCCTGGCCGCGCTGCACGCCACCGTGAAGGACCCGCAGGCGCGCCGCGTGTTCGAGATCGCGCTGTTCAAGGTGGAGCACGGCAACGCGCTGCGCGGCGTGCGCGAGCGCCGCCTGAACGGGCTGCGCGGCCGCGTCGACAACGTCGAGCGCGGCTTTCGCAGCGCGGCGCGGCGGCATGCGTGGGCGGGCGCTGTGTCGCCGCGCGTGGCGGCGCTGGGCATGCAGTCGCTGATCGACGGGCTGATCAGCAACTGGATGCTCGACCCGACGGCCTTCGACCTCGCCCGCGTCGGCGAGCAGGCGATCGACGCCTACTTGCGCGGGGTGCAGGCGAAGGCATAGGGCCTGTTGACACTAAGCGGGCACGGGCACCAGTTGCTTGTGGAAGTAGGTGGTCGCGCAGGGCCGGCCGTCGGGCATCAGCGCGTAGTTCGGGATCTCGCCCACGCGCTGCCAGCCGCCGCGCGCGTACAGGCGCTCGGCGTCGCCGCCGGTCACGGTGTCGAGCACCAGCACCGTCTTGCCTTCGCGGCGGGCTTCGTCTTCGAGGGCGGAGAGCAAGCGCTGCGCGAGGCCGCGGCGGCGGGCACGCCGGTGCACCAGCATCTTGGCGACGTCGGCACGGTGCGGCTGGTTGTCGGGCTGCGACAGGATCAGCTGCGCCGTTGCGACGATGGCACCGCCCGGATCCTCGGCCACCAGCAGCACGCGCTCGCCGCGCGCCACGCCTTCGGCCACGCCACGCCAGAAGCCCAGGGCATGCTCGCGCGGCAGCGGCCACATGAAGCTCACCGAGGCCCCGCCCTCCACGCAGTCGAGCAGCACCTCGGCCAGCGGCTCGATGCATCCGGCGGCCTCGCCGGCGCCAACCCGTCGCACGCGGAAGAGGGGGTTCAGACCATCGTTCATGCAGGCCTCCGGTCGGGGATGAAGGGCAGCGTGACCAGCGCCACCAGGTAGCGCGCATCGCGCTGCGTCGGGTTGCGGTAGACGATCGGCCGGTCCAGCCGCATCGCCAGGCAGTCGCCGGCGGCGAGCCGCCAGTGCGCTTCGCCCACCGACACCTCCATCACGCCGTCGATCATCCAGACCTGCTGGTGCACCTCGGCCTCGCGCGCGCCGGTCTCGTAGGCGACGCGTTGCCCGGCCGGGAAGACCACGTCGACGAGCTGCAGCGGCGAAGGCAGCGGCGGCGAGACATTGCGCCGCAGGTAGCCGGAGTCGGGATCCGCCCACAGCGGCTGATCGACCACGCGTGCCACCGGAGAGGGATCGGCCGAGCGCGCGGTGGCGCCTTCGAACAGCGACGCCAGGGTGACGCCCAGCCCGGCGCTGAGCTTGTCGAGCACGGTGGCGGTGGGGCTGCTCTGGCCGCGTTCGATCAGCGAGATGTTGGAGCGGCTCACGCCGCTGCGTTCGGCCAGCGCATCGAGCGACCAGCCACGGGCTTCGCGCAGTTCCTTCACGCGGCGGCTGATGCGGGTGTTGACGTCCATTTTTCCAGTTTACTGGATTTGTTCTCCAGTATCCTGACTATCTCCCAGGGCACACTCGGACTTGGCAGGCCGTTAAGGCTCCGTCAAGCATCGCCTGAGACAGTCCGACCATGTTGTTGCGCCTGCGGGGCCTGGTTTGAGGCATCGCCCCCTGCCTCGATGGTGTTCGCTGGTCCTCGCCGCAGCGGCGGTTTTCGGCGTGGCCCGTGCCGCCCCGGCCGACGAGCCGGCCGTGCCGCTGCCCTCGTTCGCCGAACTGGAGTCCGCCGGCGCGCGCGTCGGCGAGATCCGCATCGCCGTTCGCGACATCTTCGACACCAGCGATCCGAAGGAAGACAACTGGCTGTTCCGCACGGCCAACAAGCTGCACATCCAGACTCGGCCGAGCGTGATCCAGCGCCAGCTGCTGTTCGCCAGCGGCGAGCCGGTGTCGGCGCGGTTGATCGAGGAGACCGAGCGCCTGCTGCGAAGCAACCGCTATCTCTACGACGTGCAGTTCCGCCCGGTGGCGGTGCACGACGGCGTGGTCGACATCGAGCTCGTGACGCGCGACACCTGGTCGCTCGACCCGGGCTTCAGTGCCGGGCGCTCGAGCGGCGCCAACACCGGCGGCTTCAAGCTGCGCGAATACAACCTGCTCGGCACGGGCACCTCGATCAGCCTGGGCCGCTCGAAGGACGTCGACCGCAGCAGCACCGAGTTCCAGTTCTCCAACGCACGGGCCTTCGGTACCTGGGCGGCCGTGAATCTCGATCACGCGTCGAACAGCGATGGCAAACGCACCGCGCTGTCCGTCACCCGGCCCTTCTACGAACTGGACGCGCGCTGGGCCGCCGGCGCCAGCGCGTCGAAGGATGACCGCATCGATTCGGTCTACAACGCCGGCAACGTGGCCAGTGCCTACCGGCATCGCGAGAACAAGGCCGAGGTGTTCGCCGGCTGGTCGCCCGGGCTGGTGGAAGGCTGGGTACAGCGCTTCTCGCTGGGTGTGAACTACGAGAACGACGGCTACGCGTACGAGCCCGGCCAGGTGGCGCCGGCGCAACTGCCCGGCGACGAGAAGCTGGTCGCACCCTTTGCCCGCTACGAGCTGGTCGAGGACCGCTTCGACCGCGCCGTGAATCGCAACCTGATCGGCCGGCCCGAGTTCTTCGCGCTCGGCCAGGCCTCGACGCTGCAGATCGGCCGCGCCTCCACGGCGCTGGGCTCCACGCTCAATGCCTGGCTGTACTCGGGCTCGATCAGCCGCGGTTTCGAGCCGCTGCCGGAGCACACGCTCATCGCGGCGGCGTCCGTCTCCGGCCAGGTCGCCGAGGGCCGCGTGCGCCGGCATCGACTGGGCGCGCAGGCGCAGTACTACCTGCCGCAGGGCAAGCGATGGCTCTTTTATGCCGGCGCCTCGGGCGACATGCTGGTGCGCCCCGAGTTGCCCGACCTGCTGCTGCTCGGCGGCGACAACGGCTTGCGCGGCTACCCGCTGCGCTACCAGAGCGGCACGCGGCGCGCGCTGTTCACCGTCGAGGAGCGCTTCTACACCGACCTGTACGTGTGGCAGCTGTTCCGCATCGGCGGTGCGGCCTTCTTCGACCTCGGCCGCGCCTGGGGCGGCGATGTCGTCAACACCATCAACCCCGGCTGGCTGAGCAATGCCGGCGTCGGCCTGCGCATCGTCAGTGCCCGCGCGGCGTTCAGCAACGTGCTGCACGTGGACCTGGCGTTCCCCCTGAACACCACGCCCGACATCAAGAAGGTGCAGTTCCTCGTCAAGACGAAGACGAGCTTCTGATGCGGCCGCTCATAGCGCCGTCGGGTTGCGCCCGAGCACGCCCGCCCCGGCGAACCGCGCCTGCGCGCCCAGCCGCTCCTCGATGCGCAGCACCTCGTTCCACTTGGCCAGCCGCTCGCTGCGTGCGAAGGAGCCGACCTTGAGCTGGCCGGCGCGCCAGCCGATGGCCAGGTCGACGATGCTGGTGTCCTCGGTCTCGCCGGAGCGCGCCGAGACGATGCTGGCGTAGCCGCACTCGCGCGCCGCCTCGCGGCAGCGCAGCGTCTCGGTGAGGGTGCCGCGCTGGTTGGGCTTGAGCAGCACGGTGTTGGCCGCGCCAGCCGCCGCGGCCTCGCGCAACAGCTCGGCGTCGGAGACGAGGAAGTCGTCGCCGACCACCTGCAGCCGCTGGCCCAACGCCTGCGTGAAGCGCGCAAAGGCGAGCGGGTCGTCCTCGGCGAGCGGGTCCTCGATGCTGGCAATGGGGAAACGTTCGCACCAGCGCAGCAGCAGCTCGATGAGGCCGTCGCTGTCGAACTCGCGGCGCTCCAGGCCCAGCGTGTAGCGGCCTGCGCGGCCGAAGTCGCTGGCCGCGATGTCCAGCGCCATGGCCACCTGCGCGCCCGGCACGAAGCCGGCGGCCTCGATGGCGGCGAGCAGCGCCTCGAGGGCCTGCTCGTTGCTGTCGAAGGCCGGCCACCAGCCGCCCTCGTCGGCCACACCGGCCAGGGCACCGCGCGATCGCATCAGCGCGCCGGCATGGCGGTAGACCTCGGCCGTCCACTCGATCGCCTGCGTGAAGCTGCTGGCGCCGGGGCACACGATCATGAAGTCCTGGATGTCGACGCGCCGGCCCGCATGGGCACCGCCGCCGAAGATCTGGATCTGCGGCATCGGCAGCAGCACCTCTCCCTCGCCGGCCAGGTGCCGGTACAGCGGCAGGCCGCGCGCCGCAGCCGCCGCATGCGCCGCTGCCATCGACACCGCCAGCGTGGCGTTGGCGCCCAGGCGCTGCTTGTTCGGCGTGCCGTCGAGCGCGATCAGGCGCTGGTCGAGCGTGGCCTGATCGTCGGCGGCCAGGCCGATCACCGCACGCGCGATCTCGCCGTTCACGTGGGCCACGGCACGCTGCACATCGAGTCCACCGAAGGTTTCTCCACCATCGCGCAGCTCCAGCGCCTCGCGCGTGCCCTTGCTGGCGCCGGCCGGCACGATGGCGCGGCCCATCGCGCCGCCCTCCAGGTGCACCTCGGCCTCCACGGTCGGCCGGCCGCGGCTGTCCCACACGCGTCGGCCAAACACGGCGCGGATGCGGTTCGTCGTCATCGTTCGATCTCCCGGCGCCAGGCGGCGCCCACATCGGCCAGCCGCGAAACGGGCCGCTGAATCAGCAGGCGGGCACAGCGCCGCACGGGCTCGCGCTGCACGTCCGTGGTGATGTATTCCGCTGGTGACTTGCCGTCCACCCGCGCGAGCAGCAGGCCGGGCAGCAAATGTGCGGCACGCTGCTCGACCGCCTCGCGCGGCTCCCAGTCGACGCCGGCCAGGTAAGTGGCGGCCAGCGCGTCGAAGCAGGCCAGGAAGGCATCGCGTGCCGCCGGCGCCCACAGGCATTTGAGCAGCAGGTGGTTGAGGCAGAACGCCAGGTCGAAGGCCGGGTCGCCCCACCAGGCGCACTCGGCATCCAGCAGCACCGGCCCCTGCGGGCCGACGAGGATGTTCTTCGGGCTCACATCGCCATGCACCAGCGCGACGGCATGGGCCTGCGTCTGCGCGACCAGCGCGTGCAACTGCGGCGCCAGGTCCGGGTGCTGGACGGCGGTGGCCACCAGGTAGGGCTCGAGGCGGATGTCGTAGAAGATGCGGTCGGTGTCGAACTGCGCCGCCAGCTCCGGGCGCGCCGCCGCAAACGCATGGATGCGCGCCAGCCTGCGACCGACCGCCTGAGCCGTCGCCAGCTCGGCATGGCCCTCCCGCAGTTGCTGCTTCCAGAGCGTGTGGTCGGCAGGCGCGAGCCACCGCATCACCAGCACGCCCAGCGCCGGGTGCTGGCCGAGAAGCTGCGGCGCACTGCCGGGCGCCGCCTGCTGCGCCACCGCCATCCAGCGTGCCTCGTACTGGTTGCGCTCGATCGGCGCGCGCCAGTCGGCCGCCACGCGCAGTTTGGCCAGCGCACGCTTGGCGCACACCGGGCCACGTGCCGTGTCGATGCGCCAGATGTCGGACGAGACGCCGCCGGTCAGCGGTTCTCCGCGCAGCGCTTCGCTGCCGGCCAGCCCCAGTTCACGCAGCGCCTGCGCAAACTCTTCGGGCGGCGGCCGGCCGGCGCCGCTCATGCCGCAGGCGCCGTGCGGCCGGCCTCGGCCAGCTTGACCAGCGCATGCAGGGTCTGATTGACCGGCGTGGCGACGCCGAGCTCGGCACCTCGCCGCACGACGAAGCCGTTGAGGTGATCGATCTCGGTGGGCTTGCCGCGTGCGAGATCCTGCGCGGTGGACGAGAACTGCGCCGGCATGGCCGTGGCGATGCGCTCCATCGCCTCGAGGGCGGCTGCGAGCGTCAGCGCCTGCCCGTCGGCCTGGGCCACCGCCACCACCTCGCGCACCACCGCATGCTGCACATCGCGAATCGATGCCTGCGCCGCCATGCGTCCGTAGGGCTGCTGCGCCAGCGCCGAGATGGCGTTGTAGGCGCAGTTGACCATCAGCTTGCTCCAAAGCTCGGCCATCACGTCCGGCGAGATGCGCACCGGCACCTGGGCGGCGGCGAACAGCTCCGCCACCGATTGCAGCCGCGCCTGCAGCGCGGCGTCGTGTGCGTCGCGCGCATTCAGCGGGCCGATCACCAGATCGCCGCGGCCGAAGTGCTGGACCACGCCCGGCTGCGGCATGGCGGTGGCCACGTAGACCACGGCGGGCACGACGGGCTGGCGAATCTGGCTTGCGATCGTCGCCGCGTTGTCGACGCCGTTCTGCAGGCTGAGCACCAGCGCGTCGGTGGCCAGCAGCGGCCCGATCTCGCGCGCCACCGCTTCGGTGTCGGTGGACTTCACGCAGAACAGCACCAGATCCGCATCGCGCACGGCGGCGAGCTCGGTGGTCGCGGCCATCGGTACCGACAGCACCTGCCCGCCCATGTGCAACTGCAGCCCGTCGCGAAGGATCGCCTGCACGTGCGGCGCGCGGCCGATCAGCGTGACGCGGTGCCCGGCGCGCGCCAGCATGGCGCCGAAGAAGCTGCCGACGGCGCCGGCGCCGACGACCACGGTGGAACGAAACCCGCGAGCCATGTCGTGTCGTCTCCTCAGCCGGCGAGCGCTTCGCGCACGAAATCCAGCCGGTCCTGGCCGAAGTGCATCTGGCCGCTGGCGAAGAAGGTCGGCGCGCCGAACACGCCGCGTGCCACCGCCTCCTCGGTATGGGCGACCAGCGCCGCCTTCACCTGCGGGTCGCCGGCCAGCGCGGCGAAATATTCCGGGTCCAGCCCCAGCGGCCGCACGACGGCGGCAATCTCGGCAGCGTCACCGAGGTTGCGCGGCTGCACCCACATCGCTTCGAACACCGCGTCGACGTAGCGCTGGAAATCCGCCGGCCGGCGCATCTGCAGCCCGACGGCGCCGCGCATCAGAGTCAGCGTGTTGATCGGGAAATGCGGGTTGAACGCGAACGGCACGCCGTAGCGTGCCGCCCAGCGCGCGATGTCCTGGCCCATCCAGCGCCCCTTGGCCGGCACCGTCACCGGGCTGGCATTGCCGGTGGCCTTGAAGACGCCGCCCAGCAGCATCGGCCGGTAGACCAGGCGTGCGCCGCTCTCGCGCGCCAGGCGCGGCAGCTGCGTGTGCGCCAGGTAGGTGGTCGGGCTGCCGAAGTCGAAGAAGAACTCCAAGGTCTTGTCGCTCATCGTGCGCTCCTTGCGTTCACCAGGTTTCCATCCACGGGCGCAAGTCCATCTCGTGCGTCCAGGCACTGCGCGGCTGGCGGTGCAGCTGCCAGTAGGCCTCGGCGATGTGCTCGGGGTTGAGGATGCCGTCGCGGTCCTTCAGCGCGTAGCGCTGCGGGAAGTTCTCGGCGATGAACTGCGTGTCGATGGCGCCGTCGATGACGACATGCGCGACGTGGATGCCCTGCGGCCCGAGTTCGCGTGCCAGGCTCTGCGCGAGCGAGCGCAGCGCATGCTTGGCGCCGGCGAAGGCCGCGAAGCCGGCGCCGCCACGCAGGCTGGCCGTCGCACCGGTGAACAGGATGGTGCCGCGGCCGCGCGGCAGCATCGCGCGCGCCGCCTCGCGCCCGACCAGGAAGCCGGCCAGAGCGCCCATCTCCCACACCTTGCGGTACACGCGCTCGGTGGTGTCGACGACGTTGAATCGCACGTTGGCGCCGATGTTGAACACCACCACCTCGATCGGTGCGATGTCGCGCTCGATCTGTGCCACCAGCGCAGCCACCGCCGCTTCGTCGCGCGCGTCGGAGCCGAAGCCGTGGGCCTGGCCGCCGGCGTCGCGGATGCCCTGCACCAGCCGCTCGAGCTTGTCGGCGCTGCGCCGCGTCACGCAGGCGATGTAGCCCTCGCGGGCGAAGCGGCGCGCGATGGCGCCGCCGGTGGCGTCGCCGGCGCCGACGATCAGGGCGGCCTGGGGTGAAGTCATGGAACTCGCCTCGGATGGGCTGCGGTCGGCCCATCCTAGCGCGAGTGCGCCCGGCCGCGCCGGCTCAGGACTTCTCCGCCACCGCCTTCAGGTTGGCCAGGCCAGCCTCGAAATCGGCGCCGACCATCTTGTCCATGCTGACGAAGGTCGTGATCAGCTTCGAGAGGTAGGGCATCGGGCCGCTCATCGCCCAGGTCACCTCGGTCTGTGCGCCCATCGGCTGCAGGCGGAACTCGACGCGGTTGCTGGCCTTCATCGGCTTCTCGAAGTCCAGCCGCATCGCCACGCGGCTGGGTGCCGCGGCCTCGACGATCTCCATGCGGCCGGCGCCGACAGTCTCGCTCTCCCAGGCGTAGGCGGCGCCGGGGCCGCTGGACGCGCCTTCGTAGCGCAGCTTGATCGCCGGGTCCTTCAGCGCGAAGGGGTTCCAGGTGTTGAAGGCCTTGACGTCGTTGATCAGCGCGTGGATCTTTTCCGGCGGCGCGCTGATGGTGGTGCTGCGCTGAAGAGCGAAGCTGTCGGGCCGGGTGGCCGCGTACAGCAGCACGGCGGCCACGACCGCGGCGATGACGAGCAGGAGGGTCTTGAACATGGCGTTCCTCGGTTCGGAATGATCACAGAGGCGGGGGGCTTGTTGCGACGACGAACGGCGGGCCCGAGAATCGACACCGATGCTCGACAGCCTGCCGCTTCTGGTCTGCCTGGGCGCCGGCCTCGTCGGCGGCGTGTTCCTGGCGTTCTCGACCTTCGTGATGAAGGCGCTGGCGCAATTGCCCGCCGAGCACGGCATGGCCGCGATGCAGCGCATCAACGTGGTGGTGCTCAATCCGCTCTTCATGGGCCTGTTCGTCGGCACGGCAGTGCTGGCGGCCGTGTGCATCTTCGCCGGCTTCTGGCCCTGGGGCACGACGCGCTCGCTGCTGCTGTTCGCGGCGGGCATCGCCTACCTGCTCGGTTCGTTCGGCGTGACGGCAGCTTTCAACGTGCCGCGCAACGAACGCCTGGCCCGGCTGGACGCGGCGTCGCGCGAGGCGGCGGACTACTGGCCGGTGTACGTGCGCGAGTGGCTGCTGTGGAACCATGTGCGCACGCTCGCGTCGCTGGCCGCGGCGGCTTGCGCGGGCCTGGCGCTGACGGTCTGAGCGGTTGCCTTGGCCACCCGCCGCGCTCGAACGAAGCGCCACCATCACCATGTCTACGTGGTCGAGTTGTCCGACCGCGTTTGGAACGAACCCCGCTTCCGCAAGGCCAACCCCGAGCACCGCCTCGAGAAGCCCTGCGTCTACGTCGGCATGACCGGGCTGGACCCGGACCTGCGCTTCGACAAGCACAAGGCCGGCATCCAGGCCAACCGCTTCGTGTTCGAGTACGGCGTGCGGCTGTTGCCGGCGCTGTACGAGGTCTACAACCCGATGCCCTACGAGGCCGCGAAGGAGATGGAGGTCGAACTCGCCATCGGCCTGCGCGAGGCAGGCTATGCGGTGTGGCAGGCGTGATCGGGGCTGCCGCGCTAGGATGCCCGCGAGCCCCACCTTGCCGACACCATGGATGACGACACCGCCCGGAGACTGCGCCGCCTGCTCGAGCGGCGGCCGGTGGCCGCGCTGGGCACACTGCATCGCGGCGAGCCGGCGGTGTCGATGGTGCCCTTCGTGCTGCCGCGCGGCGGCATCTCGTTGATCATCCACGTCAGCGCACTGGCCACGCACACCCGCGACATGCAGGAGCATCCGCGCGTGAGCCTGCTGGTGATGGCCGAGCCTGACGACGCGACGCCGCCGCAGGCGCTGCCGCGCGTCGCGCTGCAGGCGGATGCAGCAATGCTGCCGCGAGAAGGCGCCGCTTACGAGACGGCCCGTGCTGCTTACCTGGCGCGATTCCCCGAGGCGGCGCCGATGTTCGAGCTGGGCGACTTCTCGATCGTCGCGCTGCAGCCGGTGTCGGCTCGCCTGGTGGCGGGCTTCGGCCGCGCCTACAGCCTGGTCGGGCCTGCGCTGCAGGATTGGCTGCGCGCATGAGCGGCGCATTCACTATGCGCGTCGAGCCGCTCGGCCACACGCTCACGGTGGCGCCCGGCCAGAGCCTGCTCGAGGCCTCGCTGAGCGCGGCGGCGGCGCTGCCCAGCGCCTGCCGCAACGGCACCTGCCGCAGCTGCATCGCGCGCGTGCTGCAGGGCCGCGTGCACCACCGCATCGAGTGGCCGGGGCTGTCGGCCGACGAGAAGGCCGAGGGCTGGGTGCTGCCCTGCGTGGCGGTTGCCGACAGCGACGTGGTGCTCTGGCAACCGCTATCCTCGCCCCCATGCACGACATCCTCCGCATAGCGGGCGTCTCCAAGACCTACGGCTCCGGCTTCCAGGCGCTCAAGGGCGTCGACCTGGCCATCCGCAGCGGCGAGATCTTCGCCCTGCTCGGCCCCAACGGCGCCGGCAAGACGACGCTGATCAGCATCGTCTGCGGCATCGTCACCGCCAGCACCGGCAGCGTCAGCGTCGACGGCCACGACATCGTGCGCGACTACCGCGCCGCGCGCTCGCTGATCGGCCTGGTGCCTCAGGAGCTGACGACCGACGCCTTCGAGTCGGTGTGGAACACCGTCTCGTTCAGCCGCGGCCTGTTCGGCAAGGCGGCGAACCCGGCACACATCGAGAAGGTGCTGAAGGCGCTGTCGCTGTGGGACAAGAAGGACAACAAGATCATGACGCTGTCCGGCGGCATGAAGCGCCGGCTGATGATCGCCAAGGCGCTGTCGCACGAACCGCGGTTGCTCTTCCTCGACGAGCCGACCGCCGGCGTCGACGTCAACCTGCGGCGCGACATGTGGCAGCTGGTGCGCGAGCTGCGCGCCACCGGCGTGACGATCATCCTGACCACGCACTACATCGACGAGGCCGAGGAGATGGCCGACCGCATAGGCGTCATCAACAAGGGCGAGTTGATCCTCGTGGAAGAGAAGGAGGCACTGATGCGCAAGCTCGGCCGCAAGCAGCTCACGCTGCAGCTGGCGACACCGCTGGCGCAGCTGCCGCCCTCGCTGGCCTCCGACGGTCTCACGCTGTCGGCCGACGGCACCGAGCTGACCTACACCTACGACCCGCAGGGCGACCGCGTGGGCATCGTCACGCTCATGCAGGATCTCGGCGCCCTGGGCATCGCCTTCAAGGACCTGCACACCACGCAGAGCTCGCTCGAGGACATCTTCGTCGGGCTGCTGAAGGAAGGGGCCGCCGCATGAGCATGAACCTGCACGCCGTGCGCGCGATCTACCGCTTCGAGATGGCGCGCGCCTGGCGCACGCTGATGCAAAGCATCATCTCGCCGGTGCTGTCGACCTCGCTGTACTTCATCGTCTTCGGCGCGGCCATCGGCTCGCGCATCCCCGAGGTCGGCGGCGTGAGCTACGGCGCCTTCATCGTGCCCGGGCTGGTGATGCTGTCGCTGCTGACGCAGAGCATCTCCAACGCCTCGTTCGGCATCTACTTCCCCAAGTTCACCGGCACCATCTACGAATTGCTGTCGGCGCCGGTATCGACCTTCGAGATCGTGCTGAGCTACGTGGGTGCGGCGGCCACCAAGTCGGTGCTGCTCGGGCTGATCATCCTGGCCACCGCGTGGCTGTTCGTGCCGGTGCGCGTCGAGCATCCGGTATGGATGCTGCTGTTCCTGGTGCTGACGGCGGTGACCTTCAGCCTGCTGGGCTTCATCATCGGCATCTGGGCCGACGGCTTCGAGAAGCTGCAGGTGGTGCCGATGCTGATCGTCACGCCGCTGACCTTCCTGGGCGGCAGCTTCTACTCGATCGACATGCTCCCGCCCTTCTGGCAGAACGTGGCGCTGCTCAACCCGGTGGTGTACCTGATCAGCGGCTTTCGCTGGAGCTTCTACGGCGTCGCCGATGTCGGCCTGGCGCTCAGCGTGGGCATGACGCTCGCGTTCCTGGTGGCCTCGCTGGGCGTCGTGGCTTGGATCTTCCGTACCGGCTACCGCTTGAAGGCCTAGCGACAAGCGGACTAGCGGTAGAAGGCCTCGACCTTGCCCTTGAGCTGGATGAGCAGGGGCTGCCCCTTGCGATCGAGCGTCTTGCCCGAGGGCACCTTGACCCAGCCTTCGCTGAGACAGTACTCCTCGACGTCGAAGCGCTCCTTGCCGTTCAGGCGGATGCCGATGGCATGCTCGAACACCGCGGCCACGTGGTGCGGGCTGCGCGGGTCGGTCGACAGGCGGTCAGGCAACGTGGGGCGTTCGGTCGGCGGGGTCGCCGGGGTCGTGTCATTCATCGCAGCTCCCGTCCTCGAAAGGCCCACGCACAAAGCAAAACGCCAACCTTCCGGTTGGCGTTTCACTTCGGCTCTTCCGGCCCGTGTTCTCTTGAATTCGGTGGTTGCGAGGGCAGGATTTGAACCTGCGACCTTTGGGTTATGAGCCCAACGAGCTACCAGACTGCTCCACCTCGCGACTGAGCCTGCAAGTATAGCACAGCCGAGAGTCGCGCCGGGCCGCTGGCCCTGCACGAAACAGAATCAGCCCTGATCGGGCCCGGCCGACGGTACGCGCCGGTGCCGCACGACCATCAGCGGCGGGTAGTTCACGTGCAGCTTGCGGGCGTGGAATCGTTCGAGCCGCTCGATCTCCACGCGCACACGCTCTGAAAACCCCTTGCGCTGCCCGCGGCGGTCGTGCAACAGATCCTCGAAGATCTGCTCGACCTTGGACTTGTCGCCCCAGCTCAGCGCCAGCCGGTTGGCGATGCGCGGGTAGTAGCGGCACAGGTGCTTGGGATGGATGGCCGAGGGGATCTTGCGCAGCCACACGTGCGTCTGGCTCTGCAGGACGCGGTCCTGGTCCTTGGCGGGGCTGCGCACGCGCGTCCACTCTGCGGGGTCGGCCGCTCGCACCGGCTCGGCACTCGGCAAGGGTTCAGGCGCGTCCATGACACTCATGAGAGACATTCTGCCGCCGGACGCGTGCAAGCGCGCGTGACATATTGCGCTGACCACGATGCCTCACAGCGTGCCCACCTGGTAACCCACGCCGCGCACGGTCTGGATCAGCTCGCCGGAGATCTTGCGCCGCAGATGGTGGATGTGGACTTCGATGGCATTGCTTCCCACGCTTTCGTTCCAGCCGTAGATCTCTGCCTCGAGTTGCTGGCGCGTCACGATGCGGTTCTGACGCTGCAGCAGCGCCTCGAGCACACGGAACTCCTTGGCCGTCAGCACGATGGTGTTGCCGTGCCAGAGCACCGCGTTGCTGGCCGGCAAGAGCGTCAGCGGGCCGAAAGTCTGCTGGCTCTGCGCCGGCGGATTCACCGCCTGGCTCCGGCGAACGATCGCCTTGACGCGGGCAGACAGCTCCGCGAGGTCGTAGGGCTTGACCAGGTAGTCGTCGGCGCCGAGGTCGAGCAGGTGGATGCGATGCTCGCGAAAACCCTGCGCCGTGGTCACGATCACTGGCGTGGTGAGCTCGCGCGACCGCATGTTGACGAGGCAGTCGCGCCCGCTGAGCTCGGGCAGACCCAGGTCGAGCAGCACGCAGTCGTAGTCGAACTTCCCGGTCAGCTCGATCAGCTGGTTCCCGTTGGTGACCCAGTCGACCGCATGCCCGTCCCGCATCATGTAGACGCAGGTCGCGCGGCCCAGCGCCGTGTCGTCTTCCGCCAGCAACAAGCGCATTCCAGTCCGGATCTCGGGGTTGGTGACAAGATGTATTAGACCAGCCGCGATGCCGCCCGGCACCGCCCAGGCCGGGGAGGCCCCTCCGTCAACCCGCCCCCTGGATGCAGGGAGGCGAGGGACAGTCCCCAGCGCATGCGGGGATGCATCCCCGTTGGGGCGCCAGGCGCCATGCGCTTCAATGGGTTTCGACCATGCCCACCCACCGCGCAGCACACCATCCCGTGCTCCATGCCTTCGTGCGCCAGGCCCTGGCGTGCGGGGCCGGCCTGGGCTGTGCGCTGGCCCAGGCGCAGATCTACACGGGCGCAGGCGACGGCGGCAGCGTGGTGCTGAGCAACCACGCGTCGGGCGAGACACCCACCTTGCTGATCGCGGCCGAGGCGGCGCCGGCCCCGCCGCTCGCGCCTCGGCAGTCCGCCCCCTCCACGCCGACCCGGACAGTGACGGCCGCGCGGATCACGCCACCGGCCCTGGCGCCCGTGATCCGTGAAGCGGCCCGTCGTCACGATGTCTCGGAGTCGCTGCTGACCGCCGTCATCGCCGTCGAGTCCGGCTTCGATCCGCGCGCCGTCTCGCCCAAGGGCGCTCGCGGCCTGATGCAGCTGATGCCCGATACCGCGCGGCGCTTCGGCGTGAAGGACGTCTTCGCGGTGCACGACAACCTGCATGGCGGCGCCGCCTACCTGCGCCAGCTCATCACGCTGTTCGAGAACGACCTGTCCCTCGCCCTGGCCGCCTACAACGCCGGCGAGGGCGCGGTGATGCGAGCCGGACGCCGCATTCCGGCCTACCCCGAGACGCGCGAGTACGTCGCGAAGGTGCTGGCCCATGCCGCTCGCGCGGACTCGCCGGGCGCGGCGAACCCCTGATCGGACAGACCCTCCCCCGCGCTTCAGGGGTTCCCCATCGCGGTAGGGTGCAGCGGACTTAAGCGCTGGTTAAGCCCTGCCCCAAGAATCGTTTTTGCACAGGCGAGGCAGTCATGGCGACTGCCGCCTCGCAACACGAAGGGGTGCGGCGATGACGGGTCCGGAGCAAGCATCGAAGGCGGCCATCACGCGCGGCTTCACCTTGCTGGAGCTGCTGGTGGTGATGGTCATCATCGGCCTGCTGGCGGGCATCGTGGCGCCGCAGTACTTCGCGCAGATCGGCAAGTCGAACGCCAAGGTCGCGCGGGCGCAGATCGAATCCTTCGGCCAGGCGCTCGACCAGTACCGGCTCGACGTCGGCCAGTACCCCAGCTCGGAGCAAGGCCTGCTGGCGCTGCGCAACGCGCCGCAGCAGGCCGCTCGGTGGCAGGGCCCCTACCTGAAGCGCGACGTGCCGGACGATCCCTGGGGCCGTGCCTACGTCTACAAGCGCCCCGGGCAGCACGGCGAATACGACCTCGTCAGCCTGGGTGCCGACGGCCAGCCCGGCGGCGAGGGCGAGGCGGCAGACGTGGTCTCGTGGTAGCGCCATGATCGAACTTCCGACTCCCCGCGCCGGCGTGCCAGCGGCGTCGCCCGCGCCGACGCCGGCAGCGCGCGCCGCATTCCACGTCGACGAAGAGCAGTTCGCGCACGACCTGAGCCTGATGCTGCGCTCGGGCCTGAGCCTGATCGAGGCGCTGCGCACGCTGTCCGAGCAGGGTGCGGGCAGCGCCGCCGCACCGGTGCGCGAGCTGCTGCAGCTGCTGCAGCGCGGCGAATCGCTGTCTCGTGCGATGCAGGCCACCGGCGCGTTCGGCGTGCCGCTGCTGGCCTGTGCGAAGGCGAGCGAGCTCACCGGCGATCTTGGCGACAGCCTGCAGCGTTTTGCCGCCAACGCTGCGCGCATCCGCGTGTTGCGCAGCCGCCTGGTGTCGGCGTGCGTCTACCCGGCCTTGCTGATCGGCGTGACCTTCGTCGTCGTGCTCTTCCTGCTCGTCTACGTGGTGCCGCGCTTCGCGCTGGTGCTCGACAACGCGGCGCAGGACATCGCACCGCTGTCGCGCGCGCTGATCCACCTCGGCAAGGCGATGCACGAGGTCCAGCTGCCGATCTGGCTGACGCTGGCCGCAGCCGTCGCCGCGCTGGCCTGGATGCTCTGGCGCCAGGCGCGCGCCGGCCAGCTCGCCGGCTGGGTGCTGCAGCAGACCGTGCGCCTGCCCTGGATGCGGCCCTACGTGCGCAGCTTCGGCCTGTCGCAGCTCGCGCGCAGCGGCGCCATGCTGATCCGCTCCGGCGTGCCGGCGCTGAAGGCGCTGGCCATGTGCAGGGAGCTGGTGGCGCCATCCGACCAGCCGCGGCTCGACCGGGCGCTGGCTGCCGCCTCCACCGGCACGCCGCTGGCGCAGTCGCTGCACGACGCCGGCCTGCTCGACACACTGGCCTGGCGCGTGCTGCGCGTGGCCGAGGAGACCGGCCAGCTCCATGCCGCGCTCGATCGCGTGGCCGACGTGCACGACGCGCTGCTCGAGCGCGGCCTGGAGCGCCTGGGCCGGCTGATCGAACCGATCCTGATGCTGACCATCGGTGTGGTGGTCGGCGGCATCGTCGTGCTGATGTACGTGCCGATCTTCCAGATGGCCAGCAGCATCCGCTGAAGGGCAAGAGGCACCGACCATGAGCGACACATCGACCACCGCCCCGCCCGACAGCGACGCCGCACGCCAGGCACAGGACATGATCGCCCGGCTCGGCCAGCGCTTTGCCGCCGCCCGCAAGCTGCTGAAGAACGAGCGGCCCGAGGTGCGCGACGTGGCGATGAAGCGCTGGCTCAGCGAGGGCAGCGGCCTGACGCTGGCCGATCTCACGCACTGGAAGCCCGATCAGGCCGACACGGAACTGGTGCCCTTCAGCCAGGGTCAGCAACGCCTGTGCGTGGTGCTTCGCGACGGCAGCGAGTTGCGCCACGTGGTGCTGGCCGATCCGTTCGACGACGGCACCCGCATGTGGCTCGAGTCGCGCATCCGGGCTGCCGGCCACCCGCCTTCGGTCTGGTACGTGGCGGGCGCCAATGACGTTGCCGCCTTCTACGCGCGCCTGGAGCGCGAGACACGCGCGCTCGACGGCTCCACCCAGGCAGCGAACGATGCCACCCACGCTGCTGAGGACGCGGAAGACGTGCTCAAGCTCTCGCTGGCGGGCATCAGCACCGACGAGAGCCCGGTGGTCCGGTTCGTCAACGGCACGCTGTACGACGCGCTGAAGGCGCAGGCCAGCGACATCCACCTCGAATGCGCTGCCAGGGGCCTGGCGGTGAAGTACCGCCTCGACGGCGTGCTGCAGGCCGTGGCCCGGCCCGAAGGACGCGACTTCGCCGACCGCGTGGTCTCGCGCATCAAGGTGCTGGCCGACCTCGACATCTCCGAGCGCCGCGTGCCGCAGGACGGCCGCCTGAAGCTCAGCTATGGCGGCCGCGCGATCGATGTGCGCGTGTCCATCATGCCCAACCTGTACGGCGAAGACGCCGTGCTGCGCATCCTCGACCGTTATCAGCTCTCCGCCGACGAGACGCTGAACATTGAACACCTGGGCTTCGATGCCGACAACGCGCGCTTCATCCGCAAGCTCGGCGCCATGCCCTACGGGCTGCTGCTGGTCACCGGCCCCACCGGCAGCGGCAAGACCACCACGCTGTACGCGGTGCTCTCCGAGGTGAACACCGGGCAGGAAAAGATCATCACGATCGAGGACCCCGTCGAGTACCAGCTGCCCGACGTGCTGCAGATCCCGGTCAACGAGGCCAAGGGCCTGACCTTCGCGCGCGGCCTGCGCTCCATCCTGCGCCACGACCCGGACAAAATCATGGTCGGCGAGATGCGCGACGCCGAGACAGCGCAGATCGCCATCCAGGCTGCGCTGACCGGCCACCAGGTGTTCGCCACCGTGCACGCGAACAACGTGTTCGACGTGATCGGACGCCTGTCGACGATGGGCGTGGACCCCTACAACCTGGTCTCCGCGCTCAACGGCGTGGTCGCCCAGCGCCTGGTGCGCATCATCTGCCCGCAGTGCAGCGCCCCCGACGAGCCCGATGCCGAGCGCATCGAGGCCAGTGAGCTGCCCGACATCCTGCTGGGCTGGAACTTCCGGCGCGGCATCGGCTGCGCCCACTGCCGCGGCACCGGCTACAAGGGCCGCCATGCGATCGCGCAGACCCTGGCCATGGACGTCGGCCTCCGCAGCCTGATCGCCGAACGTGCCAGCCCGGCCGTGTTGCGCGAGGCCGCACGCGAGCGCGGCCTGCGCACGCTGCGCGAAGCCGCGCTCGAACTCGTGGCCTCCGGCCAGACCACTCTCGAAGAGGCCAACCGTGTCACAGCCGTGGAAGAGTGAACTGCTGCTGCGCCTGACACGCGGCAGCTGCGTCGCCCAGGTGCTGGCACCCTGGTCTCGCCGCGTCGTGCACGAGGTGCATGCTGAAGGCTCGATCGGCGTGGCACTGCCGCAAGCACTCGGGGCCCTGCAGGAAGGCGGCGCGGCCCCTCTCCCGCGCCAGGCGCGCCTGCTGGTGCCGGACGAACTCGCGTACCTGTCACTGCGGCCGGCCAGCGCGGACTGGCCGACGGCACAGCGGGAAGCGCAAGCCCACTTCGTGCAGACGCTGGGCCGACAGGACCTGGTGGTCCAGGTGGTGCCGCTGCCCGGCCACTCCGGCTGGCTGGCCGCGGCCATCGAGCCGGCCGACCTCCAGGCCTGGCAGCAGGCGCTGGCCCAGGCCGGTGTGCGGCTTGTCCACGTCGAGCTGGCGCTGCTGGACGACCTTCAGGCCATCGCGGGCCATGTCGGCGACGAAGCGGTCGTCGCGGTTCTGCGCGACGAGGGCATGACGCTGCTGCGCGTGGCGGGCGGCACGCTGGCCGAGTTGATCTGGGACCGCTGCGACACGCGCGCGCAGCGCCTCGTGGAGCAACGCCTGCTCGCATTCCAGGGCGGAATCCACAGCAGCAGTCCGGAGCCGCTGTGGCTGGTCTGCCGCTCCGCGGCGCAGTGCGAACCCTGGCAACGACTGGCACGGGGTCACCAGTGGACGCTGCTGTCGCGCGAAGGCGCGGTGCCGCCGGCCGCGGCAGCCTCAGATGCGCAGAGCCCGGCATGAAGCCACTGCCCCGCCTGGACTTCCTGGCCCGTGCGCCGCGCCCCTGGGCCGGCATCGCCTTGTGCACGATCGCTGCCGTGACGCTGGCCGCCGCGGCGGCGTCGGCCTGGCAGATGCAGCGCGACAACCGCGACCGGCTCGCGCAGGTCAACGAGCGTGCGGCGCGCCTGCTTCCCCCTGCACCGCGCAAGCTCACCGAGGCCGAGCGGGTGCGGCTGGCGCAGGCCACGCGCGTCGCGGGCGAGCTGCGTGCGCCCTGGGCCGACCTGCTCGCCACCTTCGAGGAACACGGCAAGAACGACATCGGATTGCTCAAGCTCGAACCCGACGCCAAGGCCGGCCTGGTGCGCGTCACCGGCCAGGCCCGCAACACCGCGGCGCTGTTCGCCTACCTGCGCGAACTCGAGGCCGACCCGCGCCTCATGCACGTGGCCCTGACCACGCAGCAGTCCGAGCGGGACACGCCCGGCCAGCCGCTGCGCTTCGTCATCCAGGCCGGCTGGCGCACCACGGCCAGTGCAGCGAAGGAGGTTTCGTGATGAAACTCCGGCTCGGCTGGCCCCTGGGCAGACTGCGACTTCCGGCCCGCTTGCAGACGCTGGCCTTCACCTGGCGCCGGCACCTGGGCTGGCCGGCCTGGTCCGGGCTGGCGTTGCTGGCCGGCGCGGTGCTCGTGCAATGGCAGTTGCGCCCCATGCTCCAGCGCGACGCGCAGCGCCTCGAGGCGCGCTGGGCCGCGCTGGCCAGCGCGCCGGCGTCGCGAGCCGTCGAGGCGTCGGCGCGCCCGCCCCTGCCCAGCGGCGAGCTGCCGTCCACGCGGCAGCGCGGGCGGGATCTCGAGTGGCTGGTCAGCGCCGCGCAGCGCGCCGGCCTGGGCCTGGAGCGTGCCGACTACTCGCTCGGTGCGGCCACCGCCGGAGCGCTCACGCGCGTGGAGGCCACGCTGCCGCTGACCGGCAGTTATGCCGGCGTGCGGCGCTTCGTGGCGGAAGTGCTCAACGAGTTGCCGCACTCGGCGCTCGAGAGCCTGCAGATCGAGCGCGCGACGGCGCAGGCCAAGGAACTGCAGGCCACCGCGCGCTTCGTGCTCTTCTACGGCGAGGAGACGCCGTGAAGCGCCGCCCGCTGCTGTTCGCCAGCGCGGCCGCGGTCGGCCTGTGGTCGGCCTGGATCATGCTGTACGGCGGGCCCGATGCGTCTGCGCGCGCGGTGGCCTCCGGCATGGCGCGCAAGCCGGCTCCCCCGCCTGTGGCCGCGACGGAGTCCGGCGCCCGGTCGACCACGCAGGCCACCCAGGCGGCCCGGGTGGCCGATGCCACCCCGGCGCCCCGTCCGCGCATCGAAGCCGCCCCGGGGGACGACGCCTTCGCCGCGCGCGAATGGTTCAAGCCACCACCGCCTCCGCCCCCGCCCCCGCCGGCACCGCCACCGCCGCCTCCGCCACCGCCACCGCCGCCTCCGCCGCCCACGCTGCCCTACCGCTTCGTCGGCATGCTCGACGAAGGGCCGAAGGCGAAGCCGCGCGTCTTCCTGTCGCTCGGCGACAAGCTGCTGGTGGCCGGCGTCGGCGACACGCTCGAAGGCGGCTACAAGCTCACGGCGATCTCCGGGCAGGAACTCGTCTTCACCCACGTCCAGAACAACGTCACGCTCAAGCTCGTCGTGGCGGGAGGAACTTCCTGATGTCACCCGCACACCGCTTCATGGCGCGACGCCTCGTCGCCCTCGCCGCCGCCCTGCTGCTGGCCGGCTGCGCCGCCCAGTCGATGCACTCCGACGGCCTGCAGCAGCTCAACGAGGGCAAGGTCGCGCAGGGCCTGCAGAACCTGCGCAAGGCCAGCGAGATGGACCCGGGCAATGCCCGCTACCGGATCGACTTCCTGACCCAGCGCGAGCTGGCCACGCAGGCCGTGCTGCGCCGTGCCGACGAGGCCCGCACCGCCGGCCGGGTCGACGAGGCCATCCAGCGCTACCGGGAAGCACTGCAGCTCGACGAAGGCAGCGAGCGCGCCCAGCGCGGCCTGATGCAGCTGGACGATCAGCGCAAGGGCGAGGCGGCGATCCAGCAGGCCGAGCGCATGCTCAAGGCCGGCCTGACCGACCCGGCGCGCGACGTGCTGCGCCGGGCGCAGAAGGACCTGCCGGGCAACGCCGCCGTGGCCGCGCAGCTCAAGGCGCTGGACGAGCGCCTCGAAGGCGAACGCGCCGGGCGCGAACGCGCGCAGCTTGCGCAGAGCGCCTTCCGCAAGCCGGTGACGCTGCAGTTCCGCGACGCCAACCTGAAGATGGTGTTCGAAGCGCTGTCTCGCACGGCGAACGTCAACATCATCCTCGACCGCGACGTGAAGAGCGACCTGAAGACCACGATCTACGTGAAGGACGCGTCGGTGGAGGACACCATCGACCTGATCCTGCTGCAGAACCAGCTCGAGAAGCGCGTGCTCAACCAGAACACGCTGTTCGTCTACCCCGCGGTGGCGGCCAAGCAGAAGGAATACAACGAGCTGAAGGTGCGCAGTTTCCAGCTCAGCAACATCGAGGCGGCGCACGTGGCCAACATCATCAAGTCGCTGCTCAAGACCAAGGACATCGTCACCGACGCGCGCACCAACACGCTGGTGATGCGCGACACCGCCGACGCGATCGCGGTGGCCGAGAAGCTCGTCGCGGCCAACGACGTGCCCGACCCCGAGGTGATGCTCGAGGTGCAGGTGCTCGAGGTGTCGGTCGACCGCATGTCCAACCTGGGCATCAAGTGGCCCGACGCGTTCAGCGTGGCCACGCCGGCCAACGCCCGGACCATCGGCGACCTGAAGGCGCTGACACGCAACGACCTCGTCACCTCGCAGCTCGGCGTGGCGCTGAACCTGATGCTGCAGGACACCGAGACCAACATCCTGGCCAGCCCGCGCATCCGCACGCGCAACAAGGAGAAGGCCCGCATCCTGGTGGGCGACAAGGTGCCGGTGATCACCAACCTGATCACGCCGCAGCAGGCCGGGCAGTCCTCGGTGATCACCGGCTCGATCCAGTACATCGACGTGGGCATCAAGCTGGAGGTCGAGCCGCAGGTCTACGCCGACGGCGACGTGGGCATCAAGATCAACCTCGAGGTGAGCAACATCGCCAAGACGATCACCACCGACTCGGGCCAGGCCTACCAGATCGGCACGCGCAGCGCGCAGACTTCGCTGCGCCTGAAGGACGGCGAGACCCAGGTGCTCGCCGGCCTGATCAACGACCAGGATCGCAGCACCGCCAGCAAGGTGCCGGGCCTGGGCCAGGTGCCGGTGGCCGGGCGGCTGTTCTCTTCGAACAACGGCAACGCGACGAAGAGCGAGATCGTGCTGTCGATCACGCCGCGCATCATCCGACCGCAGACGCTGCCGGAGGCGCGCAACGGCGACGTCTGGTCGGGCACCGAGAACATCGTGCGCGAGAAGCCGCTTCGCCTGGATCCGATCGGCGCGGCACGCAGCGGCAATGCGGCCGACATGCCCGCGCTGGCGCCCTCCAACGGCGCCGCCGGGAGCGCGGCGGCGGCCGCCCAGCCGGCCACCGGCCCGAAGGCCGGCGGCGCCGGCGGCAGCACCATCCTCAACGCGGGCCGCCCACCGATGGAGCTGTCGTCTCCGCCGGCGGGCGGCGCCGCGCCAGCGGGTGCTGGTGGTGCCACGGCAGCCGGCCAGGGCACCGGCACGGTGACTGCCGCCACGACGGGCGCAGGCAGCGGCAGCAGCGGCCTGCCCCTGGTCGGCGGCGTCGGCAGCTCGCCGCCGCCGGGCACCAACCAGCGGCGACCCGCACCTGCTTCCGTCCAACCGGGCCGCGCGATGGCGCCAGCTTCGCCCAGCGCCCCGGCCGGTACCGCACCCCCGCCGCCGCCGCCGGTGGCGCCGGACGAAGGCTGAGCCTGCCATGCGCCGTCGGCACACACATCGCGGCTTCACGCTCATCGAGCTGGTGGTCACGCTCGCCCTGCTCGGCGTGCTGGCCATGCTGGCCGCGCCGCTGGCGGAGACCGCCGTGCAGCGCAGCCGCGAACAGGCACTGCGCGCCTCGCTGCGCGAGATCCGCGACGCGATCGACAGCTACCGTGCGGCCGCGCTGCAGGGCCGCATCGTGCGCAACCTGGGCGAGTCGGGCTACCCGCCCTCGCTGGCGGTGCTGGTCAGCGGCGTGGCCGACGCGCAGGACCCGAAGGGCGGGCGCCTGTACTTCCTGCGGCGCCTGCCGCGCGACCCGTTCTTCGCCGACGCGCGTGCCGATGCGCAAGCCACCTGGGGCCTGCGCAGCTACGCCAGCCCGCCCGACGAGCCGCGCGACGGCGACGACGTCTACGACGTCTACTCCACCGCCACCGGCATCGCGCTGGACGGCACGCCCTACCGCGAGTGGTGATGCCGATGAGCTGCGCACCGACACGCCCTTCCCGCGGATTCACGATGATCGAGCTGGTCATCGTGATGGCCATGCTCGGGCTGCTGCTCTCGCTGGCACTGCCGCAGTACATGGCCACGCTGGAGCGCGGCCGCGAGCAGGTGCTGCAGAGCAACCTCGCCGCGCTGCGCGAGGCGATCGACAAGTTCCACGGCGACCGCGGCCGCTACCCGGACACGCTGGAAGACCTGGTCACGCAGCGCTACCTGCGCGCGATCCCGATCGACCCCTTCACCGAATCGCCGACCTGGGTGGTGGTGGCGCCGCGCGACGCCGACAAGGGCGGTGTGATCGACGTGCAGAGCACGATGACCGACCTGAACGGCGAACCGCGCCGGGCTGCCGCCGTGGCCGCCGATGCGGCGCCCGCTGCCCTGCCCGACCTGGTCGCGCGCGAGGGCGGCTCCAGCACGGTGGTCACCGCGACGGCCGTGGCGGCTTCGGCGCCCGACGCGGGGGGTGCACGATGAAACACGGGCGACCGGCGCGCGGCGTGGTGCTGATGGGCCTGGTGGTGCTGCTGGCGCTGGGCGGGCTGGCCGCGGTGCAGTTCGCCGAGTCGGCCGTCACCGCGCGCCAGCGCGAACGCGAGACGCAGCTGCTGTGGGTGGGCCAGCAGTTCCGCTCCGCGCTCGAGTCGTATCACCGCGCCACGCCCGGCCCGGTGAAGCACCTGCCGGTGTCGCTGGACGAACTGGTGCGCGACTCGCGCTTCCCGAGCCCGGTGCGCCACCTGCGCCGCATCTACGCCGACCCGATGCAGCCCGAGCTGCCGTGGGGCATCGTGCGGCGCGGCAACCAGATCATCGGCGTCTACAGCCAGGCCGAGGGTGAGCCGCTGCGCCGCACGGCCTTCGCCCCCGGGCTCGAGTCCTTCGAGGGCGCCACGCAGTACGCGTCGTGGCGCTTCATGTTCGTTCCCCGCGCCAGCGCGGCGCCGGCATCACCGGCGCCGCAGCGCAACAGCCCCTCCACCGCCACCTCGTCAGCAGCCACGCCATGAGCTACCGCATCCTCGTTGCCGAAGACCACCCGCTGCTGCGCCACGGCCTGCGGGCGCTGCTTGCCACCCATCCCGACTACAGCGTCGTCGACGAAGCCGTCGACGGGCGCGAGGCGGTGGTCAAGACCCTCCAGCTGCAGCCCGACCTGGTGCTGATGGACCTCACGCTGCCCGGCACCAGCGGCATCGATGCCACCGCGCAGATCCGCCGCCGGCTGCCGCAGCAGAAGGTTCTGGCACTGAGCGAGTACGACTCCGAGATCCACGCCGGCGAGGCGATGCGCGCCGGCTGCGCCGGCTTCCTGCGCAAGGACTGCCCGGCCGAAGAGATGCTGCTGGCGGTGAAGACGGTGCTCGCTGGCCGGCGCTTCCTCGGCCAGGATCTGGCCAGCCTGCTGCTCGACGGCATGCTGCACCCGCAGAAGTCGCGCGACACGAACCCCTGGGACACGCTGTCCAGCCGCGAGCGCACGATCTTCAAGCTGATCGCCGAGGGCGGCACGAACCGCTCCGCCGCCGCCTACCTGAACCTGAGCGCGAAGACGGTGGAGAAACACCGCGCCAACCTGATGCGCAAGCTGCGCCTGAACTCGGCGGTTGAACTGGCGCTGCTGGCGGTCGAGCTCGGCCTGGTGCAGCGGCCGCAGATGCCCTCGCGCTCGGCGATGGCCTTCGAGTCGGGCGTGCCCGGCTGATCCTGCGGTTCTGCGCGGCGCGCCCCGTCAGGGCAGCGCCTGCCACTGCCAGGCGACGCGTCCTTCGCGCACCTCGCCGACCCAGCTGCCCTTGGAGGCGATGCGCTGGTCGGGCCCGATGGCCAGGCGCGGATAGGGGCTCCAGGGGATGACGTTCTCCAGCCCATGCTCGAGCAGCTCGAGCAGGTACTCCGGCGTGAAACCGAAGTCCAGGTGCACAAGGCCCTCGCCAAGCACGGTGGCGGCCTGCAGCGTGCTGGCCGCCACGTCGACCGGAACACTCTCGAGCCCCTGGCCGCGCAGCCACAGTCGCGTGCGCAGCAACTGGCGATCCAGCGGCTCGCCGGTGCGCATCGGCGTGACGATCCAGCCGCGTTGCGTCTGCGGCAGCGCCGCATCCAGCTCGGCCCGGCCGAGCGCGTGCGTGCCGGGCAGCCAGGCCACCACCCGAAAGCCGTGGCCGCCCTCGCTCAGGCGCGCTGCATGGGCCTGCGGCGGCAGCAGCGAGACGATCGCCGGCGCTTCA
>ERZ795056.243-NODE-243-length-74799-cov-23.264222_pt1 | contig 74799 bp, 48 predicted proteins | sample MGYA00375140_ERZ795056 | MGnify/ENA primary metagenome ERZ795056 (study PRJEB30185, sample SAMN05720227) | activated sludge metagenome | isolation source: Anaerobic digester | place: USA | collected 2015-03-09 ...
GACCGCCTGCTCTGCCCATTGATTTCTACCTATCATGGATGTCCCCTTTTTAGGACGGCGGGGCGGGGCGGTGGGCGCGTTCGCGGAGGACTTCAAGGACGGCGGCAAATCGGTCGGCGTTGCGCGGATCGGCCTCGACAAGGGCCTCGTGGGCATGGAGGAGAAGGTGTCCCATCTGGGCATCCTCGGGCTTGCTGGCATCGAGGGGGCGCATTTCGTCGGGTAATGGGGCGGGGCGCGAGCGGAAGTGCATTAACACGGAAGTGAGGCCGAGGTCGCTGATCTCGCGTAGGAGGGCCGGTGGAACGTTCTGGATCTCGATGCGTCGGTCGGCGTCATCGTCGAATCGGAGGACTAACCGGTGAAGGATTCCGTAGAAGGTGCTGTCGAGGTGACGGCAATGGGCGAAGTCGAGGATGATGGAGGATTCGCCGGTTTCAGCGGCTTTGTCGACAAGATCGAGCACGCGCTGGCCTTCGCGCCAGGTGCCGGGGCCGGTGACGGTGATGAAGAGGCAACCGTTGTCACTGGCCGTGCGCACCTCGACCTCGCCTACAGCGGGGACCTCTCTGAGCTTTGCGTCGACGGGGGATTCGGGTGGGGCGTAGGGGTTCGGCTGGGGCGCGATACCTAGGGCCAAGACGGTCACATCGTCCGGGAATTCCGTGGCCGGCCGGGATATGGAGAGCTCGCGGTCGAGGGTCTGGGTGATGGCGTCGGCGGTTGGTTCGGACGCGGCGAGGACCTGGCGGAGACGTGTCGCGCCGAAGGAGGCGCCGGTGGAGGTTCGGGCATCCAGCACGCCGTCGGTATAGAGCACGAGAACGTCGTCTTTGGCGAGGCGGAACTCGCCGTCTGAGTACTGCACGTTGGGATCGAGCCCGAGGGCGGGGGCCGGCAGGCGGACGGGCTCGACGGTGCCGTTGGCGCGGCGAATCAGTAGCGGCGGATGGCCGGCGTTCGCATAGCGCACCTCGAGGGTGTCCACATCGAGCACGAGGTAGGTTACCGAGATGAACATATCGAAGCCGAAGGCCTCTTCGAAAACCATGTGGTTCAAGGCACGGAGGACTGCCCCGGGTTCAACCATCCGGTATCCTTCGCTTGCTTCAGCGAGGGGGCGCATGGCGAGCTTGAGGAAGACGGTGAGCATGGCGGAACCGACGCCGTGCCCGGCGGAGTCGGCGATGTAGACGCCGAGATGGCGGTCGTCGAGCTGGAGCGTGTCGTAGATGTCACCCCCCACTTTCGCCGCTGGATGAAACAGGATGGAGAGTGAGAGACGGTCGGAGAAGGGCAACGTTTTGGGAAGCAGCGCGTGCTGGACTCTCATGGCGCGGCGCAGTTCAACCTGGGTAGCTACGGCCTGCGACTGCAGGGCGGAATGGGCCAACTCGAGCTGTCGAAGGCGGTTTGCCAACTCCGTGTTCTTGCGTTGCAGTTCGTCGACGAGTTCCGCATTGCGGTCTCGGAGCCATTTGTGGTCGAGCGCGCGCGCGATGTACTGGCCGAAGATCTCGGGCGACTCGACCGGTTTGGAGAGGATATCGAAGGCGCCGTGCTGCACGGCCTTGATGGCGTCGGCAACGTTACTGGTTCCGGACAACACGATGGGAATGACGTCGGGCATGGACTTGCGCATCCAGTCCAAGAGGGCGATACCGTCCATCTCGGGCATGGCCAGGTCGACCAGGGCGACGTCAAACGCCTCCTCGCGCAGCTTGGCTTGGGCATCGCGGCCGTTTTCGGCCTCCGTCACCTCGAATCCGGCGCGCTTGACCAGCCGAGCGACGACGTGACGCACAGTCGATTCATCGTCTATGACCAGTACTCTTCCCGCCATGAGCTCCAGCGTACTACAAAACGCCCCTCGTGTCTACCGAGGAAGTCCACCGAACGGATCGTTTCGTCTAGGCCTGTAGCACGAGCACACCATTTGCGCCGATGGTAACCTTGGGGCCCACCCTCTCGCCGGTCAGCAGTTCGGGGAATCGCCCGGGGAGCACGAGGCGTTTGCGGTGGGCCGTGTGATTGATGAGGAAGATGAGGCGGCCGTCATCGGCGCGGCGTCGGGTGACCTCGACGCCCTCCGGGATTCCCTTGATGGGGAAGTCCGGGAGGATATCCGCCAGGAACCGCGCGAGCACGTCGCGGGGCAGCATCACGCCCAGGTAGAGCACGCGGCCTTGGCCGAGCGTGTTGCACGCAATGGCCGGCTTTGAAGCGCCGATGCCATTCGTGTACTCGGCGAAGACGTCGGCCCCATCGCATTCAAGCCATTCGACCCAGGAGCCGACGGCGCAGGTCTCATCTTTCAAGGGCCCTTGGACAAAGCGGATGGTGTCTTGCTGACCGTGGTGATAGGGCCGGATCTCTTCGACGGTGAGTCCGGCCAAATCCGCTAGCAACCCGGGGCGGGGCATGTCGAGCATGGCGTTCGTGGGCGTGCGCGCGCCGGATTGCGGCGTGAGCACGAGGGTTCCTCCGGCCTTCACGTAGGCCTCGAGCTTGGCCTTCAGCACGGGGCCGACGATGCTCAGGGCGGGCGCAAGAACGACCCGGTAGTCGGCGATGTCCGCGTCGGTGTCCACCACGGCGCAGCCGTGGCCGACGCGCTTGACGGCGTGGTAGAGATCGAGGCAGTGTTCGTCATAGCGAAATCCCGGCGCGGCGGGTTGGCGTTCGAAGGACCACAGGACCTCGAAAGAGCGGATGAGGGCCACGTAGGCGCGGACCGTTCTTCCCTCGAGCCGGCTGGCAATGCCGGCAATCTCTTCGCCCGTCCGACGGACTTCGGCATAGCGGCGCCGCGGCTTTCCGTCATGATCGAGGATGCCGTGCCAGTACTGCTCGGCGCCGGTCAGGCAGGGACGCCACCGGAAGTAGCATATGCCGTCGGCGCCGTTGGCCACGGCCTGCCAGGTCCATCGCCGGATTTCGCCGGGCTCGGGTTGCTCGCCCAGCAGACCTGCGGTCGCATCGCCCGTGGGACCGCTTTTCTCCTCCATTACCCAGAATGTACCTTTGAATGATCGGGTGATCTCGTGGGCGTAGGACACGGCGAATGGGTCATCGTGGGCGTCGGGGTAGTTGTCCCACACGGGGAAATCGACCAACCGGGCGAGGCGGTAGTAGTCGATGTCCGAGAAACGCCCCATGAAGTTGTGGGTGACGAAGTGATTCGGGCAGTGCTCCTTGATGATATCGAACTGGGCCTTGTGGAAGTCTATCTGCGTGTCGGAACTGAAACGCGCGAAATCGAGCCAATGGCCGGGATTGCACCCGGCGGGCATGCTGCGCGGCAACGGGATCTCGTTCCAATGCCGGAACTGGGATCCCCAGAACGCCGTACCCCACGCCTCGTTGACGTGCTCGACCTCGTGGTACTTTCCCTGCAGCCAGAGGCGGAATGCCTTCTCACAATGGTCGCAGTAGCACCGGGTCGTGCCGTGGCATCCAAACTCGTTATCGGTCTGCCACCCGATCACGCCGGGCACATCGGCGTAGTGGCGCGCGAGGGCTCGCGTGATGTGCTCCGCCAGCGCGCGAAACTCGGGGGCGTTCTTGCAGGCGTGGCATCGCGAGCCGGGATTCCGGACGTGGCCGTCTCGATCCTGCTGAAGGATGCCCGGATGCTTGCGGACAGCCCATGGCGGGGGAATACAGGTGGGCGTCCCCAACACCGTGGCGATCCCGGCGGCATGTAGTTCGGCGATGGACTGGTCGAGCCAATCGAAGGCGTACTGGCCCTCGTCGGGCTCGAACCGGCACCAGGCGAACTCGCCCATGCGCACCACGTTGATCTGCGCCTTGCGCATGAGCGAGAGGTGATGCTCCGCTTGTTTCGCGTTCCAGTGTTCGGGGTAATAGCACACGCCGTAACGAAACATGGAACCCTCCTCGTCAAGCGTTGCCTCGATAGGGCGAATCCATCGTTCAGCGAATATCCGCCTCGATCCACTTCACCACGGCCATGATACCGTGAGCCTGCGAGAGCATGGTGGCTTTGAGGCCCTGCTGGCGGAGTTTCTCTTTCGCCTCTTGACGCGACCGGGCGACCACGACTCCGCCGATGAAGGACTTCTCTTCGTGATCCTCAGCTCGAATAGCGTGGAAATCGTACGCGGGCATGGCGCGTGACCTCCCTGGTCTTCTCACCATGAACACCCATGAACCTCGGCGCACCTATGGCGAAGAAGATAGGACGGATCGTCCCCTTCGATCAACTCCGTGGTTGCCCTCGGAGGCGCGCTGCCCGTGTGCGACCTACGCGGCCGGCCGGTGGAGAACGGAGACCGCCTCCGCCGGCGTACCGCACGCGACAAGGGCCTCGAAGAATCCGGGCCGCTTGAGCGACATCATGACGCGCGCCAGGACGTCGAGATACTGCTTGTCGGAGCCTTCAGGCATGGCGAACAGGACCATGACGTGAACCGGTTCATTGTCGAGGGAGCCGTAGTCCACGCCTTCGGCGGAGATGCCGATGACCAGCATGGGTTTGGGGATTCCGGGAAAGCGCACGTGAGGGATCGCCACACCGCCGCCGATGCCGGTGCTCATGATGGCCTCGCGCTGATACACGGCCAGGCGGAACAGCTCGCCATCGGCCGTGGGGTTGTTCGCGACCACCGTATCGATGAGGCGGTCGAGGGCTTCCCGTTTCGAGACTCCCGGCCCGAAGATGTGCACACAGGATTCCGCAATGTCAACACCAAAGAGACTCATAGCTACTCATACCAGGACCAAGGTGGCCCTTCTGTTCAGAATGGCGGTCCGGAGGACCTCTGCTCGATCCGCGGACAACCGCATCGACGCCTTCGGCCATCTCCCAAGGCGTAGGCCCGACGCCGGTCCGCCCCTGCCTACTCGAACTCGAGTCCGGAAAGGTTCTCGCGCATCCGTCTTAATGCCTCATCGAGACGGCGATCTTCCACCGTCAACGAAAAACGTATGTATCCTTCACCATTCACGCCATAGGCCGCTCCTGGAGAAACGACCACGGCACACTCCTCAAACATCAGATCGCAGAACGAGGCCGAGGTGTGTCCCTTCGGCACCGGCACCCAGAGGTAGAACGCGCCTTGAGGTGGATCGTACTTCCAGCCGAGGGCTCTCAGGGTATCAAGGATCTGCTCGCGCCGCTTACGGTAGATCGCGATCATCCGGGCCGTAAAGGCATCGCCGTGGTCCAGCGCCTCGATACCGGCGTACTGAATCGCGTTGAAGATGCCGGAATCCGTGTTGGACTTCACCTTGGCGATGGCCGCCACGATATCCCGATTACCACAGGCCATGCCGATGCGCCAACCGGTCATATTGAACGGTTTCGAGAGCGAGTTCAACTCGACGCCGACCTCCTTGGAGCCGTCGGCGCTCAGGAAACTCAGCCGCTCCACGCCGAACACCACCTCCGAGTACGGATTGTCGTAGCAGATCGCAATGTCATTGGCCTTCGCAAAGGCAACCAGATCGGCGAGGAAAGCCGGCGTCGCCACGGCGCCGGTCGGATTGTTCGGATAGTTCAGGAAGAACGCCGACGCGCGCTTGGCCACGTCGGACGGCACTTGGGAAAGGTCCGGAAGGAAATCGTTCTCGGCCAGCATGGGCACGGCATAGGGCTCGCCCCCTGCAAACCAGATGCTTGGCTTGTAGCCGGGATAGCCGGGATCCGTCACCAGAACGAGATCGCCCGGATTCACGACGCCGAGGGCGAAGTGGTGGCACCCCTCCTTCGAGCCAATGAGCGCCACGATCTCCGTGCCTGGATTCAGGTCGACGGCATACCGGCGCTTATACCACCGCCCGACGGCTTCCCGGAAGGCCATCATGCCCCATTCCTCGTCGGTCGGATACCGATGGTTCTCGGGAAGGCGTGCCGCGGCGGCGAGCGCCTCCACGACGGAATCGGGCGTCGGATCCACCGGATCGCCGATGGCCAAGCTAATCACGTCGACCCCGCGCGCCTTAGCATCGTTGATCTTGCGCCGCAAGGTCATAAACAGGTACGGGGGAATCTTTGTCAACCGGTCTGCTGTGTGCATACTGCCTTTCCAAGAAGCAACCGAATCGATGCGGAAGCCCTGATCTTACACGCCTGCGCAGTGGGTTTCAATGTTAGGAGAGGCGGGCCAGCGATGGCGGCATTGCGGGCGGGTTTATCCTCGTCGGTTTCCGTGAGGGGATCCGTGGCCGAGCCGATTCGCATGGCGTCTTCTCGGGTTCGCTCGGCGTTGCGGGCAGGCGTGGAAGAGGTTGAAGGCCATGAAGAGCAGCAGGTGCAGGTCACCAGTACATGGGCGTTGCGCTGCTGGGCGTGGTCGCCGTGCCAGGGGTTACACAGCTCGTTGAACCCATGGTTGTCGATCCCCCATCGTCCGTGCGCCGTTCTCCCATGCCTGCACGAGCACCTCGTCGGGAAGCGTTGCGGGTAAGACCCGGAGCCGGTCGAGATCCGCCCCCTTGTCAACAGGATTGAACGAAAACAACCCGACTTGGTCCCATAATGCGCAGAGAACCACAATCTGTTGCGTGCGCGAAGACACTGTGATACAATTTCTAGACGCGAGGGATGAGAAGTGCGCTTTGGAAAACGTGATAGGAACCGTTCGCTGCTCAACCGCAGCCGACGCGTTGGGCGCCCCTCGCCATCCACGCCGGATCCTGTCGACCGGGCAGAACGAGACGCGCTGCTGCATCCTCAGTCGCGCACGGTTGACATGCCGCCGGATCCGCCCGTCGAGATCCGCGCCGGGGGCGATCCGACGCAGGAACTGCTCACGATTCTGGGCCGTTTTCAGCGGCAGATCGCCCGTGCGGAGGCCGGGGCCGAACAGGATGAGTGGGCCGGTAGCTGTATTGAGGAGTTGGTGAGCGCGGCGGAGATCGCCGCCCGGGAAGGGTGGGGGGAGATTGTGGACGCGTTGGCCGGAATCGGCCGCGTCCTGAGAACGTATGAAAGCGCCGGTTACGCGCATCTGTGTGTTCCTTTCCTCAGCGAAGGCCACGAGATTCTCTGCCTGATGGTCGGCGATCTGATTGTGGGAAGTGTTCGTGTCGGTGTTCTGCAGAAGTGGCGCTCCTGTTACGCCATGGCTACCGAGGAGATCGAGGCGGCCGGACTTCGCCTTGCCGACGACCAGATGGTGTATGCCGATGAAGCACGGGGATACGATGAAGCGTCGTCCGCAGACCGTGGGGTATCGGAGGAGGACCTTGACATGACTAACGCCGACGCCGGCGGCTCAGGTATAGCCCCCGAGGTGGCGGGTCTTCTCGATGCGCTATGCGACGACCTGGCCTCGCTCGAATCCGGCGAGCGCCTCGACCTCGTGACCGCCGCCGTGCGCGAGAAGATCGCCGCGTTGGACGCGGAGACGCAGGAGGGCAGCCGGGGCCATGCCGCCGCCCTATGCCAAAGGGCGGCCGAGCTTGTCGAGGCCGTGTCGACCGCCGGCGACGAGGTGGCCGCGGCGTTCCTGGATGTCATGTACGGTTTCTGCGAGGCCTTTGCCGAGGCCCACAACCGGACCGACAGTCCCGAGGTGACCAACTGGGATAACGACGCCCGTCGACTCATCGATGAGGTGACGGCCCAGGCCGGCGTGGCGAGTGCGCCGCAGGCCTGGTCGCCGGATCGCGAACGGGCCGGAATGGAAGAGGGTATTGGTTCCCCGATGCGGTCGCCGTCGCCCGGTCCGCTACCTGAACCCACCTTTGAACTTGGGCCGGACTTCGAGTTGGGCCCGTCGTTCTTGGATCAGACGACGGCTGACGAAGGGGATGTCAAGCCGGCGACGGGGGCCACGGTGTCCACCGTTTTCGAGCCGGAACCCGTGGAGGCTCTCGAGCCGCCCGAACGGGGTATTGATCCAGCGCTTGGCCCGCAGCGGCTTCCTGCAACGCCGGGCGCCGAGATCATTGCCCGGCCGGACGAGACGTGCTTTCCGGAATCGGCGACCGAGGAAGCCGTGTCCGGGCCGGGCGCGGACGAGCCTTCCGACGCGCGGTGGTTGTCCGAGTCGAACACGCACGCGGCGGTCGCGGAGTCGATCCCGGGACCGCAGGAATCCCCGGTGTCACAGGCGGATCATGAGTCGTTGCAGGCCCTATTGAAGACGGCCCAACAGGCCTTCGCGGAGGGCAAGGTATTTGACGCCAAGCTGCTGGCGCTTGAGGCCGCGGCCAGCTTGGCGCGTCTGGAGACGCGGAAGGCCGAGGCGCTTGTGCGCGATGCGGAACAGCGTCTGGCGGATGGCGGTCAGGCCATTGAGGATGCCCGAGGCCGGGTGTCGGCCGCTGAGCGCGGCGTACGCGAGGCCGAAGAGGCCGTTGCTGACGGGACGCGGTGTTGCTCCGAGGCCGAAGCGGAGGTTCAGCAAGCCCTCGCGCAACGGGCCGAGGTGGATCGGCGGATCATCGAAATCGATGACCAGATCCGCGCCCTTCAGGAACGGCGCGAGGCCGAGGTGGTCCAGGCCGTCGAGGCGGATGCCGAAGCGGAACGAGCGCGCGACGCATGCGCGCAAGCCGAGAAGCAGCTGGATGAGCGTCGCGATGCGGAACAGCAGGCGCGGGTCCGGCTTGAGGAGACGCGGCAGGAAGTCAAGATCCTGCAGCATCGGCGTACGGAGATTGAGTCGGCGCTCGAGCATGCCCGCGAGATGCTTGGCCGGCAGTCCTCGTCGTCGGACGGCATCGAGAAGACAATCTCGCAGATCCGTGGCCTGGAAGAGGCGTTGCCCGGCGATCAGGCGGATCTGCTGTTCTGAACCAGGGCTGGGTTCCGGCCAAGAGTTGCGGCCCGGCAGGGGAGTTCACGTTCTGGAGACCGTGGCGAGTCCGGTCTCGGTATCGAACCGGGAGACGTGGTGTGCGTACAAAGGGAGAGACCATCGGCGTAGTCGACTTCGGATCGCGTGATGTGCGCGTCCTGATTGCTCGGAAAGAGGGCGAGACGATTGCCGTGACCGGCCACGGCACGGCGCCGGCCCGAGGATGCGTTTCCCGGGGCGTCGTGCAGGATCTGAGCGCGGCCGAATCGGCCCTGGGCAAGGCGCTGGCCGAGGCGGAAGATCGCGCCCATGCCCACATGAGTACGCTTTTCTGCGGGATCAATGGCACGAAGGTCGACAGCTCGATCCGCGAAGGAAAACACACCCTTACCCACGAGCGGGTTGACCGCGAGGATATGAAGCAGGCCCATGAGAACGCCGCCACGGAGGCCGCCGAGGCCGGCAAAAGGATCGTTTCGTCCATCAGTGCTCAGGAGTGGTTTGTAGACGGCCTTCGTGTAGCCAACCCTTTGAATATCCGAGGTCAGGTGCTGAAGACGCGCGTCCACTTGGCCCAACTTCCGAGCGTCATCGTCGACAACCTGGCCGCGTGTGTCCTGTCCCAACATCGTCGGATCGAGGACATGATATTCCTGCCGGTAGCCAATGCCCTGGGCTGCCTCACGCCCGAGGACATGGAATTGGGCGTGGCTGTGCTCGACCTTGGGCACAACACGACCGGCATGGCGCTGTATCGCGGCCGGAGCATCCTGGATACCTTTGTGATCCCTGTGGGGGGCAACGATATTGTGAATGATGTGGCCGGCGGCCTGAGCACCTCGTTTCTGGAGGCGGAGGAACTGGTTCTCGAGTACGGTGTGCCGGACGCCCTTATCCGGACGGATGGCGAGGCCGGTCCCGAGGGGGCTCCAGGACGCGACGTGAATCCCTTGATCAAGCTGCATCATGCCGTTCGAAGCGCCCGCGACAGCGTCGAGCGGGGCGCTTTAGACCGGATCATCTATCTGCGCGCCAAAGAAATCCTGACCAAGATGCGCCAGCATTTGCACAAGAAGGACCTCATGAACAACCTGGTCCGGGGAATTGTGCTGACCGGGGGGGGCAGCATGCTGAAGAACCAGGTCGCTCTGGCCGAGTCCGTGTTCGAGGTGCCATGCCAGGTCGGTTTGCCCGAGAACATCAGCGTTCCTAAGGAAATACACACGCCGGAGTTCGTGTCGGCGGTCGGCATCGCCCACCACGCCTTCGAGTTCCGCAAGGCTGTCCGCGAGAAGCGGATCGACAGCGCCAACACAAGTCCATCCGGAATCCGGATGGTGCTGGACGCCATCCGGCAGCTCTTCTTCTAGGTAGCCTTACGGCAACCCAACTCATTCGTGCGCGGCCCTGTATCTTCTCCCGGTCGGTCCCGTTCGGGAAGGGGTCTAAAGCTCATTCGACAAGATGCCGATACATGAAGCGGAACGGCGAATGGGACGCCGGACGGATGACAGACGAGGAGAAGTCCAATGGTTGGCATTCAGGGCATTAACGAAATCTACAAGCCGGCCAATCTTGGATCCGAAGTGGCCGATGGGGAGGTCCGCTCGGATCTCTGCCTGACGGCAGGCGACGATCTTGCGATCAGCAACGAGGCGCAGAAGGCCTCCAAGCTCTCCGAGCTCTTCAAGCTTTCTGAAGAGCAGGCAAAGCGGCGTGAGGAGGAGATTGCGCGCGCGCAGGAGAACCTCAATCGAGGTACGTACCGAGTCCAGCGCGTGGTGCTCCAAGTGGCGGCGAGACTGAGCGCCTATGTGGCAGTCTCGATGGAGTAGAAGCTAGATTCGCGCGGCGACTCAATGGGCGTGTCCACGCAGTGGGTGGACACGTTTGTTTTTTGGGTCTTTTGCGCGTTGATGGGACAAAGAGAACCGCCCTCGCGCGGAGCGCGAGGGCGGTTCGATTTCGACTCTAGCTCGTAGACCTTAGAAGCAGATCTTGGTCTGCAAGAAGAGGTAGTCGGCGTCGTCGTCGTCCGTGCCGACAGCGGTCGCGAAACCGTTGTTCACGACGTAGTTGCCGATGAAGCGGTGGAAGTTGTCTTTGCTGACGCCTTCACCCGTGAAGAAGTGAGACCAACCGGCCTCGAAGGTCAGGTCCTCGCTGTAGTTGTAGGTCCCATACAGGCCGAGTTCCCAGCCGAGTTCGTCGTCGAGGTCTTCGGTTTCCCACGGCCAGAAATGCACGCGGGTCTCGAGGGCCTCTTCCGGCAGCATGTACGCGCCGCAGAGCATCAACTCGACGTTTTCGGTCGGCATCGCGCTGGCACCCGCGCGGAACACCCACGCATTGCTCAGCTCGGTGGCATCCAAGAACTCGCTGTACTCCCAGTTCGAGAACAGGCGGTTGAAGGCCAACGCATCATCTTCCGCGCCTTCCAGATAGGCAGCGCCCACGAAGAGGCGGGGCGTCATCTGCATGTCGAAAGTGTATCCGACTTCAGCGTTGCCGCCGAAGGCGTCCACATCGGTGCCGTCCCAACGCTCGAAAACGTTGGCGGTCGTGAGCGGGCCAAGGCGATCCGCATTGCCGAACTGATAGGCGACTTCCGCCTCGAAATCGAAGGCGGCAACGTTACCGGCGGCGCGCAGGCCGATCGTGTGCAGGGTCGTGACGTCCCAGTCCTTGAGGGGGCAGAGCGGGACCAGACCACGCGCATCGCGCACGAACAGCCAGTAGGCATCAAAGGTCATGTCCTCGACACCGAGGTAGCTTCCGTACACGCCGTACAGATCGACGTCGCCATCCTGCTCCAGCGGGCTCAACTCGGCCAGCTTGGCGGTGAAGGCATCGATGCTGACCATGTCGGTCGCGTAGGTCAAACGAACACCGTCGAAGGACAGGCCCGTGTACAGCGAGGACGTGTCATTCACGCCCACGAGCCACTGGCTGCCCAGCGCAAGCTCTTGACGGCCGACGCGCAGGCTCAGGGGCTGGCCCCACATCTCGTCCGCCTGAACGTAGGACTGGTAGACTTCAACATCATCCGCCGTCGCCGCAGCGCGGTCAACGCCCGTGATGTAGTTCGAACGGAAATCCTGGCCCCACGTATCGTAGCTGTCCAGCTCGATGAACGCGCAGACCGAATCCGTGAAGTCCGCCTTCACATTGAGGCGCGTGCGCTGCTCGACGAACTTGATGTCGTTGCCGACGCTGTCGTCCCACGCATTCACCTCATTGAAATACCAGTTGCCACGAATCCGCAGCGAACCGCCGACTTCGACGTTCTGCAGTTCGGCAACTGCCAACGGGGCGACCATCGCCACCGCGACAAGCACAAACATAATCTTACGCATGGAGCGTATTCTCCCTTATTTCTTCCCGGTGGTCCCGGGTAGTATTCGTGTCGTTTACCTGTGAAACAGAAACAGCTCTGTTCACTCTTCTTCCGTAACACTTCGCTGGGCCCAATCGCTCGGCCCTTTCTCTATAAGCCTCATCAAGGTCTAGCGGTTCTCGAGGGTGTCGCTCTTGCGGCTTCTTGCATCCCTCCTTTCGGCCCTCAAAATTACAGAACCACTAACGATGGTACTGTCTACGCTGGATTCCCGGTGCGCAACGCACCCCAGAATACACAACTCCTCCTTGAAGAACGATGTCAGTATAACAAAGGCCCGGTGGGAAGTCAAGACGTTTTGGGGGACTTTGTCAAGTGAATTCTTCCCGGCTCAAACGAATCGTTGCGGGCATCCGCCATCGGCCCGGTTCGCTGCCGACCCCGCCCTTCTGGCCCCATATATTGGGCATCACATCCGGAGACTCCCTGTATTCGGTATGGACGCCCGCCTGCGAAAGGCGTCTCGGTCTGTTCGCATCCCCGGCCCAAGAGGATGAGCACGAGGGCTCGGCGGGAGCGGTCCAATCATAGTGATTTTTATGATAATATCACGTAATATTCTGCCGCAGAACTGCCGTAACCCTTTCCATTCTTGAAGCGGATGATGGTCTTCCTGCATGATTACCCCATTAAGAGAAGCCCATGCGGAAAGGGTTGTCGCGTTGAGTCGGGAACTCTGGGCAAGACAGCATTCGGCCAAAGGGGTGTTTTGGCCGGAAGGGGACGCGAATCTTTGGGCGCGGCCCTCGACATTCTGGACCGGTGTTTCGCGACTTTGGAGAAGGAACAGATGCTGTTGTTGGGGATTGGCTGCTCGATTACCGGTCCTCCTGAGAGCGCGTGGGCCGTTACCGATACCGGTCCGGGACTTGGCGCTCAACTGTTCCGGCTCAGCGTGTTCGTCGTCCTCGTGGTCCTCGTATACTACTTGGCCATCCGTTGGTTGTGGGTTCGGCGGCGCCGCGCATCGTCTCCCGGAAGCCGCGTTGCGCGCTGGTTTCGCAGTGGCCGGGCGGGGGCGGCGATTCTTGGCGTGGCCGGCCTTGGCTTGCTGTGCATTATCTACGGTTGTACCTTGGCGCCGGATCGATTGACCGTTCGGCGATACACCGTAGCCACGGCGAAACTCGAACCGGGCGAGCACGTCCGGATCGTCCATCTTTCCGACCTACATGTTCGGGCGAAGGGTCACCGCGAGCGGACGTTGCCCGGTATTGTTCGGGATCTCAAACCCGACTTGATCCTCCACACCGGCGATCTGTTTGGCTTGGGGCACAAAGAGGCCCTCGTCACCGCGCTCTTGCGCTCTTTCGACGCGCCGCAGTTTGTGTCGGAGGGTAACCTCGATGTCCTAGGTGACTATGGGGGCGTTATACGGGAGACGGGACTCCATGCCTTGAGCGGCGATACGGCCGCCGTGGAGATCCGGGGCGTCGGACTGAGCATCAGCGGGTTCGCTTCCGGCATGGAGGACACCATGCGGCCGGTTCTCGATAGGCTTTCGGATGAGACGTTCAACATCGTGCTGTACCATCACCCGGAAGGGTTTCCGCAGACCTGGGATACGCCGGCCGACCTGATGCTGGCGGGCCATACGCACGGCGGCCAGGTGTGCTTGCCGTTCTACGGCGCGATCATCACGCTGGACCGCTATGGGAAGCGTTGGGAATCAGGTCAGTTCTACGAGCATGACACGCACCTCATCGTTTCGCGCGGCGTGGGCTGTGAACCGGTGACGCCTGAGTTACGGTTCTGGTGTCCCCCGGAGGTCGTGGTCGTCGATCTTGTCGGCGCGGAGCCTGCGGCTCCGGGATAGGCCACTTCGATCGGCCGGAGGTCGTCCTGGGCGGGGGCGGCATGGATCACGGGCTCTCAAGCGAGTGGACATTTGCGCTTTCCGTTGTACGAGGCCTGTTCATGTGCTATGATCTAGACTGAGAAGGGTATAGGAGCAGAAAGGCTGATGACGCGCTCGGCGTCCGTCCCCGTCGAGTCAAGGCAGTGCAGCGGAATGCGCGTTCGGGCGCCGCTGTTCCGGCGTGGTGGGACATGTCGAGGAGAGAGTTGGCGCAGCGAATACCATGAACGGATTTCTCAAACAGGTTTCCCTCTGGATCGTCATCCTGATAATCGTTGTTCTCGCACTGTCTTCATTCAGCAACATGAACGGCCCGAAGGAGGAGCTGTCCTCGGCGGATTTCGAGCAGGCCCTGGCCGACGGCCACGTCGAGAAGCTCGAGGTAACGCTGCTGTCCGGACAGAACAAGTACCGGTTCAAGCCGCATTTCAATCCGAAGGTCAAGGGCCGCGACAGCATGGATTTCTACTTCGACGAGTTTCCGGAGAAGTGGAAGGCCATGCTCAATGAGCAGAAGATTCCGTATCCGCAGAAGCTCGAGGATACGATGTGGACAGGATTGCTGCTGAACATCCTGCCCGTACTGTTCCTCATTGGTCTCATGTGGTTCTTCATGTTCCGCCACATGCAGGGCGGCAGCAACAAGGCGATGTCCTTTGGCAAGAGCCGGGCGCGGTTGGTCGATCACAGCGACAAGGTGGTGACCTTCGATGACGTCGCCGGCGTGGATGAGGCTAAAGAGGAACTCGAGGAGATCATCGAGTTCCTCAAAGCGCCAAAGAAGTTCACGCGGCTGGGCGGGCGGATTCCGAAGGGGGTTCTGCTGGTGGGCCCACCGGGCGCCGGCAAGACGTTGCTGGCCCGGGCCGTGGCCGGTGAGGCCAACACGCCGTTCTTCAGTATCAGCGGTTCGGACTTCGTCGAGATGTTCGTGGGTGTCGGCGCGAGCCGGGTGCGCGACCTATTCCAGCAAGGCCAGAAGCACGCGCCGTGCATCATCTTCATCGACGAGATCGACGCGGTCGGCCGCCAGCGCGGTGCCGGGCTGGGCGGCGGCCACGATGAACGCGAGCAGACGCTGAATCAGCTATTGGTCGAGATGGACGGCTTCAACACAAGTGACGGCGTTATCCTTATGGCCGCCACGAACCGACCCGACGTGCTGGATCACGCCTTGTTGCGGCCAGGCCGGTTTGATCGACAGATTGTGGTCCCGAATCCGGACATTCGCGGCCGCGAGGCCATCCTCAAGATACATGTCCGCAACAATAAGGTCCCGCTCGCGTCGGATGCGGACTTGCACACGCTCGCCCGGGGCACGCCGGGCTTTTCCGGCGCGGATCTCGCCAACCTGATCAACGAGGCGGCGCTGCTCGCCGCGCGGGCGAACAAGGATGACGTGTCGATGCTCGACCTCGAGAACGCGAAGGACCGCGTGCTCATGGGGCCGGAGCGGCGAAGCATGGTGATCGGCGAGAAGGAAAAACGGCTGACGGCCTATCACGAAGCCGGGCACATTCTGGTGGGGCGTCTGCTGCCTGACGCGGATCCGATTCACAAGGCCACGGTGATTCCTCGGGGGCCATCGCTGGGCCTGACCAGTTGGCTTCCCGAAGAGGACCGGCACAATGCCTCCAAGTCGTATTGTTTGGCCACCATCCGAATGGCCATGGGCGGCCGCGCCGCGGAAGAGGTGGTGTACAACGAGTTCTCGAGCGGAGCGGCCGGCGACCTGCGTTCGGCCACGGAGCGCGCCCATAAGATGGTGTGCGAGTGGGGTATGAGCGATCTCGGCCCCATTTCCTTCGGTACGCAAGAGGAGGTGTTTCTCGGGCGCGACTTCGTGCATGAGCGGGCCTTTAGCGAGGAGACCGCAGCGGCGATCGATCGCGAGATCCACCGAATCCTCGAAGAGGCGTACGCGGACGCCAAAAGCTTGATTGTCGAACACCGGGATCTGCTTGATGCCTTGGCTCAAGAGCTGGTGGAACGCGAAATCCTGGAGTCCGCGCAGATCGACGAGATCATCCGGACCCATGGCGGGGCTGACCTCCTTCCGCCCAAGGTCGAACCCAAGAAGGAGCCGATTCGCACCGAAGAGCGCGCCAAAGCGCCGGCGATTCCCGCGCCGGTGAGCGAGAAACCCGCTGTGAGCGGCGCCCCGGCGCCGGGCGAAGCCGTGCCGGACACGGCCTGAGTTCATGGCGGCCCCCGCGCTAGTCCGAGCGGCCGATCGGACGCTGATCATGGGCGTGATCAATCCCACTCCGGACTCGTTTTATGATGGCGGTCGGATCCAAACCGTCGAGGAGGCATTCCAGTATGCCCGCGAGGCCGTGGCCCATGGGGCCGATATCCTGGATATCGGGGGCGAGTCTTCGCGACCGGGGGCCGATCCGGTCTCGGCGGACGAGGAACAGCGGCGGGTCCTTCCGGTGATCGAGCACGTGGCGGCGTTGGGCGTTCCGGTATCGGTGGACACGTATCGCGCCGATACGGCGCGCGAGGCCTTGCGTTGCGGGGCGACCGTTGTCAACGACATTACGGCGTTGCGCGGCGACCCGGAAATGGCCGCCGTTCTGGCGGAATCGGAATGCGCCTGTGTCCTTATGCATATGCGCGGAACGCCGAAGACCATGCAGCAAGCGCCGCACTACGCCGACGTGGTCGATGACATCGCCGCCTTCTTTGATGAACGCCTGAGCTTCGCCGTGCGTGCCGGTATCGCCGAAGAGCGCGTGTGGCTGGATCCGGGCTTCGGTTTCGGCAAGCGTGTGGAGCACAATCTGGAAATCTTACGGCGACTGGACGTCTTCCAGCGGTTCGGACGTCCCGTGCTCGTCGGCACATCGAACAAGTCGACCATCGGGGCGGTGCTGGATCTGCCGGTGGATGAGCGTTTGGAAGGGACGGCGGCCACCGTCGCCGTAGCTATCATGCGAGGCGCCGATGCCGTGCGCGTGCACCAGGTGAAAGCGATGGCGCGAGTCGCACGAATGACCGACGCCATCATGGGGAAGCGCAGCTATGCCTAGACAGCAACGACTCTTTGGAACGGATGGAATCCGCGGTCAGGCGAACACCTATCCGATGACGACGGAAATGGCGTTGCGCGTAGGCCGCGCCGCGGGCTATGTGTTTCGCAAGGAAGACCGACCTCACTCGATTCTCATCGGAAAAGATACCCGGCAATCGGGCTACTTGATTGAGTATGCCCTAACGGCAGGCATCTGCTCGGTGGGCGTGAACGTGTTGCTCGTCGGCCCGCTTCCGACGCCGGGCGTCTCCTACATCATGCGCAGTCTGCGGGCCGACGCCGCGATCATGATCTCGGCGTCTCACAACATGTTTGAGGATAACGGCATCAAGCTGTTCGCCCGCGACGGATTCAAGATTCCCGATGAAGTGGAGGACGAAATCGAGCGCCTCATCAACTCGAGCGAGATCGACGGCGTTCGTCCGACCGGCGAACACGTCGGGATCGCCCGCCGCATCGATGACGCGGTCGGTCGCTACATCGAGTTTGCGAAGGCCTCGTTCCCCAAGGGCATGCGGCTGGATGGACTGCGGATCGTCTGCGATTGCGCGAACGGGGCGGCGTACAAGGTGGGTCCCTTCACGCTGCGGGAACTCGGGGCCGATGTGATTCCTATCGCCGACCGCCCCGACGGGCGCAACATCAACGCGGGCTGCGGCTCCGTTCATCCCGAGGAGATGCGTGCCCGCGTGATCCGTGAGCGGGCCGACTTGGGCGTGGCGTTTGACGGCGACGGCGACCGGATCGCCATGGCGGATGAGGAGGGCCGCCTGCTGGACGGGAACGCCCTGCTGACCATTCTGGGCGTCGATATGCTGGACCGCGGAGACCTTCCCGAGAAGACGCTTGCGACTACCGTCATGGCGAACGGCGGCCTCGAACGCGCCATCGAGGCCCATGGCGGTCAAGTCCTGCGGACGTCCGTGGGCGACCGGTACGTGGTCGAGGCCATGCGCGAGCACGGACTCCTGCTCGGCGGTGAGTCATCGGGGCATATTGTGATGCTCGAACACAACACGACCGGCGACGCGTTGATCACGGCGCTTCACGTGCTGGCCACCATGATCCGGAACAACCAGCCGTTGTCTGTTCTAGCCCATGAGTATCAGCCCATGCCCGAGGCGCATACGTCGGTGCCGGTGCAGCACGGCAAACGCCCGTCTGAAGAACAGATCAATACGATTACGCGCGAGGCGGAGGCTCTGCTGAAGGGATCGGGGCGTGTCGTGATCCGGCCCTCCGGCACCGAGCCCATCATCCGCGTTATGGTTCAGCACGGGGCGGTCCGCGAGGCCGAACGTCTGGCCAAGAAGCTTGCGGAGCAGATCGCCGCGCTATAGGTGCGTTGCCTCGATTCGAGCGCTACTTCTCGGACGTGAAATCCAAGGTGTTGAGAAAATCGTTGAGTGCGCTCTGTTCCTTCTTCGAGATATCGACGAATTGCACGCCGCACGCAAAGGCGCCCTTCTCGGGGATTGCCTTTACCCATCGCACGGCGCCGTTGGCGCGAACCATGGCCTTGTTCGGCAGGGCGATCTCGAGTCGGAGGTGCTGCGATGTCTCGAGGGGCTGCCGGGTGGCCAACGCGGCACCCCCGTGACTCAGATCCATCAGGCGCCCTTTCACCTCAAACTCATCCACCGCCCAATCGTTCGAGTAGCCGGCCGAGGATCCGATCACGAGCTTGATCACCACGCGGCAGTTGTGACGGATCAGATGCCGGCGCTCGCGTTTGACCTGACTGCTGTCCGAGGTCTTCAGGCGTTCGATGAGGGCTTGTTGCTCGCGGAGGCGCTGCAACAACTCCTTGTCGGCTTGACGCCGAACCGTTTTTCGTCGTTCTATCAATGGGCCACCTCGTGTCGAGCGGTAGGCGTTTCCGCGCGCCACTCGCTGTGGGAACGAACGCTTGTCTTCCCGACGCCGCGCTTCTCTGGCGGCCGAACCGGGCTTGCCGTAGCGCACCCATTCTGCCCGAAGCGCTCGCGATATTGCAATCATCTCTCGATAGGGGCTCTCCATCGGCGCGGCCCTGTGGGTGCTGCCGACAACCCGCGAGAAGGCGTGGCCGTTCTTCGGCGCCGGATACTCGTCAAAATGGACAAATAATTGACACAAAAGGATTTATGGAGCGTATTCACTTGACGGAGAGTTCGCCCTGGTGATAGAATCGACACTGGTGTATGCTACACTGGCATCGTCGTTTCGTCGGCGCAGGATGACAGGCGCGAGGGTCCCCGGCTCCGGGGACACGGGCGAAGGCGGCGGCCATGACGTAGGCCAGGAACGAAGAGAAGCATGCTGGGTTATCACCGATACAAAAAACAGAGTGGCGAGACGGAACCGGCCGCGAGTGATGCCTCCGCGAACGCCGCGATGACGCCCACTCCGCATGCCCAGGTGCAAGGCCTCGGTGAGGCCCTGGTGGCCCACGGAGTCATCTCGCAGGCACAGCTCGACCAAGCGTTGGCGATCCAACAGAAGCAGGGCGGCTTCGTGGGCCAGATCCTGGTCGACCTTGACCATGTTAAGCAGGACGCGATTGTTTCGTTTCTCGTCAAGGAGTGCAAGATCCCGCATCTGAGTCTGCTCGACTACGATGTGAGCGACGACCTCATGCACCTGATTCCGATGGAGTTCTGTCTCGAGCACCACCTGCTTCCCATTGACAAGCTGGGCAAGATTCTGACCGTGGCCATGGTGGACCCCTTGGATTCGGCCACGCTGGACCAGGTTCGGGAGTTGTGTCCGGACCTGCGCATCAAGCCCATTCTGTGCAACTGGCGGCACTTCGAGACGGTGGCCCACAAGTTGTTCGGCGTGCAGGCCGGGGTTTCGAACGAAGTCACGGCGGACAGCCTTGGCCTGCCGAAGCTCCGCACTGCCCCGAAGGCGCCGTCTCCTTCCGAAAGCCCGGAGGGCGCGGAGGAAGCGGCACCGGAAGCACTCGAGGAGGTGGTTGCCAATCTGGCTGCGGGTGCGGCGGAGACCGCAGCGGCCGCGGCGGGTCCCGAGGTGCCCCCACAGCCCCGTGGACACGTCGCGGTGCCCGGTGACGCAACCGGGCCGGAGACAAGCGCCGCGCCGGTGGAAGAGGCCCCGTCGGCGGCGATCAGGGAGCCCGAGGCGCCTCCGCCGCGGCGGCACGAAGGCGGCGAGGGCCGTGGCGTCGAGGATGCGGCGGCTGCGCCGCTGGTCGCGGCGGTGCGTGAAGCCGTGCGCGAGGCGTCCGAGAACCTGCTTCGGGCGGTGCCGTCGCTCCATCTCGCGCAGGCCGAGTCGGCGGCGGTGCGTGAGGCCGCCATGCGCGATCTCGTCGAGGCGGGTGAGAAACGCCAACGGGTTCAGCACGCATCGGTGCGGCCGTTCCGCCCCGATAGGGGCGCGCTGGGCCCGGAGATGCAGGAGGATGATCGGCACGTGATGGACGCCATGGCGTCTGAGACGCCGCTGGCGGGATTCACCTTCGAGACGTTCTACGCCGGAAAGGTCAACGAGTTTACATACAAGCTGGGACAGGCCGTGTCTGCCAATCCGGGCGGCGAATACAATCCTTTCTTTCTCTACGGCAATGTCGGGCTCGGGAAGACTCACCTCATCAACGCCATAGGGAACGCGATTTGTGAGTCGTCGCACAACCGGCGCGTAGGTTACGTGTCGGCCAGTCACTTCGCGCGCAGACTGGCGGAGGCGCTCCAAGGGCATGCGCTCGAGATGTTCCGTCAGAACTACTGCCATTGGGACGTTCTGATTCTGGACGACATTCAGTTCATGGGCGGGCGCATCGAGGCGCAGGAGGAGTTCTTTCACATCTTCAACGTGTTGCACCAGGAGGGACGCCAGATTATCATTGCCGGAGACAAGGCGCCGGAGAAGCTGGGTCTGCTGGAACAGCGGCTCGTATCGCGTTTCGCCGGCGGCATTGTGGCGGAACTCAGGCCGCCCGAAATGGCCACGCGCCTGGCCATCCTGCGGCACTTGCTGAACGAGGCGAAGGCGGATATTCCGGAGGAGATCATTTCCGTCATTGCCATGCGCGTTCCGAACGACATGCGCATGATGGTCGGGGCGTTGCGGAAGATCATCGCCTTCGACAAGCTGATCGATCAGAAAATCACGTACGAGATGGCCAACGAGATTCTGAGCCATCTCGGTGTGGTCGAAGCGGCATAGCCGCATAGGAGGAAGCGTTATGCCTCCACGAGCAACCCGGCGCCGGTTGCCGGATATGCTTCTCGAGCAGGGACTCGTCACTGAGCGAGAACTCGAGGAGTGCATGGCAATCCATCGTGCCACCGGACAAGGTTTGGCCGACATCCTCGTCGAGAGAAACTACCTTTCGGAAGAGGATCTCGTGGTCACGCTCAGCGAACAACTCGGCATTCCGCACATGCGCGTCGGCCACTACAACGTTCCCAAAAGCATCCTGGACGAGATTCCCGAGACGCTCGCGCGCCAGTACATGATGCTACCGGTCTCGTTGACCGGCGACGTATTGACGATTGCCATGGCCGACCCGCTCAATATCATGGCTCTCGACGATCTCCAGATGCTGACAAGCTACGAGATTGAGCGCGTCGTCGCCATCCGCTCGGAACTGGCCGCCGCCATCGACAAGAACTATGGCGGCGGCAAGGCGGATGAAATGCTGGACGAGTTGCTCGGCAAGCAGGACGCCGAGCAGGCGAAGATCCAGGAAGTCGAATCCAAGGGAGAGGAGATCGAGGACGTCAGCGCCCTCGAGGCCGGGTCGGAGGACGAGCCCGTCAAGAAACTCGTCCGGCTGGTCGTCTTCAACGCCTTGGAGGTGGGGGCCAGCGACATCCACCTCGAGCCCTTCGAGAAGGAAATGCGGCTACGCTACCGGATCGACGGTTCGCTCGAAGAGGCCAAAGGTCCACCGAAGTCTCTACAGACCAAGATCATCGCGCGGCTGAAAATCCTGGCCGGCTGCAAGATCGACGAGAGCCGGCTGCCACAAGACGGCCGGTTCCGCATGCGATACAAGGGCAACGATATCGATTTTCGTGTTGGTTTCCTGCCATGTCGGTACGGCGAGAAGGTGGTGCTTCGCGTGCTCGACAAGAGCAGTCTCACGCTCGACCTTGACAAGATGGGGTTCGAAGACCAGCCGATGGATGCCTTTCGGGAGGCGCTCGATCGCCCCAACGGCATGGTGTTGATGACCGGACCGACCGGGAGCGGCAAGACGACGACCCTCTACAGCGCCCTGTTCAAGCTGAACAAGGTGGACGTCAACATCGTGACCGTCGAGGATCCCATCGAGTACGAGCTCTACGGGATCAACCAGGTCCAGGTGCACGCCCGCATCGGCCTCACCTTCGCCGACGCGTTGCGCCAGATCTTGCGACAAGACCCGGACATTGTGATGCTGGGCGAGATCCGTGACAGCGAGACGGCCGACGTCGCCGTCAAGGCAGCGCTCACCGGACACCTCGTGCTCAGCACGCTCCACACCAACGATGCCGCCGGCGTGTTTCCCCGTCTGATCGATATGGGCGTGGAACCATTCCTGGTCCAATCGTCCGTCGTCTTAGCTGCGGCGCAGCGTCTGCTCAAACGCATCTGTGCCAGCTGCAAGGAGCCCATCCGTGTTCCGGCGGATGCGCTCGAACGGATCCAGTTCAGGCCGGACCCGGGATCTCCGCCAGCCGAATTTGCTCGGGGACGAGGTTGCGCCAAGTGCAAGAATAGTGGCTACAAGGGCCGGCTGGCGACCATCGAGGCCATGCCGTGTTATCCGGAAGTGCAAGACCTCATCATGCAACAGGGATCCGGCAACATTATCAAGCGAACGGCCATGGCCTGCGGCATGCGGTCGCTCCGCCAGAACGCCTTGTCGAAGGCAGCCCGCGGCTTGACGACCATCGACCAAGTGCTTGAGCATACGATCGCAGACTGAAGAACGTTCGGGGACTTCGCTGAGGAACTACTCACGGGAGGACGACGACACTATGGTGCCAAGTTGCAAGGAACTCCTGACCAAGATGATCAAGGAGGGCGCCAGTGATATGCACATTGTCGTCGGCGCGCCGCCGACGATTCGAGTCCACGGTAGTCTCGAGCCGCTGCCCGGCTACGACCCGTTGACGCCTGATGACACCCAAGAGATCATTTACACCGTGATGACGGAAGAGCAGATCGCGGAGTTCGAGTCCGAGTTCGAGTGCGATCTCTCGTTCGGCATCGAGGGTCTCAGCCGATTCCGGCTCAATGTCTTTCGCGACCGAGGCAGCACCGTCGCGGCGTTCCGCGCGATCCCCTTCGAGATCCTCTCGTTCCAGGACCTAGGCTTGCCTCAGGTGGTCTCGGACTTTGCCTACCGCCCGACGGGTCTCGTGCTGGTCTGCGGCGCCACGGGCAGCGGCAAGTCCACGACGTTGGCCGCCATCATCGGCAAGATCAACGCGGAGCGCGCCGTACACATCATCACCGTCGAGGACCCCATCGAGTTCCTCCACTCGCACAACCGATCCATTATCAACCAGCGCGAGGTCAATGCCGACACCAAGAGTTTCGGTGCGGCGCTCAAGCGGGTGTTGCGCCAGGATCCCGATGTGATTCTGATTGGCGAGATGCGCGACCCGGAGACAATTCAGGCTGCGTTGACGGTGGCCGAGACCGGCCACTTGGCCTTCGCCACGCTGCATACCAATGATGCCCTTCAGACCATCAACCGTATCGTGGACGTGTTCCCGTCCACCCAACAGGAGCAGATTCGGACCCAGCTTTCCTTCGTGCTCGAGGGCGTGGTGGTGCAGCAGTTATTGCCTCGCGCGGATGGTCTTGGGCGCGTGCTCGGACTCGAGATCATGGTGCCGAATCCGGCCATCCGCTCTTTGATCCGCAGTGAGAAGCTCGAGCAAATCCCATCGATGATCGAGATCGGTACGAGCGAGGGCATGATCACGATGAATCAGTCGCTGTTTCGTCTCGCTCGCCGGGGGCTCATCACGACGGAAGTGGCCATGACGCGGAGCCCCAACCAGGAAGGCCTTGAACGGCTCATGGAAAAGGGACGTGAGTAAGACGAGCCTGGATCACAGGCGACCCGTTTCGGAGAGTCACGGCGGTGTGCCGTGGATCATCGGCATCACGCGCGTGGCGGTGCTGATTGTTGCGGCCTTCGGCCTCTACTGGTTTGGTGAGCTCTTCATCAGCCGGGGCGGCGTCTATCGCCTCGCGGTCCCGCGCTACATCGTCATCTTTCTGGTGACGCTCTACGCCTTCAATCTGATCACCGGTGTGGTCTACCTCGGCGTGCTGCACCGCCATCGGGCCGCCACGGCCATCATGACCTGGACACAGGTCCTCCTCGATTTCAGCGTGGTGGTGAGCACGATCAGTGTCACGGGCGATAGCAACAGCGTGTTCACGGTGCTGTTGGTCATTGTCATTCTCGAGGCCGGGCTGTTGTTGGGACTGCCGCAAGGTTTTCTGTTTGCCATGCTGAGCATCGTATACGTGGCTGTTCAGGCATGGCCCAGCGATAGGGCCCAGGTGCCTCCTGAGCTCTGGTACGATATCCTTATTCAGAGCCTTGCCTTTCTCTTCACCGCCTTCATCAGCGGCTACTGGAACAACCTGATCTTCCGGCTGCGCTCGTTTCAGCGCGAGATCCTGGACAACCTGAGCAGCGGGTTTCTGATCACGGATCGCACGGGCGTCATTTCGGCTCAAAACCGCGCGGCCGATGAGATGCTGGGCCTGCCGGACGGAAGCGCGCTGGGCCGTTCCGCTATCGAGATCCTCAGGCCGGAGTCCGGCGGCGAGTGTCCCATTATGACGGCGCTCCGGTCGGAGCGCGATTTCACGTCGTTCGAGTTCCACGCGGTGACTCATTCGGGGGGCTCCAAGCTGCTCGGACTCAGCACAAATCGCATCTACGACAAGCGCCACCGGCTCACGGGTTTGATTGCGTCGTTCGCCGATATGACGGAAGTCGACACGATGCGTCAGGAGCTGCACCGGCAGGATCGCCTGGCCGCCTTGGGCGAGTTGGCCACCGACGTCGCGCACGAGATACGCAACCCGGTCGCCGTCATCCGTAGCGCGGTGGAAGAGTTGCAGAACAGTATCGAGTCGCCGGAGAAGGTCCGGAAGTTGGCGGCGCTGGCTCTGCGGGAATCGGATCATCTCAATCGGATCGTCCGCAGTTTCCTTGACTTCACGCGCAATCCCGTCCGCAAGCATGACGTGTTCGACGTGTGTGCCTTGTTGCGGGAGGTGGCCGATTCCCTACGGCATCAGTACGCCGACGCGTCGGCGCTCTCCGTCGAGCTCCGGAACGATGATCTCTCGTTTTCGGTTGCCGGTGACGCGTCGCAGATTCGGCAGGTGTTCATGAATCTGGGCACGAACGCGGTGGAAGCCATGGATAGGCGTGGCCTGCTGGCGATTATCGTCGCGCCTGCGGGACGATCGATCGAGATTCATTTCGACGACGAAGGCAGCGGCCTCGCGCCGGATCAGGTTGCGCGCATGTTCGAGCCTTTCTATACTACGAAGCAGTCGGGCGTAGGCATGGGCCTGGCCATCTGCATGCGGATTGTCACGGCCCACGACGGCACGCTGCGCGCCGTGCCGCGGGAGCAGGGGGGGACGCGGATGACGGTGCGATTGCCGGCTGCCCGCAACCCGCAGACGGAGTAAACCTCGATGATCGCTAAGCAACGGGTGTTGGTTGTCGACGACGAAATCAACATGCGCGAACTGCTCGAGATCATTCTCGATACGGACGGATACGAAGTGGTGTCAGTTCCCGACGTGCCGTCGGCTATTGAGGCGTGCAACGCTACGGTGTTCGACGCGGTCCTCACCGATCTCCGCATCGGTAACGAGAAAGAAGCCGGCATGGAACTCCTGACGTGGCTCAGCGAGAATGCGCCGACTACACCGGCCATTATGATGACGGCCCACGGATCCGTCGAGACGGCCATCGAAGCCATGAAGCGCGGGGCCGACGACTACGTTATGAAACCGTTCAAAAACGACGAAATCCGGCTGCTGATTCGCCGCTCGATCCAGCAACGCAATATCCTTCGAGAGAATGTCGCGCTCCGTCGTGACCAGGTGGCTCGGGGGAAGATCACCAACATCATCGGCAACAGCCACGCTATCGAGGAAGTCAAGACCATGATCCGGCGCGTGGCTATGCTTCCCAGCACCATCGCGATCCACGGGGAAAGCGGCGTCGGAAAGGAAGTCGTGGCCCGCGCCATCCACACGCTCAGTGCCCGGGCGGACAAGCCCTTTGTCGCCATCAACTGCGGCGGGATCCCCGAGCACCTCCTCGAGAGCGAATTATTCGGCCACAAGCGCGGATCGTTCACCGGCGCCGTAGACGACAAGGAAGGTCTGTTCGTGGTGGCGCACGGAGGGTCCTTGTTTCTCGACGAGATCGGCGAGATGCCCCTCAGTCTCCAAGTCCGTCTCCTGCGCGTCCTCGACAACAACAGCGTGATGCCCGTGGGCGGAACGTCCCAGATCAAGGTCGATGTACGCATCGTTTCGGCCACGAACCGCGACCTCGAGAAGATGGTGGCCGACGGCACGTTCCGCAAGGATTTGTTTTATCGCCTGAACGTGATTCCGGTGTATGTGCCGCCGCTCCGCGACCGGGCGGATGACATTCCGCTGCTGGCGCGGCATTTCATCGAAAAGCACGCCTCGAAGATGGGAAGGCAGCGCCTAGGCATCTCGAAGGCCGCAATGGCGGCCCTGCAGCGCTTCGCCTGGCCCGGCAATGTTCGTGAGCTCGAGAACGTCATGGAGCGCGCGGTGGCCCTGTGCTCGAGTGAGGAGATCAACGTGGACGATCTACCTCAAAACGTGCGCAATTTCATGGCCGAGCCGGCAGAGTGCATGGTCGAGCTTCCCCCCGGGGGCCTCGATCTCGAGGCCCGCATGGACAAGATTGAGTCGGCCATGATTGGCCAAGCACTCGAGCGCTCCAAGCACTCGCAGAAGCGTGCGGCCCAACTCCTCGGTCTTACGCCGCGCTCATTGCGGTACCGCCTCAAGAAGCACGGGCTCGAAACCGACGCTTCCGACGAAGACGAGTAGCCGGCGGTCTACAGGTAGCCGAGCGCCTCGAGTTGCTTGCGCGTGTCGCCCGCCGCGTCCTTGCCGAGCGCCGGCTCGGCGGCATTCTCGCGAATGTGCAGGCCCATGTCGTTGAGGAGACGATCCAACTCCTCCTCATCGTTCTTGCGCGGATTCTCTCCGCCGGCGATGTTGGTTTGCTCGCCGGGATCGGTCGCAAGATCATAGAACGCGACGGGGGCGAATCCACGCGGATTATCCTCGTTGGCGTGGACGATCTTGGCGCTCGTCGTGCGGACGGCCTGCAGATCGTTGCCCTCGAAATCCACCTCGGCGTAGACATATGCCGTATCGGCGTTGACGTCGTTACCGGAACGATCGACGAGGGGTTTACCGGGCATGGCGGCAGGCTTTTCGAGGCCGGCGTATTCAAGGAAGGTTGCCGGGATATCGATGTGCCGCGCAAAGTGCGCATTGGTCTCGCCGGCGCGGCCATTGGCCGGTAGCTTGACGATCAGTGGCACATGCATGAGCTCGTCGAATAGGGTCTGACCGTGCCACCACCCCTGGTGATCGTAGAACTCCTCGCCGTGGTCGGCCGTGAATACAATCAACGCGTCATCGTAGAGACCGCGATCGCGCAACCCCTGGAACAACTCGCCGAGATACTTGTCCATGTACTCGATGTCGTCGTTGTAAGCCTTCTTCATGGGCTCGGCCATCTTCGGGTCGGGATCGCCCATACGCGCGCGGGCGTAGCCGACGCCAGGTTTGTCGTGGTCCATGAAGGGATCGTGCGGATCCATGTAGTGCAGGAAGAGATAGAACGGCGTGCCTTCCGGTACCGCGCCGGCATCGAGCCATGCCAACGCGTCGTGGGTGACGACGTCCGCCGGCTGATAGAACTCGGTTACGTCGAGCTTGTTCGAGATCTTCGATGCAACCTTCTGTTTGCCGTGCCGAAGCACCTCGTAGAGCGAGAGTTTCGAGGCCGAGGGCGTTGCGCCGAAATAGTAGACGCTCGGCTTGAGGTCGGTGTAGTCGACGAATCCCTGGTCGAAGCTCCAAATGCTCATGATGTTCGGATTGTTCGACAGGCCCTTCGTGTAATAGCCGCCGTCGCGGAGCACCTCGGCTACGGTCTCTACCTCATCCGGCAGCGACGAGGTCTTCGTGGTGGCGGTATGCGATTCGGGATACAGTCCTGTGAAGAGGGTGGCGAAACTGGGCTTGGTCCACGTTGACTGGGCGAAGCAATCCGCGAAGAAGAGGCCGTCCTTCTTGAGCGCATCAAGGTTGGGCGTTTCGGCGGCGGCGGCGTCCGAATACATTCTCAAGTAGTCCGCCCGGAGCGCATCCGCCGCCACCAGGATGATGTTCGGGCCGTGGACGCCGGCGGTTGGCTCGAACGGCGCCGCGGCTACCGGCGCCGGTTTCATGGCCGCACTGAGTCCGACACCGACGACGACGAGCACTCCGTACGCCACGGCGCCGGCCACGAGGCCTTTCATACGCCCGCCGCCCACGATCCAGAGGATGACGCCGACAACCAGGGCTGCCGCCAGTCCGATGCCGAGGGCCGCGACCAGGATCTGGCCATTCTGGCTCATGGTAGGCGCGTGGCCCTCGAGCACGTCTCGTTGGAACCGGAACCGGCCTATCACGAGTACGCCTGCCGCCAACACACCGCCCAGGCTAAGCGCAAAGGTGGTGCGGCCGCTGGCGAACCGGTCCACGAGCAGGTAGAAGAATGCCAGCGCGCCGGCCACGCCGAGTCCGACCAAGGCGAACATGACCCCATAGGCCAGCGGCCCCCACCAGAACAGGCCGAGCTCCTGAAGGCCCTGTACGGTGCGGACCACCCAGCCGGCCTCGGCCAGGGCGATCACGGCGCCGCCGAGCGCGCCACCGAACAGGCCGGCCAGCACACAGCCGATCAGGCTACACCGGTACCTCTGCACGGCTTCCGGCGCCAGATGCAGGTATTCCTCAGTCTTGGCGGCGGCCGCTTCGCGGCGCGCCTGAGCCAGTTCCGCTTGGAGTTCCATCTTGCCGGGCCTCTTGCGCGCGACATAGATGGGCAATCCGATGAGGAATGGAATGACGTCGCCTATCCACCACCCGAGGTGCGCGAAGGTGGCCGCCGCCGCCGCGCCGCTCTTAGCGCTCAACAAGGTGACAAACACGATCTCGCGAATGCCTTCGCCCCCGATGGACGGCCCGAGCACCGTTCCGTAGATCATGAGCGGACTGGCGAACAGGATGTCGAGGAGATCGGTGTTGGTGGCGCGGATGGCCATCATGGTGCCAAAGTACATGATGCACGTGCCCACATGCACCAGAAAACCGAAGAACACCGCCAGGAGCAGATCCCACCGGTTTCCGCTGTACGCCGTCGCGGCCGCGCCCAGCTTGAGAAGCTTATTCCGCACGAAGCCCGGTGTCGGCACCACAGACACGAGCACCTGAATCACCCGAGGGTTCAGCAGCAGCATTAGGAACACCGCCACCATGCCGCCGAGAACCGCCAGAATGACGGCCAAGACCGGCACGTTGATGTTCAGCAAACGGAATCCGAGCGGAAACGTCAGGAAGACGAGGCCCGTCAGCGCGATGAAGCCAATGAGCTTCTCGACAGCGATCACGGTGACGCACTTGATGACCTCGCCGGTGTACCGCGAGGAATCGTAGAGTCGGTAGCCGTCCAGACCGATGGTTCCCGGCAGGAAGATGCCAATCGTGCGGCCCACGAACCAGCTCTGGACCAAGTACCAGAACGGAATACTCAGGCCTTGCCCGTGGAGTAGAAGTCGCCACCGGAGCACTCCGCACAGCATGCCGACTAGCTTCACGACCAGCGCAAAGGTCAGCCAGAACGCGACCGCATGCGCCTGCGACTCACGAATCTCGCGCATCATGTCGGCCGGGCTGATGTCGCCAAACCGGTCGGAGGGAAGCCCGAACGTCTCCGGTCGGAACAACAGCAGGAAAAGACCCGCCGTCACCGCAAGTTTGATCACCCACCCAACCGACTTCTTCACAGACACAGTTTTTCCTCCGGTGCGCCGCCGCTCTATCGAATAGTCAGCATTTCCCGTTCGGGAGAGTACCATAGACTTCTCTGGCCTCACAACCTGGCGAGTGCTCGGTCCCAAAGCGCGCGGACCTCGCCGTCTCCTCGTCTCGTCCTTTCCGGCAGGCCTTGCATTTGCCTATCGCCGAGGTCACACTGGCGTTCGGAACGCGGTCACGACCATTCAGAACGTCCTGACGAGGAGGCACCATGAGATTCGCCACCGAATACCTTTGGTTTGAGACCAAGCGAAAGCGCGAGTACATCAACATGACGGACACCGTCGAGGGTATCGTCGAGAAGAGCGGTATTCGTGAAGGCATGGTGTTGGTCAGCGCGATGCATATTACCGCGGGCGTCTATGTCAACGACGCGGAGTCCGGCCTGATCCAGGATATCGACGAGTGGCTCGAGCGGCTTGCGCCCTTCAAGCCCGATTACCGGCACCACCGAACCGGCGAGACCAACGGCGACGCCCATCTCAAGAATCTGCTTGTCCATCACGAAGTGGTGGTGCCCATCACGGACGGACGCCTCGACCTCGGTCCGTGGCAGCAGATCTACTACGCCGAGTTTGACGGCCTGCGACGCAAACGCGTCGTCGTGAAGGCTATGGGCGACTAGCGGCGGCGGCACCGGATTCTGCTATGATAGCCCTCTTCTCGCGTTGAAACCGTTGTGGGATTGACAACATGAACGATTCAGTATCGTCCGTCAACTCGCGAGGGCAGTCGGTCTCGTGGAGTCCGGATTCGTGGCGCGCAAAAGAGGCGTTACAGCAGCCGGAGTACGACGACGCCGAGGCTGTGGCCGCCGCCCTACACACGTTGCGTAACAGGCCACCGCTCGTGGCGCCCGGCGAAATCGAGCGGCTGCGCCAGGCCCTGGCCGAGGCGGCCGAGGGTCGCCGTTTCGTGCTTCATGGAGGGGACTGCGCCGAGCGGTTCACCGATTGTACCGGCGCGGCGCTCAAGACGAAGCTTAAGGTTCTGCTCCAGATGAGCGTCGTGCTCACGTACGGCACACGAAAACCCATCGTACGCATCGGTCGAATGGCGGGGCAATACGCCAAGCCTCGGAGTCAGGGTTTGGAACACGTTGGGCATCTTGAGGTGCCGGTTTATCGCGGCGACCTGATCAACGGCATCGAGCCCAACGCCGAGTCGAGAAAGCCCGATCCGCAACGGATGCTGGAGGGATACAACCATGCCGCGGCGAGCCTGAACTACATCCGGGCGCTCATCGAGGGCGGATTCGCCGATCTTCACTATCCGCGTCAGTGGGATCTGGCATTCATCGACAGCAGTCCTCATCGCGAGGCGTATCATCAGGCCGTCGACGCGATTATCGATGCGATTGCCTTCATGGAGAGCATTGGTGCGGCCGGTATGACGCATTACCTCCAGCGCGTCGACTTCTACACGTCGCACGAGGCCCTGCTGCTTCCCTACGAGGAGTGCCTGACGCGGGCGCACGATGATGGCCGCGTGTACAACCTCGGTGCCCATTTCCTTTGGGCCGGTTACCGAACGGCCGCCGTTGACGGCGCGCACATCGAGTATCTGCGCGGGATCCGCAATCCTATCGGCGTGAAAGTCGGTATCCATACGGGCGGCGAGGACTTGGTGCACCTCTTGCACGCCCTCGATCCGCGCTGCGAGCCGGGGCGCGTTACGCTCATCACCCGTTTCGGGGAGCGGCACGTCGCGGAACACCTGCCGCGCCTGGTGAGGGCCGTGGCCGGCGGGCGGCATTCCGTCGTGTGGAGCTGCGATCCGATGCACGGAAACACCGAGACCGCGCGCGACGGACGCAAGACGAGGCGAATCGACGCGGTGTTCTCGGAACTCGAGCAGACCTTCGACCTGCACGCCGGCATGGGCACCTCGCTCGGCGGTGTGCATTTCGAACTCACCGGCGATCCGGTGACGGAATGCATTGGCGGATCAGCGGGCGTTGCCGAGAGCGACCTGGATCGGTGCTACGAAACGGCGTGCGATCCTCGTCTGAACGGGGCCCAGGCCCTCGAGTTGGCGTTTCTTATTGCGCGGTTGCTGCGGTAGCCCCCGCGCGTGAAGGAGCGAGGCAGGCATGTACACGCAGGTTCAGGCCCGTGCCGTTGCCCGCCACGGCAAGGCCGTGGAGCTTCGGAGCGACACGTTCACGGTGCCGACCCCGGCCATGCGCGAGGCCATGGCCAATGCGGCCGTCGGCGATGATGTTTATGGCGAAGACCCAACGGTTAGGGCGCTCCAATCGCGCGCGGCCGAACTCATGGGCAAAGAGGCCGCGCTATTCTTGCCGTCGGGAACCATGGCCAACCTCGTGGCCATCCTGGCGCAGACGCGTCCCGGCGACAGTATCATTCTGAGTCGCGAAGCGCATCCCATCAACTACGAATCGGGCAATGTGGCCATGGTGGCGGGCGTGTTGCCGAGGCCGGTGATCGCCGAGTATGGGATTCTGAGCGCGGATGACATTGCGCCGTGGATCGTCCCGCGCGACGCCGACCATCATCTCGCGCCGACGACGTTGGTCTCGATCGAGAACACGTCCAACCGGGGCGGCGGCGCCGTCTATCCCATTGAGACGGCGGCGGCCATCGGCGATCTCGCCCACCGGCACGGCCTGAGGGTGCACTGCGATGGCGCGCGGATCTTCCACGCGGCCGTGGCGTCGGGCGTGCCGGCGATCGAGTACGCCTCGCATACGGACACGATCAGCTTCTGTCTTTCCAAGGGCCTTGGCGCGCCGGTGGGTTCGGTGTTGGCGGGTGATGCGGCGACCCTCGACGTAGCGCACCGGTTCCGGAAGATGCTGGGGGGCGGCATGCGACAGGCCGGCATCCTTGCTGCGGCGGGTCTGTTTGCCCTCGATCATCACATCGGGCGACTCCGCGACGACCACCGGCGAGCCCGGCGCTTCCGGGAACTGGTCGAAGGAACGGCCGGCGTCTCGTTTCCCATGCCATCGCCGACGAACATGGTGTATTTCGAGGTGGCCGATGGGCCGGGCACGGCGGCGCGACTCCGGGAATTGGGGGTGTACGTGGGCGTGACGGCCGGGCGGCTACGGGCCGTGTTTCACCTCGATGTTTCGGACGAGGATGTGGAAATCGCCGCGGACGCGGTCAGGCAGGTGCTGCAGCCTTAGTCGCCGCGGATTCCGCCGGTTCGGCCGCCGGTTCGTCCGGGCACTCCAACGTCAGTTCGCCGGTGATTTCGCCGTCTTCATGCGCGATCAGGAGCGACACCTCGCGCATTGCGGAGACGCGTTCAGACCAGGGCGCAAGAGCCTCGTCCAGCGTTGCAGACGTGTAGCCTCGGAGCATACCGCTCTTGGCCCATTCCATGGCCAGGGCACGGACGGCCTCGATGCACGGTCCCGGCTTGATGCGCACGTATACGTTGCCGGGCACGTCCAGGCGGGTCTCCGATACACCGCCGGCCAGAACGGCCTCGAGGGCCGTCCGACTGGTGCTCACGAGCAGACCGGTATCCCACGGAACGGCCGTAGGCTCGATCGATGGGCCTCCAATCATCGGCAGCCACGCTCGGCCCAGCTCCGCGTCGTAGCGCGGAAACGTATCCCAGGGATACAACCCTTCCGGCGTTGTCGGGATTGACGCCAGCGTAGCCGCGATGGCCTCGCGCTCGCCGCCGAATACGCCGACGAACTCTGGAACTGGCACCATTTCATTCACGTCAACCCCCCGCCAACACAGGGCGAAACCCGGGCCGAGGGGCGCCACGAGGCCGGCCAGAAAGCGGCGGGCCAAGTCCCCCGTCGTCGGCTCGATGTCCTGCGGTGTCCACGCGCCGATGAGATCGTCCAATGACATCTCCGACTCGAAGGCCTCGGCCACCTCCGACCAGAGCGCCTGAACGGAGACACCGAGGTCGGCCGACAACTCGATGAGCCCCTCGGGCGGGACTTGCAGTGGTCGTGGTGCGCTTGCTGAGAGCACGCCGGAAAAGCGCTCTTGCCATTGGGGCTTCAGCGCGGCGCGGTAACGCAGGCAGGCTTCGGACGCATCGATGCGCACCGCAAAGCTGAACGAGGCCAACATGGTGCCGGCGCGTCCCCACGCCGACGAGACCGGCGTGTCGGGCGGCGGCGTGTCGGGAAAGCGGATGGCGCCGTGCAGGTCTTCGCCGCCGAAGGCTTCAGCGGTTTTCGCAAGCTCCTCACGCGTCATGGCCTCATCTTCGGGCAGCGTCAACGCGCGGATCAGGGCGTCGCGCGAAGGACTGGCCGCCAGCACGCGGCCGCGGACGGCATAGTAGACGCCGAGCTTCTCGACGCGGCGCACGTTGAGACCGCCGGCCTCGTCTTCTTCAATGCCCGGCACGAATCGTCGGAGCTTCTCGGCGAGGCAACCGATTCGCCTCATCTTGGTCACAAATAGGATGTCGCTGAACTGCTCGGTGTCGTTGCCGGAGATGTGGCACACGGTGCCGATCAGGTTGTTGATGACCCACTCCGGGGCGCCCAAGTCGCCGCTCAAACGCGCCAACGCTTCGCCACCCCAGGACTCCGGCAGCGCGTCCCACACGTGTGACGTCGCCAGCTTCGCACGCCTGTCGAGCAAGTTGCTTGCCGAGATCCGGAAGGCCTGCTCCCTGGGAATGATACGACTGACGGCGCACGAGTCGCGACTCGCCCAGACCCCGTAAATCAGGACGGCCAACACCATCACGGCGCCATACGCACAACCGCGCCGTCCGCGGCCTCGAGGCACCGCCGACTGAATGGGTCGCCGCGATCGCGGATATGTCCTGAGTGCCTCGCTCATTCGTTCTCGCCTTCCGACGCACTATCGACATGGATCTCGAAAAACTCGCCTGGCACGCCATCCTCCCCGGCAAAGCCGATGCGCACAAGACGTCGGCTCGGCAGGAACACGACGCCGAAGTCTGTCTGCTCACTCCAAACGCGCGTCGAGTCGGCCATCAGGGGCTCCGTGTCGCGGAGGGCGCGCTCCAGTTCAGCCGCCGAGATGATGTGCTCTTCCTCGAGCAACTCGGCTACGCGTCGGTGTCGCGCGCAGGCGACGGGATCGGCCTGTGACGCATCGGTGGCCACGCCTAGGAGCACGTCGTTCTGCGGCAGGCGCACCTGGGGCATAGGGCCGCACTCGAGCACGCACGCCCGGTCCCGCTCCGTCTTCTTCGCGGGCGTGGCCAGCATCACATGGTAGCCGGCTAGTTCCGGGATATCCCGGATCTGGGCCAGGGCGCGATCCAGACCGTCCGTGTCTTGCAGGATGCTTCGGAGCACGATGCCAAGCGGTGGGCCGGCCACGGGACGCGGTTCCTTCTCGGATTCATCGGCCAACATGGCCGCCAGCGATGGGACGTCGATTCCGGAAACGGGAGTGGTTGATACCGGCGCCGCGCACAACACGAGGCCGGAATCGTTCATGCCGGCGAAGGTTCCCATACTCGTGGTGGAACTCACCGCGACGAACCGATGCCCTTCCTTTGGCGCGACATCCGTAACGAGCATCGCTCCGAGGCCGTTCGCGGCGCTATTGAACCCCACGAGTAGATCATCCGCGCCGGCCCGTTCTCCGAGCGCCGCGAACAGCGTGCCGGCCAGTGGCCCGGCTGCCGGCGCCGACGGCTGCGCGCTCTCGAGAAGCCATAGGGCGTCGAAGGGGAGGCCGAGGACCTCCGCCTGGCCGGCGAGGCCATCGATCACGTGCTGAGATACGCCGTACAGGCGAGGCCGCGCCTTGATCGCCGAGGCCGGCAAGAGCAGCGGCGTCGGATCGAGGTATCGCCCTAGGAAACGGCCCAGTCCGGTTTCGGGGATCATCTTCGCCTCGGCGATGCTCGCCACCACCCGGTCCTTGTACGCGCGCTCCATCTCGTCGCGGAAAGCCAGGGCGCGCTGCGCGCCCATGGCGAAGTCCGTTCCGCGCAAGGTCACCCACCGTGCCCCATTGTGCGTTTCAACGGCGGGCGGCTCCTCGGCTTCAGCCTCCTCGTCTTCACCATGCGGTGCCCGACTGGTGAGTAGGGCCAGCTGAACGTAGAGCCACTGCGCGATATGGGGTCCGAAGAAGTTCATCGAGGCTTCATAGGAGGCGGTACCGTACAGGTCCACGGGGGCGAAGTATCCCAGGAAATCGTTCGCCAGGCCCACGGTGAACTGGGCCGCGTAACCCCATTCCGCCGCGCGTCGGCGGAGTTCAAGTCCGATCTGCACGCACGGCTCGCCAGGCAGGAAATGAACGGCGAGCGTTTCAGGGGGGGGCGTTTGTGCCGTTTCGCCGGGTGCCGCGCTCTGGACCTCGACCTCGAGCACCTGGAGTATCCCTTCCCTCGGGAGAAGGGCGTCCGCCAAGGATCGCGGAAGACTCGGCGCCGCTTGGGCTACCCGCAAAGCCGCATCCCCGCAGACGACACTGCCCGCGACTTCCCACGTGCGCTCGCCCAATAGCCGGCCGAGCGATTCCGTTCGCTCCCATCCTTTCTTGGCTTCGGGATTGCCCGGTCCCTGGTTTCCCTCGGCCCCGTTCAGGAAGAGCGCGATGGTGTCGCCGCCGGCGAGGGTCTCGATCGTCGCACAACAGTAACCAGGGAAATCGGCGGAGATCGAGAATAGATCTGGACCGTCAATGGTCGTGGGATGCATGGCGAAGTTGGCCACGACCGCGATCGGCACGCCATCGGCATTCTCAACGCGAATGACCCCCAACTGCGTATCCACGGGTCCACCGTCCTCTTGGCGGTTGACGGACAGGCCTTCCGCGACGCCCGCCGCAAAACCCACGGCGGCCCGCTGATGGCTGGCCCGCGCACTTTGCATAGCCTGGACGAAGGCCTGGGCCGTCGCGTCCAGTACCTCGGGCATGAATCGGCCCGAGACCGCCCGGAACGGCAATGCGCTGATCATGCCGCCTTGGCCGCTGTGGGTGTGGGTGGCCGTCAAGATGATGAATCGAGGGCGATCTGTTTCGGTGGAAGAACCGTCGCGTAACGAGGTCGCGGCGAGTTGGTGGATGCGCTCGCGAAGCTCCGGGTTGATCAAGCACAGATCCGCGCTGAGGAGGAACACTTCCGTCTTGCCATCGTCGAGGTACAAACAACGCACCCAGAGCGGATCGTGCACATCCCTTGACTCGCGGCCCAGTCGCGCCCCATAGCCGTTGAGCGGCGTGCCCACGGGTGGGGTGATCGCGACCTTCGCGGCGCCGGCCTCGATCGCGCTCGCCGCGTGATCGGCGCCCAAGCCGCCCACAAACGCCAAGGCGAGGATCGTCGCGAACGCGCGCCGACGCGCCGAATATCGCCATCGGTTATTCATACTCATTCCGTATTATGTCACCCACGCGCCGGCTCCGGCACGCGTATTCTGCCCATCACTGATGACTGAATCTCGGTTCCCGTTTCTCGAGGAACGCGGTGATTCCCTCGAGGGCATCCGGGCTCTTCGACACCGCAAGGAAGGCGTCACCTTCAACGGCCACGCCTTGCGACGTATCGTAGGCGCGCGCACTCAACGCGCTCAACGTGGCCCGGACGGCACTCGCCGGGAGCTTTGCCAGATCGGCCGCCAACGCCTTGGCCGTATCCATCAACTGCTCGGCCGGGACCACTGTGCTCACGAAACCCATCTCGAGCGCTTCCGGCGCCGTAAACGTCCGGCCCGTCAACAGCAGGTCGGTGGCGCGGGCCTGCCCGATAAGGCGAGGCAGCCGAAACGTGCCGCCCCAGCCCGGAATGATGCCCAGCTTGATCTCAGGCTGTCCGAAGACGGCGGAATCCGCGGCGATACGAAGGTCGCAGGCGAGCGTCAGTTCGCAACCGCCGCCCAGGGCCATACCGTTGACCACCGCGACCACCGGCTTCGTGCACGCCTCGACGGCGTTCATGGTCTTCACGCCTTCCGAGAGCAGCCCGCCTTCGACGAAGGGGTCCGCCAACATAGACTGGATGGTGGGCACGTCTGCGCCGGCGCTGAAGAACCGACCACTGCCCGTGATCAGCACGCACCGAACCGACGCGTCCTGTTCGAGCTCCTCGAGGGCCGCCCGGATATCCAGAACCAAACCCAACGATAAGGCGTTTGCCTTGGGACGATTCAACGTGATGACTCCGTACGCCTCACCCTTGTTCACCAACACATTATCATAGCTCATGTCCATTCCTCCCTCAATTCCCGGATATCCGGACTCCTTTCCCTTGAGTGCTCCCCAGGATGCGTGCCGACACAAGCCCTGACGAACAGGCCCCATCGTCTTGTCTGCCTGCCGCAACCCTCGACTACATGGTACCGACCCCGTTCGGGCCAGTCAACTGACCGCGGGTAGCGGGCCGTCGGGGGCCGATCACACCGGCTGGAGGCTACGCCCGCCTAGACCAGGCGGTGAATGACCGCACCCGAGGGAAGCTTGGGGAAGAAGTACGTGGCCTTCTGCGGCATCGTGTCTCCGGCTTCGGCACACGCCGCCACGTCCTCCGGCTGCGAGGGCTTGAGCAAGAACGCCATGTCGAACCGGCCTTCGCGAACGGCGCGGATGGCCTCGGCGGCGTTGCATTCATACTCGAAGGGCGTATCGGCCCCCAACCCTAGGATGCGCTCGAGGATGCCCCGATGGAGTACGGCCACGTCCAGATTGCGCCAAGCCGGCCCGTGATCGTTACCCAAGAGCGCGACGCGGTCGATAGGACGCAACCGGAGCAGATACTGGCCAATGCCGTCGAGAATCAGCCCGATGGCGCAGCCGCTCTCCGCCCGGACGCGCCCCGGGAGGTCATCCACGTAATGCACCTCGAACCAGGGCTCGAGATCGGCCAGGAACCGGCGTTCGTCGAGGCGATGTCCGAGCGAGACCATTCGGTGCGGCGGATAGATGCGCAAGCCCGGATCCTGGAACGCCACGAATCCCATCAACACGTAGTCGTAGGGCCGAAGACCGTCAGGCCGCTCGATCGCGCGCTGTTCGTCCCGGTAGAGCATCGCGGTGCGGAATCGGTGATGCCCGTCGGCAATATACAGCTTCTTGTCGGCAAAGAATCGGGTGATGGTCGGTTCGTCGGGCGTGATCCACACCCGATGGATCACGCCGTCGTGCGTCCGGGCCTCGAAGGATGGCGAGGATGCGTTTGTTCCTTCCAGAAAACTGGACAGGGCGCCCGCCGAGTCGTCGTACAGCACGAAGACCGGGCCGAGGTTCGCCCGGGTCGCCCGCGTGAGGCGCAGCCGGTCATCGACCCGCACGTCGAAGGTGCGTTCATGTCCCAACACGAAGGATTGACCGGGCTCGGGAAGGCGCGTTACCGCGAAGAAACCCCGGCGTCGCTGAACGTAGCCTTCCCCATCGGCAAACTCCTGCTCGAGCAAGTAGAAGCACGGCGTGTCTTCCTGCTGGAGAACGCCGCGGGCAATCCACTCCTCGATTCGCCGTCCTGCCGCGTCGGCCGGCATCTCCTCCGCGTCCGGCTGAGGCAGGATCAGATGCACCATGTTGTAGGGATTGCGCTGGGCCAAGGCCGCGCGGTGCTCCGGGCCGATGACGTCCCACGGGGGGGTGATTACGTCGTCCAACAACCCCGCGAGGGAGGGGTCGAAACGATGCGCTCGGAATGGTCTCACTTCAAGCATGGTATGGTGTCGGTTCGTTCCGCGAATTGAACAGGGCGAGGTTGCGTCACTGAGCAGGAGGATCATACCGTCCGGAACTCAGAGGATCAAGTTCATGGAGACCGTTTCATGGCCCTGAACGTTGGGCGAAACAAGAAAGTCCTGTTGTTAATAGAATTCATAGATTTCGATACAATGTGGCCGGTTTTTTCTTGACTTGTGCGCGGGCACTGGTGTACAAAAGGATTGGCTATACATAGTGTCTGGAAAGCCTGTTGCGAACGGGTGGCGTGTGTCTTGACTTGGGAGAAGGACGGAATGGTTGTTCTCGGCAGGGTCCACGCCGCACGATCCCGACTGGCCGGGCGGTGCTTCTTCAGGAGAGGGTGAATGCGAGCACAAGTTATTCTGCCCTGGGTCGTTCTGTGCCTCTGTCTGCTTCCTCTGGCATCGTTCGGTGCGCCGGAGGCGGATCACGAGGATCTGAACAAGGTCTTGAAGACGCTCCATGCGCCCGCCGCCCAGGAGGCGCCGCGTCTACTCACCACCGACGAAGGATTCCTGCGCTATCTCGGCGCCCCACCCGGCGGGGAGTTCGATGTCCCCCGCGAACCGGGCAAGGCACTTGATCCCGTACAGCGTTCGAATCAGTTTCTGGTGGACCACGGTCGGGCGTTCGGCATCCTGAGTGCATGCGTCGACTTTCGACTTGATCGCGTCACCGCCGGTACCAGCCAATCGTATGTGCGACTGCAGCAGACCTATGACGGCGTCGACGTATTCGCCGGGCAGGTCGTGGTGCAGGTCGATGGCTCGGGGGGCATCAACAGCGTGCTGAGCGATATCCTCCGCGACACCGAGGCGTTCGACGACGGCGCGATCGATACCCTTCCCGAGGTCAGCGCGAAGGACGCGCGCACCTTGGCCGGAAAGGCCGTGGCCAACGAATCGCCCAGCCACGGGATCGGCGATCTCAAGGTCATCGCCGGCCCAACGCTCGTGATCTACAGTCCGGCCGTCCTGGGCCTGGACGGCGACGCGGCCCTCGCGTGGTACGTCACGGTGGCCAGCCTCTACGACGCACAACTGTGCAAGGACGTTTTTGTGGACGCCCATAGCGGCGAAGTGCTCCTCCAATTCAACACCATTCCCGAGGCCCGGTATCGCGAGGTCTACGATGCCGCGAATATGTACGACACGGCAGGTGATCTGGCACGCAAGGAGGGTGATCCGCCGTCCGCCGTCGTCGATGTGAACGATGCCTACAACCACCTCGGTGACACGTACGATTTCTACTATGAGCAACATGCGCGTGATAGCATCGACGGCCTAGGCATGACGCTGACCGCTATCGTGCGGGTATGCAGTATCTACTATGGATGCCCGATGCAGAACGCGTTCTGGGATCCGCAGGCCAAGCTGATGGCTTTTGGCGAGGGTTTCGCCTCCGCCGATGACGTGGTGGGCCACGAGTTGACCCACGGCGTGACGCGCAACGAGTCCAATCTCATCTACATGGGCGAATCGGGCGCCATCAACGAGACCTTTTCAGACGTCTGGGGCGAGTTTGTCGATCTCACCAACGGCCGAGGCAACGACACGGAAGAAGTCCGGTGGCTCGTGGGCGAAGACCTTCCCGAGAGCATCGGCGTCATACGCAACATGGCGGATCCGCCGGAGTATGGCCTTCCGGATCGAATGGGGAGTCCGTACTGGAGACCTACAGACTGGATTTGGGACGACCAGGGCGGCGTGCATACCAACTGCGGCGTGGGCAGCAAGCTGTGTTATCTCTTGACCGATGGCGACGATTTCAACGGCTACCGCATTGATCCGCTGGCCGAGGAGTCGGATGCGAGCATTGCCCGCGTGGCCGATCTGTTTTACGAACTCCAGACGAAACTGCTCACGCCGGCCTCCGACTACAACGACATGTACATGCAATTGGCTCAGGCGACTATCAACCAGGGGTACACCTTCGATGAACGCCTGAACGTCCGCGCCGCGGGCCTGGCGGTGGAGATCGCCCCGTTGGGGTCGGGCCGCGAGTTGGACCGGTTCCGCGTCATGCCCGCCTACGACCGCGCGGCCAATCCCGTGGTCGTGCTCACCTGGGGGAATCCGAAGACGACGGACTTCATCGGCGTGACCGTAGTCCGGAATCTCTACCGGTTCCCGCTGGACCAGGGTGACGGAGTCGTTGTCTACTCGGGCAAAGCGGAGAAGGCGCTGGATCGAGACGTGGTCAAGAACACGGAGTATTACTACGCGATCTTCGCGGACTTCAAAAAGGACTTCCCGCAGGTGCTCTATGGCCGTGCGACGGCGGGCACCGAACCGCCGAACATGCTGAGCGAGGCCTTCGACATGAATCTGGCCGGCGAGGTGGGCTTGAAGATCGACCTGGACGAGTTCATCGATCTGCAGTTCCAGCAGTTGCTGTTTACGCCCGTCGGCCCGCCGGAATCTGCCCTGGGTGGTGACGAGGGATACGCCGACTATTTCAACTACGAGGCGACGAACACGCCCGGTGTTGTTGAGCTTCCCGTGCCTCGGCACGACAGTCAAGGAACGGCGTATGGGATTCCGTTGAACGACGACAGCTTCATCGCGTTTAGGTTGGACGACCCATTCCCGTTCTTCGGCAAGGAGTACTATACGTTGTATCTTGCGGCGAATGGGTACATCGCTCTCGAGCCTCCCAGCTACGACGAGAACTTCCCGTCGCTGGCGGCGCATTTCGCCTCGCCTCGGATCTCGTTCCTGTTCGGCGACCTCTCGCCCCAAAGCGGCGGGGAGGTTTGGGTGCGCGACTTGCCGGACCGCGTCGTGGTCACCTTCGACGGCATCCTCGAGTACAACGAGTCGATGTTCCTGCCCCCGGCCTCGTGGCGGAGCACGGTTCAAACGGAGTTGTTCTACAACGGCCAGATTCGGATCACCTATCTCCAGGTCTACAATGTGGGGAGCATCGTGTGCGGTATCTCCGATGGCCGCGGCGTTCCCATCGACCCGAGCGAGCTATTCCCGGATCTCGTCGAGGTGGATTACACGACGGACCTCTCCGACTTGCCGAACGACCGCACGCTCCTCAGCATCGATCCCGTCGCGCCGCAGTGGGTTTTGGCCGGCCAACCCGTGAGTTTTGCCGTGACAACGCACTCGCCGGCCGGCGTGCCACGCCTCCTCGCTCAGTGGGACGGCCCCTTGGCTGTTCCGCCGTTCGCGGATAAGGGGGATGGCACCGGCGTATTCTACTGGAGGACGGTGCTCGGCCAAGAAGGGATCTACACGTTGCGCGTGACCGCGGCCCTGGGCGAGGAAGGCGCATATCAGGACGTCCGGATCCATGTCGGCGATCCGTCGCCCAAACCCGAGGCGCGGGACCTGCGCCTGCGATCGGCCAACCCCACCGAGGATCCCACGGAGGATCGGCCGGTCGACGGCCAGTCGCCCCTTATGGCCGAATATACCTACTACCACCCGCTGGCCGATAAGGATCCCGACCTCTATGGCGAGAGCATCCCGCTTCTTTACTGGGTGAGGAACGGCGGAGCGGTGGCGGCGCTCGATAACGCGTGGCAGGTGCCGCCGAAGTTCACGAGGGCGGGCGACAAGTGGTTCTTCGTTGTGACGCCGATGACCAAGCAGGGCGTCCGGGGCGAGCCGGCACGTTCGTGCACCGTCACGGTGGTATCCATGCCGACGATCACCAGCGCCACGCCGGCCACCGGACCCAGCACGGGCGCGACGACGGTTCTACTCACGGGCACCCGGCTGAGCAATCCGAAGAAAGTCACCTTCGGTTCAATCCCCGTGCAGAACATCCGATGCCTGGGTGATACGCAACTCGAGGTGGTTAGCCCCGCGCATGCGCCCGGCGTGGTGGATATTCTCGTCACCACCGCCGAGGGCACCGGCTATCTGCTCGGCGGTTACGCGTTCGTCGATCTCGGGGCGACCATCGTCAAGGCCGACGTCAATCGCGACGGGCGGACGGACGCGCTCGACGTGCAACTGGTTGTTAACGTGGTGCTGGATCGCGTCGGCGCCAAGGCCGGCGTCGATGCCGACGCCAACCGTGACGGTGCCGTGAACGCGGGCGACATCCAGGCCGTTGTGAACGTGGTCCTGAGCAAGTGATTTCACCGGAGTGAACGCACGCCGCTGCGCTCTTGTGCGTGGCGGCGTTGTTATTGTCGGCCGGCCAAGGGTATCCAACCATGTGCGGCACAGTCGTACTCATAGGCGCGGTTTCCCTATTGCTCGGGGGAACCAGCGGACAGATCGCCTACGTCTCCGGTACCGAGCAGGAAGACCACTGCGTGTGCATCCTCGACCTCGCCAACGGTGCCGTCCGCCGTATCGGCATCGGCAAGTGCGACGGCGCACCGTCATGGTCGCCCGACGGCGAATGGCTGGCCTTCACGACGGGATCCGCCGAGGGTCTGGCCGTGGCCGTCGTGCGGGCGGATGGCAGCGGCCTTCGAATTGTCTCGCAACGGCACGGCTGGAACCTCTGGCCGCGGTGGTCGCCCGACGGCAAACGGCTGGCCTATGCCGCTGCAGAGTGGGATGCCTTCGAGACGCGCATCATCGTGTGCGATCTCGAAACCGGGGTCGAGTCGGAATGGGGCGAGGGGAAGACGGGCCTGATGCGCCCGGTGTGGCTGAACGGCGTCAAGCTGCTCTACAGTCTCAAACAGCGCGAGGAGGCGCTGTACGGCGCGTCGGCGATGAACGACGTCTTTCGCGAACTCGAGCAGCTCAATGCGGTGGTTGCTGTCGGCACGGTCGGCGCGCCCGGCGCCTTCTCGACCGATCTGTTCATTGTCACGGCGCGCGCGACTATTCCCCTGGTGCCGAGAGATCTCAACACGGGGTCTTACTTCGAGTGGATCGTCGAGCTCAGCGATCGGGGCAGTATGATTGCGGTCGAGTCCAACGACGGCGGCGATCGCGAGATCTTCGTTTACTCGAAGCGAGGGATGGCCGACGTCACCAACCATCGCGAGGCCGATTGGAATCCGGTGTGGTCGCCGGACGGCCAGTGGCTCGCGTTCGAGTCCTTCCGGAGCGGCCGCCGAGGCGTGTACCGCGTCTATCCGGAAACCACCCGCGTCTTTCCCGTCGCCGTCGCCGCCGATCACGACAACTGGGCGCCAACGTGGTCGCCCGATGGGCAATGGATTGCCTTCGTGTCTGACCGGACGGGCGATCCCGAAATCTACTTCACGGATGCCTCCGGCAACGAGTGCCACCGCGTGACAGACCATTGCGGCGGAGACTACGCGCCCGCGTGGCGGCCGGAGGTCGATGAATGAGACGCAGCGCGCTATGCATCCTGTGCGGGCTGATGGCGGCCTCGGCCGCGGCGCGCCAACCCGACGGTACGCTCGGTGCCGTGATCACGCCGAACAACGGCGTGCCGGCGGTCCAATGCGCCGGGGGCCTCTTCGAGGTGGTCATTGCCGACCATTCGAACCTCTCGATCCATATCGCGTCCGCCGACGGGACGCGACACGCCGTCGAGATCGCCGGGCGGTCCGAGTCGGCCCACGGCCGGACGCGTCTCGAGTGTCGTATCCCGCCCGACGTGACGCCCGGAACCTACGCCGTTGAAGCCCGCGACGACGCGCGTACCGTCGATCGGACAGCGCGCGCCGTCCACGTGCTCGACGCGTTCCCCGAGCAGTACATCGTCGCGCATATCTCCGACACCCACATCGGGAAGGAGCAGACCGACCGTCCACCGGCCGACGTGTTCCGGGACGTGCTCGCATCCATCAATGAGTCCGAGCCGGCCTTCGTACTCGTCACCGGCGATCTCACCGAGGGCGGCGCCATCGAGCAGTTCCAGCGCTTCCTCGATGTGTTGGACACGTGCCAGCGGCCCACCTTCGTATGCCCCGGAAACCATGATCGCCTCGCCCAACACTACGAGCATTTCTTCGGCCCCCTGACGTACACCTTCCGGTTCGGCCAGGATGGGTACCTCGCCTTCGACACCAAGGACTACTGCCCCGCCGACGAGCTTGGGCGCCAAGACGCCGATCTCGAGATCGCGCGCCGCGCCATCAAGCGCGCCCGGTGGTCCATCGGTTTCACGCATCGCTACGAACCCGGCATGGGGATGCGTAGCCAGATTACCCTCTTCGTCGACAATCCGCTCGACTACCTCTTGTTCGGCCACTGGCATCGCGCCAACACCGAAGACGAGAAGACTGTGCCGTGGGGATTCACTCGGATCTCGGTGGTGCCGGCCGCGTTTAACGGTCACCTCCAACTCATCGATGTCGCCCCCGCAGGAATCCGGCCCCGCCCTCCGGAGAAGGTGGACTGACGCGCCCGGGCCTTGGAGACGGCTTCACGAGGTCGCCCGGATCCGGCGTGCTCACGCTCTGAGCCAAGCCATGGGCAAGATGCCCGTGCCACGTCACAGGAAGCCTACCTCGGCTACCGGAGGCGGTTGCCGGAATCCGGTAGCCTGAGGTCGGAAACGGGAGTCTGCCTTGTTGGGCGGAAAACGGGCGCGGACCGTGACCCAGTCTTCTGGGACGACGGTGTGCGCCTGTCTTCCTCGATCGTGCTGTGCTCATGCCTCTTGTGCGGCGACGATGTATTCGGGGGCGGTAGCGTCTTCAGGATAGGCCTCGATGCCCATCTCGCTCTTGTCGAGGCCGATGAACTCTTCTTCGGGCGTAACGCGCATGCCGACCAGGGCTCTCGTCAGTCCCCAGAGGATGAAGGACGCCGCGACGGTGAACGCGGCGACGGCCAGCACGCCGATAGTCTGGACGATCAACTGGTTGACGCCGTGGCCGTAGAAGAGGCCCGCGTCGACGCTGAACAGACCGACGGCCAACGTGCCCCAGATGCCGTTGACGAGGTGCACAGAGAGCGCACCGACGGGATCATCAAGGCGCAGTTTGTCGAAAGTGAGTACGGCCTCGATGACGAGCACGCCGGCCACGAGACCGATCGCCACGGAACCGAAGATGCTGACTGCGTTGCAGGGCGCCGTGATGGCCACCAATCCGGCAAGGCAGCCGTTGATGATCATGCTCAGGTCGGGCGTGCCGATACGAATCCACGCATAGGCGGTAGCGGCAGCGACCCCGGCCGCGGCGGCCATCGCGGTCGTCACGGAGATGTGGGCTATGGCCGCGCCGTCCGCCGCCATGGTGCTGCCCGGATTGAATCCGAACCAGCCGAGCCACAGGACGAGCCCGCCCAGGGTCGCCAAGGCGATGCTGTGGCCCGGAATGGCCCGAATGCTGCCGTCCTTTCCGTACTTGCCGAGCCGGGGGCCGAGAATGATGACGCCGACCAGGGCGGCCCAACCGCCAACGCTGTGGACGACCGTCGAGCCGGCGAAGTCGCCGAAGGCCGTGCCGCGAATATCACTCAACCAACCGCCGCCCCAGATCCAGTGGCCCGTCACCGGATACATGACCGCCACCAGCAGTCCGGAGAACAGGATATATGCCTGAAACTTGATCCGTTCGGCGACGGCGCCCGAGACGATGGTGGCCGCGGTGCCCGCGAACACGAGCTGGAAGAAGAACTTCGCCTCGAGCGGGATACCCGTCCAGTTCAGGGCGCCGTACACGCCGGCATACGCGTCGCCCATGGCAGGGCTGTTGTCGGCCCCTGCCAGAAACAGGCCCTTCAGTCCGATGAGGCCCGAGCCGTCGCCGAACATCAGGGCGAAACCCGACGCCCAGAAAGTCAGACAGGCGATGGCGAACACAATGAAATTCTTCGCGAGGATATTCACCGTGTTCTTCGATCTACAGAATCCGGATTCGACCAGGGCGAAACCGGCATTCATGAAGAACACCAGGAATCCGGCAATCATCACCCACATCGTGTCGACCATCACCTGGAGGTCGCCGCCGGACGGCCCGTCTTCCTGGGCGGCCACGACGGGCGCCAGAATCGCCAACGCCATGATCGCCAAAAGGGCGATTCGAACTGCATTGTGCTTCAACATCGTGCTATTCCTTCTTCTCGGGGGCGCCATGGGCGCCGATGCTTGTCCAGTCGCCTTAGCTCACAACCGCGTCGCCGGTTTCCCCGGTTCGGATCCGGACGGCTTCCTCCACCGGCGAGATGAATATCTTCCCGTCGCCAATGCGCCCCGTGCCCACGGCGGCCACCAGTGCTTGAACAACCTGCTCGACCTTGTCGTCCGTCACGACGACCTCCATCTTGACTTTCGGGAGAAACTCGACAGCATACTCCGCACCGCGGTACATCTCCTTGTGGCCTCGCTGTCGGCCAAATCCCTTGACCTCCGTTACCGTCAGGCCCTCGATACCGGCGGAGGCCAGCGCCTCTTTGCCCTCCTCGAGCTTGAACGGTTTGATGATGGCTTCGATCTTCTTCATGGTGTGCTGTCCTCCGTCGAGGATCCTCGACCTCGTTGAGCCGCGTTGCATGCACCATCCCGACGGGACGTGCAGCCGACGGCTCCCGAAAGCACGAACTGTGCCACACGGGGCCATGGAGGTCTTAAATGGTTTCTGTCCTGTGGTTTACGCGTGCTGCGAAGAGGGAGCGCTCGAGTGCATGAATTATCGAGAAACGCCACGTGCGCGTATGCCTCGGGATCCGAAACTACATTCGCGTAGGAATCCCGGAACCACCATTACGGTGGGGGATCGCGCGGCTGAGCTCACGCCGCATCAGGTGAGTATTGGTTCAGGTTCAGTTGTCTGAAGATTGTGCCAAGGCGAAGTTGAGGAAATGGTGATTTTCTGGCATCATCGTTGAACAGGACCGCAGAGGAGGAAAGCCATGACGGAAGAGAATCGGCTTGGCGCTAGGATCCGGCAGTTGCGCGAAGCCCGAGATATGTCTGTCCACGATCTCGCTGAACGCAGTCAGACGCACGAGGAGGCCATCGAGCAACTCGAGGCGGGCGAGTTAGTGCCATCACTCGCGCCGCTGCTCAAGATCGCGCGGGGGCTGGACGTCCGCTTGGGGACTCTGCTGGACGACGATCCGCACGCCTCGCCCACGGTGGTGCGCGCGGGTCAGTCCGAGGCAGTGGTGCGATTCTCGGGCCTTGGGCCGACGTGCCTGAGCACGTTGGATTTCTTTGCCCTGGCCCAGAACAAAAAAGACCGCCACATGGAACCGTTCATCATCGACGTGCATCCGTCCGTCGAGGAGGAGTGCACCTTTTCGTTCCACGAAGGCGAGGAGTTCATCTACGTTCTTGCCGGCCAGATCGAGGTGTCCTACGGCAACGATCGGTACCTTCTTGCCGTCGGCGACAGCATCTACTACGACTCGACGACGGCGCATCAAGTCAAAGCGGCCGGGGAATCCGACGCCCGGATCCTGGCGGTGGTCTATACGCCTTTCGTGGATGCCTGAGCGTCGCATCGCTGGCGCGTGCGTCCTTCGAGACAAACCTGCTATGCTCTCATCCGGCTGCGGAGCATGCCTTCGGCCAATCACGCATGATGTTCTTCGACGGGGCAAGCAGTCTCCCGTCGTCGAGAAAGGAACCCGCCATGACTACGGACGCCACGGTTCAGAAGGCCTATGATCTCGCCCGAGCGCACTACGCCGAATGGGGCGTCGATACGGACGCGGTGATGAGGCGCCTCGAAGGAATTCCGGTGTCGATGCACTGTTGGCAGGGCGACGACGTCGGTGGGTTCGAGTGCGTTGAGGCCGTGGATGGCGGCGGCATTCAGGCCACGGGAAACTACCCCGGCAAGGCGCGCACGGCCGATGAACTCCGCGCCGACGCCGAGAAGGCCTTCCGTCTAATCCCAGGGCGGCATCGCTTCAGCCTGCACGCCTGCTATGCCGAGACCGGCGGCGTGCGCGTCGATCGCGACGCATTGCAGCCCGAGCACTTCGCCGCGTGGATTGATTGGGCGAAGGCCGTCGGGATCGGTATCGACTTCAACCCGACATTCTTCGCCCATCCCAAGGCCGATGGCGGATTCACGCTGGCCAGCTACGACAAGGGCATCCGCGACTTCTGGGTCGAACACGGCATCGCCTGCCGCAAGATCGGCGCACATATCGGCCGGGCCCTGGGGAGTGCCGCGGTCACCAACGTCTGGATTCCGGACGGTTACAAGGATATCCCCGTGGACCGCCGGGCGCCGCGCGAGTTGCTCCGCGATTCCCTCGATCGGATATTCGCCGAGGATATCGATCCGAGGTACAACCTCGACGCCGTCGAGAGCAAGCTGTTTGGCATCGGCTCGGAGAGTTACGTGGTCGGGTCGCATGAGTTCTACCTCGCGTACGCCGTCCAGCGCGGCAAGCTGCTTTGTCTCGATGCCGGACACTTTCATCCCACCGAGGTCATCTCCGACAAGCTCTCGGCCGTGCTCAGCTTCCTGGACGAGGTCTTGCTCCACGTGAGTCGGGGCGTACGGTGGGACAGCGACCACGTGATCATCCTCTCCGACGAACTGCGCGCTATCGCCCAGGAACTGGTCCGAGGCGACTATCTCGATCGGGTCCACATCGGCCTCGATTTCTTTGACGCCAGCATCAACCGGATCGCGGCATGGGTTATCGGGACGCGCAACATGATCAAGGCGCTCCTGCTGGCCTTGCTCGAGCCAACGGATCGGTTGCGGCAACTCGAGGTGGGCGGCGATTTCACCTCGCGGCTGGCCCTGCTGGAGGAACTGAAGACCTTGCCCGCCGGCGCGGTCTGGGATTTCTACTGCGCGCAGCACGGGGTTCCCGCCGGCGCGGCCTGGCTGGACGAGGTCAAGCGGTACGAAGCAGACGTGCTGTCCGCGCGCGGATGACGTGCGCGAAGGCGCGGGAGAGGACACGCGATGTACGAAGAGGCTATTCGCATTGGGACCTTGGTATCCGGCGGCGACGGCGGCCGGAACACCGCCGGCTACATTCGGCAAATCCTGCCGCACGGATTCGAGTCGTTCAGCATCACCTTCTGGCAGGTGCTCGGGCCGGTCGACCTTGATCGGCTCGCCGACGAGGTGCGCGGCGTCCTGGCCGATAGCGGCGCCGTGATCAGTAGCCTCGGTATCTTCGGCAATCCCCTCGAAACGAACGAGACGGCCGAAGCCACGCGCGACGGCTGGCGTCGCCTCATCGACGCCGCGCCGAGGTTCGGGTGCGATATCGTGGCGGGCTTTGCCGGGCGGCTGGTCGACCGGCGCATCGACGAGAGCGTGCCTCGTTTCGTTGAGATCTTCATGCCGTTGGCTGAACGGGCCGCCGAGAAGGGCGTTCGTTTGGCATTTGAGAACTGCGATATGGGCGGCACCTGGGAGCGGGGCGACTGGAATATGGCCCAGATCCCGGCCGCCTGGGATCTCATGTTCGAGGCCTTGCCGATGTCGAACATCGGCCTCGAGTGGGAGCCGTGTCATCAGATGGTCAAGCTGATCGATCCGATGCCTCAACTGCGCCGCTACGTCTCGCGCATCTTCCACGTCCACGGCAAAGACGCCACCATCCTCTGGGATGTCGTACGCGAGCAGGGCATCTTCGGCGGCCAACCGTTCGCCTTTCACCGGACCCCCGGCTTTGGCGACAGCAACTGGGCGGACATCATCTCCGAACTGCGGCGCGGTGGATTCCGCGGCAGCATCGACATCGAGGGATGGCATGATCCCGTGTACCGCGAGGCCCTCGAGATGACCGGACAGGTGCACGGGCTCAACTACCTCAAGCGATGTCGCGGCGGCGACTACGTGCCCAACCCGTCTTGATCCGATTCCGGCTATGGATGACACATCGCGAACGTTGCGCGGAAACAGCGAATGCCCTGCCGGGCGTGGACGTCTTGTGCGACGTCTCGTCGAGACCGTTGTCGTTCTGACGATCACCGTGGGGCTGCTGGCGGCGCTCGAGGTCGGGCTGCGGCTGGCCCGGTTCGGGTACCCGACCTCGTTTGCGCTCGAACAGCCTGTCCAGGGCGAGGCCGCGTACGTCAACAACGTGCGTTTCACTTGGCGGTACTTGCCCAAGGCGATGGCGCGCGAGTCGTGGCCCTTCACGATACCGGTGCGCAAAAGCGAGCGGACGTGCCGGGTCTTCGTTCTGGGGGGATCGGCCGCCCACGGCACACCCGCGCCCGCCTTTGGCTTGGCGCGTATGCTCAATGCCCAACTTGAGGCCGAGTTTCCGGACGTCCGGTTCGAGGTGGTGAACGCCGCCCTCGTCGCCGTCAACTCCCATGTGGTGCTGGATATTGCCCGCGACTGCGCCGAACTCGATCCCGACCTGTTCGTCGTCTACCTCGGCAACAACGAAGTCGTTGGCCCCTTCGGCGCTGGCACGGTGTTCGATCCCCTGGTGTCGAGTCGGACGTTGATCCGTGCGCGGCTTCTCGCAACGGCGACGCGTGTCGGCCAGTGGCTCGACACGCTTCGCGACCGCGCAGGTCATTCGCCGTCGGGGCCGTGGCGTGGTATGCAGATGTTTCTCGACCACCAAGTGCCGGCCGATGCGCCCGCCCTCGATACGGTGTACCGCCATTTCGAAGAGAACCTTGACGCCTTGTGCGCCTTGGCCGAACGACAGCGTATCCCAACGCTGCTGTGCACGGTAGCCGTGAACCTCCGCGACTGTCCGCCCTTCGCCTCGCAACACAAACGAGGTCTGGCCGCCGATGCCGAGGCGCAGTGGAATGCCCTTTATGAACAGGCGACGGCGTGCGAAGCCTCCGGCGACTCTGCGTCGGCGGTGGATCGCTGCGGCGAGGCGCTCGAGATCGACGCCGCGCACGCCGCGCTCCAGTTCCGCATGGCGCGCGCCCTTTCGAGTCTCGGCCGCGACGAGGAGGCCGGCGATCATTTCCGCCAGGCGCGTGAGCTCGATACCCTCCGATTCCGGGCCGATGCGCGCATCAACGCGATCATTCGAGCTGCTGCCGCGCGCGAGAGAGGACATCACGTGCGCCTCGTGGATGTCGAGGACGCCTTCGGTCAGGCCAGTCCTCACGGCCTGCCGGGCAACGAGTTCTTCCACGAGCACGTTCACCTCAACCTTGCGGGAAACCACCTCCTGGCGACAACCATCCTCGGGGAGGCCGTGGACGCGCTGCGCGATCGGTTCGGCACGGAGACCGGTGTGATCCTCGGCGTCCATGCCTGCGCCGAACGCCTCGCGTACACACAATGGGACGAATACAACGTGCAGGAGTTCATGCTGAACCGTTTCCTTGCGCGTCCTCCATTCACGAACCAAATCGATCACGAGGCCCGTCTGCACGAGCGACTCGTCGCCTTCGCCGATCTCTGTAACACAATCACGCCCGACGTCGTCCAGGGCATCGATGAGCAATACAAGCAGGCCGTCGGTGAATACCCCAAGGACTGCGACATCCGGTGCAACTATGCCCAGTTCCTCGATACTGCCCTGGCGCGGTACGAGGACGCCTGCGCACAACTGACCCGGTCGCTCGTGGCGCGTCCCAACGATGTGGCGGGCCTACATCTCTTGGCCGGAATCCTGCTACACGCCGGGCGGCCGGTCGAGGCCGTGCAGGCCGCCGAACGGGCAGTATCGCTACGGCCCTACGACGCGGAGGTCCGTCAAGGGCTGGCCCTGGCCCTGGCGCGTTCGGGCGAGACCGAGCGAGCCATCTTCGCGTTCCGCGAAGCGCTCCACCTCGATCCCGAGTACGTCGACGCCCACGTGAATCTGGGCATTGCCTTGGCCAAGCAAGGCCGTCACAGCGAGGCCGTTGCCGAGTACCAAGCCGTACTGGAATGGATGCCGGAGTCCGTGGACGCCCTGGTGTATTGCGGTCTATCGTTGCGGGAGCTCGGGCGATTCGACGAAGCGATCCAGTCCTTCCGGCGGGCGCTCGAACTCAATCCGGCCCATCCCACCGTGCGCGTCGATATGGATAAGACGCTCGAAATGGTGCACAATAGCGCGACTCCGAACGCGTCGAGTCCGGAGCACCCAACCAACCCTGACTGAGGACCTGCAATGAAGGCATACGGAATCACGCTGAATTGGCTTGCGGCGATCGGCGTAGCGATGTGTGGCGCGGCCTGTGCCCAGGACGCGGCCGAGCAAGCGCTCCGCGACGAGCTGCGCGCCGTCTCGCACCGGATCCTGTTCGAGCGCTACGACGACAACAACTGGGAACTGTACATCATGAACGCGGACGGATCCGATGCGTTCAACCTGACACAGACGCCGGATAGCCACGAGCTGTATCCACAAGCCTCGCCCGATGGCCGGCGCATCTGCTTCCTCTTGGATGTCGAGCGCGCCGGCGACACGATCCGGAGCGTGTATTACATGAACGCGGACGGATCCGGCCGCACATGCGTTGCCGAGAAGGTGCGGCAGCCCTGCTGGAGTCCGGACGGCAAAACGATCGCCTTCGTGAAACAGGAGTTCGATCGGTTCAAGACCACGGACTTCGCCAGCAAGCGGCTGTATCTCTACGACCTCGAGAGCGGTGCGACCACCGAGCATCCCAACGCGGCGATTGAACATCTCTACAATCTGTCCTGGGCGGCCGACGGCCGCTGGATCGTGTCGACCGTGCACGCCGGGATGGGGCTCAGCCACGGCATCGTGGCCATCGAGATCGGCGGCATGCGTGTCGTGAATCTGAATGTCGGCGGATGCCGCCCGTGTGTGAGTCCTGACGGCAGCGCCCTGACGTGGAGCACCAACGACCACACGATCGAACGGGCCAGCATCGATTTCGGCGGCGATGAGCCCAAGGTGAGCAACCTGGCCGACGTGTATCACGAGGAAGAGACGCACCTCTACCATCCGGACTTCTCGCCCGATGGAAAGTATATTACCTTCAGCGGGGGACCGGGCGGGCGCATGCCGGCGGCAGGCCCCGGAACCCATGTCGACGTCGCCGAGATGGTTGGCGTGTGCGGCGTGTGGGACGTTTACCTCAAGCGGGCCGACGGCACGGGTCCCGTCATCCGCCTCACTCAGGAGCCTCGCAAATCGAACAAGGAATCGGAATGGCTGCCCGGCCGCACGGGAGATTCGAAATGACGCGGCTCGCATTCATCCTGACCTGCGCGGTCACGCTGGTATCGTGCGGGAAACCCGCTCCCTTCGGATCCACGCATGCCGCCCCATCGAAAACGCAACGCACAGAGATCACAACCCCGTCCGGCGTGCCGATGATCCTCGTGCCGGGCGGTGCGTTCACGATGGGTTCAACCGAGGGCGCCGACGACGAGGCGCCGCCGCATACCGTCTCCGTGTCATCCTTCGCCATGGACACGTATGAGGTCACGCAAGACCAATTCGCCAACGCGCAGGAGCCTAATCCGTCGCACTTCAAGGGGCCGCGGCGGCCCGTCGAGCAGATCCGGTGGTCGGACGCGGCGTTGTTCTGCAACATCCGCTCGCGCATGGACGGTCTCGAACCGTGCTACGATGAGTTCTCCTTCGAGTGCCACTTCGACGCCAGTGGCTATCGCCTTCCCACGGAAGCCGAGTGGGAGTACGCCGCGCGCGCCGGCGCGGACACCGTCTACGATTTCGGCAACGACGCTCGCGAGCTCAAAGCCTACGCGTGCTACGCGAACAACGCCACGGAAAAGACCGACGAGTCCGGACGCAAGCGCCCCAATCGTTGGGGCTTCCACGATCTCTACGGAAACGTGGCCGAGTGGTGTCACGACGCGTACAGCGCCACGTACTATGCCGAGAGTCCCGAGACAGATCCCCGTGGACCGGATGAGGGTGTCAAGCGTGTGATGCGCGGCGGCGCGTGGAACTCGGGGGCCGACGCGTGCCGCGCCACGGCGCGTGCCGCCGAGTCGCCGGGAATCACGGATGCGTGTTTCGCGCGCGACACGTTCGGGTTCCGTTGTGTCCGGCGCATTAATGAGGACGAAGCGGCCAAGATCCGCTGATGCGTCGTGGCCAACCGGTTGAATCCATAGGCGAGGACAACCACAATCGAGCGAACCGACGGGTGGTCTGCAACATCTGAGGGAGAACGCATCCATGGTATCCGCGATGAATCGTCGATCATTCATGAAGGCCGCCGGCACGGTAGCCGCGGCCACCGTCGCTGTGAGCGCGGCGAGCCCGGCCACCTCGGGCGAGTTCACGGGCCAGATCAAGAAGGCCGTGAAATACGACATGATCCAAGGCGACTTCTCGGTCGTCGAGAAGTTTCAGTTGCTCAAAGACATCGGCTTCGATGGCGTCGAACCCAGCGTCCGCGAGAAGGTGGATCCTGAAGAGATGCTGGCGGCGAGCAAGGCCACCGGATTGCCGATTCACGGCGTCGTGAACGGATCGACCGCAGACCTCCGCGCCGCCGTCGACCGCGCCAAGTGCTACGGCGCCAGCAGCGTGTTGGTCGTGGCGGGGCGCGTCAACGAGGAAATGTCGTACGCGGACAACTACACGGCCACTCAAGCGACGATTCGCGAGGCCATTCCCTACGCCGAGGCGAATCAGATCATGCTTCTTGTGGAAAACGTCTGGAACAACTTCCTGCTGAGTCCGCTCGAAATGGCGCGGTACATCGACGAACTCGAGAGCGAGTGGGTGGGGGTGTATTTTGATGTCGGCAACGTGGTGCGCTTCGCCTGGCCCGAGCATTGGATCCCGGTGTTGGGAAAGCGGATCCGCAAACTGGACATCAAAGAGTACAGCCGGCAGAAGCAGAATGACGAGGGGCTCTGGAAGGGGTTTAACGTCGAGATCGGTGAGGGAAGCATCGACTGGACCGCGGTGCGCCGCGAGTTGAAGAAGATCGGATACTCGAGCTGGGCCACGGCCGAAGTGGGGGGCGGCGGTCGCGAACGTCTCGAAGACATTGCGCGCCGTATGAATCAAGTACTCGACCTATAGCCAAACGAAGCGCCCCGCCAAACCGCCACACGTTCGGCGGGGCGCCTTTTCTCGGCGGTTACGACCTCTTGCGACGCGCGACCGCGGCCCCAACCAGCGCGGTCAACCCCGTCAGCAGACCCACGGCGAGTCCGCCGGCCGCCGGCACCTCCGGGATGACCGACAACTGGAACCGAGGCGACGAGTACTGCGTCTCGGTAACGTCCCAGACCTCGCAGTAGTACTCGCCCTCATCGTAGGGGCCGATATTGATGATTTGCAGGAGCGGTCCCGTCGCCCCGGGAATCGGCATGGCATCATCCGTCAGCGAGTCGAAGAACCATTGGTAATGGATAACGCCTGTGTTTCCGGTCGCGACGACCTCAAACTGGCACGATTCCTTGACGCCTCGGGACACCGCCGTGTCGCCCAACAGGGTCACCTCGATCGGTTCGGTGTCCAGGATGATGCTGTCGGCGAAGGGCGTTGTCGTCACGAGTCCGACGCCGTCTTTGAGTTGACCACGAACGACACGGATGCCGTCCCCAGTTCCGAGATCCCACGCGGTGCTCGTCGAGAACGGCTGCCACGGACTCCAGGTAGCGCCGCCGTCATTGCTGAAACGCATCTCGGAGGCACCCGAGCCCAGGTCGCCGTCGGTCAGGCCGAGCGTCACGGCCGTGCTCGTGGCTATCGCCGTACCACCGTCGATGATCAGCGTGCCCGTGGGCGGGGCGGTGTCGTACCTAACCTGGCCGTCCTCGCTTGTGGAGGCCGCGCTGGATTTCCCGGCGAGGTCTTGCGCCGCAGCGGCCCCGACGGCCGCCGTGATCGTGCCGTCCGCCCCTACACTGTCGATCTGGATGGTGTACAGTGCCCCGGAACCGCTCACGTGGTACGTGACACCGGTCGCACTGCCGCCTATCTGGACGTCACCGTAGGCAAAACCGTCCACGAGTTCGGAGAAGGTCACGTCGAAGACAATGGGCAGGCTCCCGGCCGGATCGCTCTGTCCTGCGCCCTGCTCGACCGTGACGGTGGGCGCCGAGGCCTCATAGGCGACGGAGTTATCGACGCTGGCCGATGCCGCGTTCCCGTTACCGGCGGCGTCGTGAACCGCGTCTTCCGCGATAACCGGAACGATAGTGCCATCGTTCGCGGAGACAACGCGCAACGTGTAGACCGGCCCGGTCCCGATGATTTCGAAGACGACGTTCCGCGCCGTGCCGGTATTCGTTACAGACGCCGCAGCGAAGTCCACGACTTCCTCCGAGAATGCCACGTCGAACGCGATGGGCAGTGAGGCGGTGGGATCCGATTGGGTGCCGCCTTGCTCGATGGTCAGCGTCGGTGCCGTGGCATCGTAGCGCACAGCCCCATCGGGTCCTGTGGCCGCGGAGTTGCCGTTCCCGGCCGTGTCGTGCCACACGCCGGCCGCAATCACGGGCACGATGGTCCCATCCGTGGTGGCGGTGGCTTCAACGGTGAACTCCACATCGCTGATCGGTACTAACGAGAACACCACGCCCGAGGCCGTACCCGCGTTCGTGATGTCGGCCACGTCCAGATCGACAACCGGATCGGACAACGTCATGTCGAACACGATGGGCAGTGTCCGGGCCGGATCGCCTTGGCCGGCGCCCTGCGTCAAGGTTACGGAAGGCGCTTGCGCGTCGTAATCCACGCGGTTATCGAGACTGGTCGAGACATGGTTGATCTCGTTCGACATGTCCATCAACACACCCTCGGGAATACTGGGGATGACCGAACCGCTATCGGCCACATCCGTGACCCGGATCTCGTACCTGTCTCCAGGGAAAGGCCCGACGAGATCGAAGTCGAGAATGATGGCCGTACCGCTGAACACGATATCGCCCTCGCCAAATCCCGTAACCGGTTCCGAAAACTCGACATCGAACACGATGGGCAACGTGCCTGTCGGATCCCCTTGGGCCGCGTGTTGCTCGACGCTGACGGTCGGGCGGATCGTGTCCACCGTGATGATGTTGTCATCACTGGTCGATGCCAGGCTCCAGTTGAAGAACATGTCTCGGGCGGCATTGGCCAACACCGAAGCGGTTACGGTGCCATCGGCACTGGCGAGTTGGACCTCGATCCGGTATTCCGACGGGCTGACGGTCATCACGGTGTAGCTGTCCACCGTGGCCGTGCCCCCTATGAACACATCGCTGTGCCCGAAGCCCCACACCGGCTCACTGAACACGACGTCGAAGTACAGCGGCGCCGTGCTGGTGGGGTCGCGCTGCGTGGCGGCCCGGTTGACCGTGACCGTGGGCGGAGACACATCGTACGCGACCACGTTGTCGCCGCCGCCGTCCGACGAATCGGTGATGCCGTTCCCGGCCACGTCCTCCACGCTGCCCGCCGGAAGGAACGGCTCGATGGTTCCATCGTCCACGGCTGAGTCTATCTGGATGTCCCAGGTGATGCTATCAGTGGTGTTCAGGGTGATGCCGAGGCCGGACGCCGAACCGAGGTTGACGACATCGCCCGCTTCGAATCCGTACGCCGGTTCCGAGAAGACCGCCGTGAAATGGATAGGCAGGTTCTCGGTGGGGTCTTCCGTCTGCGTGGCGGCCTGATTGACCGTCGCCGAAGGAATGGATCGCTTGAGGGTGATGCTCGCGCTCGCCACATCCGATTCGTTCTGCGCAGCGTCGCGCACTCTTGCGTAGATCGTGTGTTCTTCATCGCTGTCCGGCAGTTCGAAGGAGGTCGTGTCCACCCATGCTGTCCACGGATCGAAAGACACACCATCCAAGCTGAACGCCATCTCGACGAGTCCCGACGCCGAACCCTCCGGTACGTCGGGATCCTCCGCATCTAGCGTCAGCGTGACGTTCCGGTCGGTGGCATACGTGGCCCCGCCGTTGATACTCAGCGACGACACAAGCGGTACAGAACGATCGATGCGGACGGCGCCCGTCGCGCTCCACGTCAGGGAGTTCCCCGCGACATCGCGGATGCTCGCACCCGTTCGGGCCGACAACGCGAGCTGGCCGGCCCCGACGATGTTCATCGCCGTCACCACATAGTTCCGGCCGGCGCCGGCGATACTGGCCCCTCCGTGGGCGACAGAGCCGGATTCCGTGAAGACGAGAGCGGTGACCACGTTGTTGAAGCCCGTTACCACCTCATTGAACTGGATATCAAAGGTGACGGTGGATGCCTTGGACGGGCCGACACCGTCTCGAGGCGCCACAATGAGGGCCGCCGGTGGCGAGAAATCGAAGGTGATGGCGTTGCTGGTGGCGCTGGTGGCGAGGGCATTGCCGGCCAAGTCCCAAACGTGTTCGCCGGTTTGCACGGCCAGGCTCAAGGTGCCGTCGCCGTAGATCTCCTCGACCGTGACCGCATAGAGTTGCGGCCCGCCCTCGATCACCACGTCGCCATAGTGCGTCAGGCTCCCCGTCTCGATCACCACGAGGTCATACAGGGCATTGTTGAAGTTCATGACCGGTTCGCTGAAGTGCACATCGAAGGTGACGGTGCGCGCATTCGTGGGACCCGTCCCGCTTCGCGGCGTGATGGGTCCTGCCGTTGGGGCCGTGGCATCGAAGATGACCGGCGCGCTTGTCACGCTGGCCGATAGGTCGTTGCCCACGATATCCTCCACGCCCGGGCCCATGGCCACGGCCAAGGCCAGTGTGCCGTCGCCGGACAGGCCGGTGAAGGTGACCACGAAATCCTGCGCACTTCCCGAGATCGCGACGCCCGCATAGGCAACGCTACCCGTTAACGTGATGTCGAGATCGGATGGCTCGGTGAACCCGAACACATCCTCGCTGAAGTGGATGGCAAATACCGCCGTCGGGTCTTGCGTAGGGCCGTATCCCGTCTGCGAGACGATGCTCTGCGCTTGCGGGGCGATCGCGTCAACGGGGAAGCTGCGCGAGGCCCAGCCGCTGACATTGTCCAGGTTGTCTCGCGCGAGTACCTGAAGGTGGTACGTCCGGCCGTGCTGCAGCCCGGACACCGTATGGGATCGGCTCGTGCTGCTTGCCGCCCAGTACATGTCGTTGCCCCCCAAGGTGGATCCGACGCGAACGTCATAGCCCTTGATACCTGCGCCCGGTTCGAAGTCGGACCCAACGGGATCGATGGAGGCGTCCCATGCGCATACGACGGTCCCCGGACTCAGTTCCGGCAGGGGACTGGTGATTTCCGGGACCGAGGGACCCACGGTGTCGTATGTCCTTGACAGGGGCTCGGCGGCGGTGCTGGGGTTGCCCGCCCCGTCGGTGGCTGCGTTGGCCGGGATGCTCACGGTTACGGCGCCCTGCCACTCCGGCTGGACCGTGAACCAGTAGGATGAACCGCTGCCACCGAAGCTACCGGACACCAGGGAACCATGGCCCAACACCAGGTCCGAGGAATCGAAGCCTGTTACCGACTCCGTGAAGGCGACGGTCACGGGTACGCTCATGTTGGTTGGGTTGGGGGCCGTTGAGCTCAAGACTACGCCGGGCGGGGTCATGTCGACCGTTACCCCATCGCTCAAGAGCGACCACGGGCCCGTGTTGCCCGCCGCGTCTCGAGCATAGAGCCTGGCAACGTAGGTCCGGCCATCCACGCCGCCCGAGACCGTCTTGTGGTTCGGCGCCGAGCCGAGCCAATTCGCGAAAAGGAACACGGGGGATGCCTCGGTGGAGCGGACCTCAAGATAGTAGTCCGCGATCCCGCTGGGCCCCTGGTCGTAGGCGTGGGTCCAGTTGAACGTAATCGTTGTGCTGGTGCTATACGCCCCCTCGGCGTACCACGGCTTGCCGGGCGCACCGGGGCTCAGACTGTCGTAACCTATCGTGTCTTCCATCGCAGGACCCGGATCCGCGCCGCCCGCGTGGGCAAAACGCACCCGAGCCTTGTACGTGGATCCGGAGACGGGCGAGAGGTCCACCGTCAGCGTGCCTTGCCAGTGATTGGCGGGATTCGGCAACGCCTGCCAAGGTCCCCAACTCCCGGTGTCCGTGGGGCCCGTCCATAGCTGCCACGTCTCGAGGAGGTTCGCGGGGGGCGAGAGCGTGCTCTGTACATCGCATGTGATCGGGACCGTGTACAGTGTGTTGGTCCACGCCGCCCCGTCCATCGCAATGACCGACCCGGTCGTGTTGGCACGAGCCGCGGAACTTATTCCGATCACGACGAGCGCGACAAGCGCAACACGGCACATCGTGCTGGACAGAGACAGGCTTGTCGGAACGATTTCTCCCGTTCGGTTCTTCACGCGTGACATACTCCGGTTACTCCTTCTTGAACCTTAGGCATGAATCCACGATGGACCTCGATCTCGTCATCCATGGGCATAGCGATACCGGGGTCTTCAATAGAAATGCCAAGCGGATCCCTGCCTTTCCCCCGCCCCGGTCCCCAAATGCTGTGGGGCGACAAGAACCCACGGCCTCTGCTCCCTGTGCGGACGCCCGCCCTGGGTATCACCCTTCACGCGGCGAACGCCTACCTCCGTTGCCGTCGATACCCGCCTCCGGAGAACACCCCCGAAACGCGAATACGAAGGCACGAGTCACCTATCTGCACCGAACACGGAAGCGGCCATCGCACGCTCCGTTTCCGAAGAACACCCATCCCCAAGAAGCCTCGGCGCAACCACGGCGCCACAGGGCCCCAGAGCGATGCACCATAAGGAATTATAGCACTTCGACCACGAGAAGGCCAAATGGAGACAGCACGGCGATACCAACCCCGGAATGCGCGGAACACATGGCGCAGCCGAGCCGCAACCAAACCTTGCGAGGCCCACATACCCTTTCTTTTGCTACAGGACATACGCGAGAAATCCCTGCTTCCTGCAGATGGGCTCTCGTCTATGCTCAACGGCGGAAACAAAATATCCGATCCCTGCAAAGCTCGGTTGAGGCTCCGCTCCGCCGTGCGTTCGGCGCATTCCGAGGCCCGTTCACAGCCCGACGAGGAAACGACGAACGAAGGCGGCAAAAGGACTCACAGGCGAGCATTCGACCCAGACGTCGACGACGAGAAGTCGCCGGTGTGGTCGCTGACCACCCTCCCCTCTCTCTGTTTCGAACGCCATGGTTCCGTTCAGCGCGAAGAAGGAACCATCTGACGCCGCTGCGTCCACTAACGTGGTCGGCCATGGTAGGTCATCGTGAACCGGACTTGTGTTTCGGGGGCGGGATCGAGGTCCAACGTGATTCGAGTCAGCATGCCCGATTTCTGGTTGTCGCGGCAGGCCTGCTCGAGGCGCTCGGTCTTGAAGACCCCGCGGTCCGCCGCGATATCGAGATGGCCCTCGGACGAGTCAACGCGCGCGGTATTGCCCTCGACGGTCACATCGAGCCAGGTGATGAACGCTTCCTCGACCGGCATGCCGCCGCCTGTGAAGGCGTAGCGGTCTTCGAGCGTGACCATGCCGCCCTCGGCACCGAGCATGCGACTAGCGGAGGTGAGCTCTTCGATGCCGTAGGCATCTTGGAACACGATCGTCGCCTGGTGGCCGCCATCGGCCTCGAGGGTGCCGCGGTACTTGGAGCCGGTCTTTTGGAGCTGGCCGTTGACGCGTGGCACGCTGTGGCCGTAGGAGTTTGCGAACACGTTCTCATAGCGCTTGCTCGAGAAGTAGTCCTTCGAGTAGAGCCCGCCGCCCGGATCGCAAAGGTACGTCTGGTTACCGATACGCAGGATGAAGCTGCCGACATCGTTGTTGTTGTGCGGCTCGCCGTTATGGCCGGCCTTCGCCATGAGCACCAGCGGCCCCTCGCCCACGGTGTCCACAATGCGCACGATGCCCGAAACGGGCAACACCGCGTTGTCGAGGGCCGAGAACGGCGTGACGCGGCCATCCCACCAGATCAGATTCCGGATCACGGTGGTCACGCGCCAATCCGTGGTGCCGCCGATGAGCGGCAATAGCGTGCTTGCGCCGACCCGGTCGGCAAGCCGCGAGGCCAGGAACGGCCGGACCGAGGATGCCTCGTGGCTGTCGGCGAAGCTGGCATACACCTCCGGACCCATGACGACGCAACCAGGGTAGCGGGCGATGGATTTCAGTTTGTCCTGGGCCAAAAGATCGATGGCGCCTTCGGTGCGCGCGCGCAACATCTCGGCGAAGGCGACATAGTGGATTAGGCCATAGTTCCAGTAACCGATGCCCTCGAGGCAACCGCCATCCTCCTCGAAGCCATACTCGATGAACCTATCCAACTGCTCGAGCACAAGCGCGAGCGCCGCGCACGTCCGGTCGAGGTCCGGTTCCATCATGAGGAACACCTGGCCGATGGAGCCCGCGCACACGCCGGTCCAGTTATTCCGGCCGGCAACCCACCAGTATTCCTCGCCATGCTCGAGGTAGCGATCCATGATCCGGGTCTTGATCTCCGCGACGACACGGTGGCGGACTTCTTCCGGAAGCCGGTCTCCCACCAGCAGGAGCACGTGCGCCAGTTCGACCGCAGTCTCGGATGCGAACAGGTCGATGGTCCATTCCGTACGCTCATGCGCAGGAAGCACCCAGGTGGTCTCTTCACAAATGCTCCAAAGAACATCGTTGATGCGCTCGACCCGCGCGGCCTCGTCGCCCAGCCACAAGGCGATCACTTCCTGCGTGAGCAGCGTCCGCTTCCCGAAATAGGGCGCCTCGTAGGGCCGTCGAGCGCCAGTCCGTTGGTACTCCCGGTACAGCGAGTACGTCGTCTCCGGTATCGCGGGGGTCTCCCGGCCCGCAGCCGCCCACTCCAGCACGGGTTTCGCAAGGGGATGCGCCGCGATTGCCGACGGTGTGCGCGCCGCCAACTCGGGCAACAGAGACGACGCGCGAGCCTTCTCGAGAAGGGCGCGCAGCACACTGGGAGATGGGGACGAAGGCATGGGATCGTTCTCCAGGCAGGGGGCGGTCGTGCAAAACACCAGCAGGACGCCGATCAACCCCATCCAGGCAGCTCTTGTCTGGTTCATACGCCCTAGTATACGGGATGACCGTCGCCGGGTCCAAAACGACCTCCCTGAAGCGCAATCCGGCTACCAATGGCGTCGGAAACGAGGATAGGTCTTGCATATAGGTGGCGTTCGTGGTAGGATTTGCATCAATATATTGTATCCTTCGGGACTTGTAGCCCATATTTTGTGGTTGGCCGGATCTGCTGGCATGGTCCGTGTGTGGGAGAGCCTATGAGTATTCGCTGTCTCTTGATCCGCTTGCCCGGTCCTCCGTTTACCCTGGAGACGTTCATGCCGGAAGGCCGCCTGGCGAGCACGGCGGCCTGTCTGGTCGGCCAAGGGCACTCCGCCCGGATCTGGGATTTCGGCACCGCCGAGGCGTTTGACGAGCTGTTTCCCGGCGATTGGCGCGAAAGGTTTGCGCCCCTTGCTGCGGTTCTGCTCGACGAGCCGGAGCGCGCGGGAGGTCTTCGCGGCGAACTGCAGCGCCGAATACGGCCCTTCGCCCGGATCATGGACGGACGTCTCACGGCGCGGGTCGAGCGTGTGGCAGGGCGTGTGGCCTCCCTTCCCGATCTGGGTCTAGTGGTGTTTCACGTGGGCCGACGCGAAGACTTGCCCATGGCGAAGGCCGTGGCCGCGTCCTTGCGCGAGAAGTGTCCCGATGTGCGTCTGGTTGCGGTGGGGGCGTGGATCGACGTGTACGGCGAGTTGCTGGCGCGCCACGGGGCGGTGGACACGTTCGATGCGTTGTGCGTGGGCGACTACGAGTGGGCGCTGTGTGAGCTTGCCGGGCGTCTCGCAAAGCCCGAGACGTGGCTGATGATACCGAATCTGGTGCTGACATCGATCGCCGCGCGGCGGGTGACCGTGCGCCGTTCGGACTATGGCCTCGAGGGTCTTCCTCTTCCTCGGTATGACGCGGACACCTATCCCGCATTTCATGACTCGACGTTGGCCAGAGTCGTTGGCATCGAGATGAGCCGAGGATGCGATCGTAACTGCCACGCGTGCCCGCTGCCGACCTTGAGTGAGAGACGCGTCCGTCTGGCGCCCGTGGATCATATTCGCCGGACGATGAGCCACCTGGCGCGCACCTATGGCCTGCGGACCTTCCGCTTCACGGGGCCGGGAACGCCGGCCTTCCACGCGGAAGCCGTGGCGCACGGGATTCTGGCAGCCCGCATGTCGGTGGCGTACAGCCAGACCTTTCCACCGAATTACGCCGAACCGGGCATCGCGGCGGTGCTGCGCGAGTCGGGATGCGAAGCCTGCGCCGTGCGTCTGGACTCCGGGAGTCAGCGGCTTCTGGACGACTACTACGGCCGGGGATTCGGTGTGACGGAGGTCGAGCAGATGCTCCGAGCCTGCGTGGCCGAAGACATCTTCACGGAAGCCCGAATCATGTATCCCAGTCCGCGAGACGATTACAACTCGCGGGCGGAAACGCTGCGCATTGTGAATCGGGCGCGCCCGCATACGGTTACGGTAATTCCTCCCGAAGCGCCACCCGGTTCGGACTGGCACTGCTGGCTGGACGAGTTCGGTTTCTCGCTTCCCGAGAAACCCTACAGCCGATGGATCGCCGGCGAGGATGACCTCGAGATGGCCTGCGCCGGTCGGGGCGAAGCTTCGCCCATACGCGTCGGCCCTCGTCTACTGCGCAAGACCGAACGGGAATATGCCGAGATCGTGGCGGAACTCCGCGAGACCGGCGTGAACACGACGGTCTCGGCCGAGGTCGCGCTGCTCGCACGCGTCGCCGACTACGGCGGCCGTGAAGCCGAATTCCAGCGCGCGATTCGTCGCGCGATTCTGTCTGGCGATGCCCTCGCGCTCGCCTCGGCGCTCGAGGGCTTTAATCGGCGTGCGTGCGTACCTCCTCACACGATAGTGTGCAGGCCCTTCACGCCGGTCCTCGCCGCTGTCGGAAACTGATGGAAACCGCACTGGCCACCGGCACGCTCTTGGCGGTTGCGGCGTTGGACCTCTGCTTCGGCGCGGTCATCCTGCTCCGTAACCCCGCCAAACCCGTGAACCGGGCGTTTGCACTCTTGGCGCTGGCCGTCGTCCTGTGGTGTGTCGTGATACTCCTTTCGCTGCGCTCCGACACCGACGCCGAAGCGCGCTTCTGGCTGCTTGCGCGCGGCGCGGCCGGCGTTCTGATTGTGCCGGCGCTTCTGGTCTTCGTGACCCTGTTTCCGCAGCACCCCTTCCGGTGCAATCGGGTCTTGTTCGGCCTCATTGCCGCGAGCGTGCCGGTGATGGCGTTGAGCGGCCTCACGCGGCTATTCGTCCGGGAGGTTCATCTTGAGCCCAACGGACGCCTGGAGATCGCGCACGGACCCTTAGTGTACGGCATCCTCGCGTGGCTGCTCCTGGTGATCGCGTATATCGCCGTCAACCTGGCCATCAAGCATCGCCACGCGGCCGGTTCGGAACGACGGCAGATCGAGCACGTCTTCATCGGCACGTTGATGACCACAATCCTTGTTGTGCTCACGAACGTCGTCGCGCCGCTGTTGGGCGAAAAGCAGCTCTATGTGTACGGCCCGATCTGGACGCTCATTCTCGTTGCCTGGGTGGCCTACTCGATGGCCCGGTACCAGTTGCTGGGCGTTCCGGAACTGCTCTCGAGAACGGTGCTGTATACCGTGTTGACGGTCTTCGTCGCCGCGACTTTCCTAGGCACCGTCTTCCTTGTGGATGTCCTCTTCCAGACGTGGTGGCTGGGGCGGCGTCTCGTGCCGACGATTCTGGGCGCCCTGGTGATTGTCATGCTGCTTCAGCCGCTGAAGGAGCGCCTGCAACGACTTCTCGAGCGTCGGCTGCTCAAGCGCCGCTATGACATCAGCCGGCTGCTCGGCCGGATCAGCTCGTACGTGGCGGAACTGGCCGATCTCGATGAGATGATCGGGGCGGTAGCGCGCGATATCCAGGACGCCGTCGGGGCCCGCACCATTCGCGTGCTCCTTGTCAGTGAACGCGCGCCGGGCGCCGTGACGATTCAGTACTCGTCGGATGGCGCTGAGGCGGGGCGGGAGGTTATGCAGTATGCCGACCTGGTCCGGTATGCCGCCAACCAGGCCGAGGCCGTGCGTCTCGATCAACTGGTACAGGAACCGCCCAGCGACCAACGCGTCCACATGGCGGCGCTTCTCGCCGAGGCCGAGATCTACGTATGCGTCCCCTTGCGCCAGACGCGCCGGCTCGTGGGGTTCTTGGCGTTCGGCCCCAAGACATCTCAGGACATCTACTCGGCAGACGACATGGCGGTGTTCGCCGCCGTTGCCGGTCCTTGGGCTACGGCCATTGAGAACGCCCGGTTGTACCGCCAACTGGAAGAAGCCCATGTCCACCTGACTCGATTGCTCGAGAGCATGCGCGGGGCCGTCGTCGCCGTAGATGAACGGGGGACGGTGACGACGTTCAATCGCAGTGCGGTGAGGCTGTTGGGACCGCTGATGGTGGGCCAACCCGTGGATTCCCTGCCCGAGGAAATCCGTGAAGTCATCGAGCATGCCATCGAGACCGGCCGCGAGACGCCGGAGTTCGAGACGGCCACGCGCGGCTCCGACGGCACGGCGATCCCCGTGGCGATCGCCTCGACCTGCCTCGCTACGCCCGAGGGCGAACGCTCCGGGGCCATGGTGATGATCTACGACCTGAGTCGACTGCGCCGACTCGAGCAACACGTCCAACGCGCGGAGCGTCTCTCGTCGGTGGGCCTACTGGCCGCGGGCATGGCCCACGAGATCAAGAATCCCCTGGTGTCCATCCAAACCTTCGCGCAGCTCCTGCCGACCCATTTCGACGATGCGGACTTCCGCCAGACCTTCGCCGAGGTCGTGCCCGACGAGGTGGCGCGCATCAACGAACTCGTGGGGCAGATGCTGGATCTCGGCCAGCCCCGGCCGGTGGTGCTGGAACCAGTCGCCCTCGAGCCCGTACTCGAGGGCGTTCTCAAACTGCTCGGCAGCCAGGTGAAGAAGGCCAACGCCGTCATCCAACGCGTTTTCGACGGAACGGGGACGCCGGTCATAGGTGATTCGCGGCAACTGCACCAGATCTTCTTCAATCTCTTGCTGAATGCACTGGACGCCCTGAAGGGTACCGGCGGCGAACTGTGCGTGGCCGTCGAGAACACGCGCAAGCACCTCAAGCGCGACGTACTGGTTCCCACGCGCGAGACGCTGTGCCGGCAGGTTACGATCCGCGATTCCGGTTGTGGAATCGCCCCGGAACACCTGGACCAGCTCTTCACACCGTTCTTCACTACCAAGGTCGAGGGACGCGGTTTGGGCCTGGCCGTCGTGTACGGTATGATCACCGAGATGGGCGGCGAAATCGACGTGTCAAGCGCGATCGGCGTGGGCACCACCGTGACCGTGTCCATCCCCGTAGCGAATGTGACCGAACCGACGGAGCCGCGTGAAGAGGCCGCGGACGCATCGCACGCCTGATGCGCTCGAAACAGGAGTGGGGTCAATGGATGTTGCTGTGGTCGGATCGGTTGCGCTTGATACCGTCGAGACGCCATGGGGCCGAAACGAGGACGGCCTCGGCGGTGCGGCTACCTACTTCTCCCTCGCGGCGGCGCCCTACGCGCGCGTGCATCTCGTGGGGGTGGTAGGAGACGACTTTCCCGAGGGTCACATGGCCCTGCTCCGGGATCGGGGCGTTGTGTTGGACGGGCTCGAACGGGCTTCCGGGAAGACCTTCCGGTGGAGCGGGCGCTATCACGAGGACGTGAACGTGCGCGACACGCTGGACACCCAGCTCAATGTCTTCGAGCAATTCCATCCGAACCTGTCCGACGGCGCGCGCAACGCCCCCTACATGTTCCTCGGTAATATCCACCCGCGACTGCAACTTGAGGTACTCGAACAGGCACGGCCGAAGTTCGTCGGTCTCGATACGATGAACCTCTGGATCCAAACGACGCGTAAGGATCTTGACGAAGTCCTCAAACGCGTCGACGCCATCCTCATCAACGATTCCGAAGTGAAGGAACTCACCGGCCACGCCAGTGTCGTCCAAGGCGCTCGCGCCGTCCAGGCGCTCGGACCGCGCATCGTGCTCGTGAAGAAGGGCGAACACGGCTGCCTGCTGGTGACCCCTGAGGATGTCTTTGCCGTGCCGGCCATTCCGCTCGACGATGTACGAGACCCCACCGGCGCAGGTGACAGCTTCGCGGGCGGATTCATGGGCTTCATTGCCGCCCAGGATCGCTCCGACGACGGGACCTTGCGCAAGGCCGCCGTCCACGGCAGTGTCGTGGCTTCGTTCACGTGTCAAGCTTTCGGCACCGACGGGTTGGCCCGTATCGGCCAAGACGACATCGCCGAGCGCTATCAGGCCTTCGGCCGCCTGGTTCGATTCTAGGGTTGTGGCGGCTCTTCATGGGTGCTCCCGCCGCGCGTGTCCGTGGTACAATGCCCCACGGAAGGGCGCAGTGGCGCTGCTGCGCTCCGTGCTCTTATCGGCCGTGAGCAACGAGAAGAGGAGATGGGCCATGAAGAAGCCTGGTTTCACACTGATTGAGCTCCTCGTGGTGATTGCGATCATCGGGATTCTGGCGGCAATTCTGTTGCCGGCGCTGGCCCGGGCCCGCGAGGCGGCCCGGCGCTCCAGTTGCGCCAACAACCTCAAACAAATGGGTATCGTGTTCAAGATGTACTCGGGTGAAGCCGCGGAACTCAAGTTCCCGACGCTTCAGATCGAGACGGCCGTGGAGGTCGGCGGCGTCAAGAACATGGCCTGCCAGACCGGCTTCGACGGTATGCCCAACGGACGCTCGATCTATCCCGAGTACTTGACGGATGAGAACGTGCTGGGATGCCCGTCCGATGCGGATTTCGACAAACTGCAGGGCGGTCGTTGGCACGAAGCCGAGGATCCGGGGCGGCCCGTGAATCCGTGCGCGTTCGACAGCCTGTCTTACCTATACCTGGGCTGGGCGTTGCTTCCTCAGCACTACCTCCGCGCCGGCGTCGGAGAGAACCAGCCCGACTATACACTGGCCAGCGATTTCTCGGGCCAGTTCATCGCCCAGCTTGTTTGGATCATCGCCGCCGTCGAGGCCAAAGACCAGGAGGCCCTGCTGGCGCTTGTCGACAACGACATCCCGTTTGTCCACGAAGACCGAGGTCCCATGACGGTCTTCCGCCTGAGGGAGGGCGTCGAGCGATTCATGATCCAGGACGTGGCCAATGCCGGTGCCAGCTCGGTTTCCCAAAGCGAGATTCCGGTCATGTCGGACATTGCCAGTCCCAATGTCCAAGATTTCAACCATGCGCCCGGCGGCTCGAATGTCCTGTACATGGACGGCCATGTGCAGTTCGTCAAATATCCGAGCACGCATCCCGTGAGTGGGGCGCTGGCGTATATCTGGAACATCATTGAGAGCGGCGAGCTATAGAGCGTGGCCCTGTCCGCAGTGGGCCGCGCGCCTCAGTCCAGCGCCTTCGCGATGATGCCGAGGTCGCCGGCCTTCGCCTTACCCGATGGCGCCCCGCACAAGACCTTCAGCGCCGGCTTCATTACGGCCAAAGGATCCGAGCCGCCGCCATACGCCTTGAGGTTCTCGCGCAACCATCCGAGAATCGTTGCCGCATCCGATGCGGCCAGTTCCGAGGCGCGTCCGAGGAACGCCGGCGTGAACGTTTTGTCGAAGGCCTGTTTGAGATCCGTCTCGACGTGATCCGGAATCCGACCGGCGGCCTTCGAGAGCGAGTAGCCCAGGCGTTCGAGGCAGACGCCATACATCTCGGTCGCCAGGCCGTAGGCGCGGGCCTTGGCCTCGGCGCGGCTCGCGCCCGGCGCCTCTGCTTCGGCGTAGACCTTCACCTTGGGCTCGGTGCCGGACGGGCGGATGATCGTCCGCGCCCCGTCGAAGCGGAACATGAGCAGGTTGCTTGACTTGTCCTCTGACGACACGATCTCGACATCCGGCCATCCCGGCGTCTGGCCGATGGGTCGCTCGCCCAGGAAATCGCGGAACTCGACGACGTCGCGGTCGCCCACCCGTTTGGGCGGATCGGCGCGCAACGAGAGCATGAGCGCCTTCATCTGATCCGAGCCCTTCATGCCGCTCATGAGCACCGAACGGATATCGTTTCCGAAATTGCCGGAGTTGGCGGCCACCTCGTCCACATAGTCGAGAATGGTTTTCCCTTCGGCGGCGAGTTTGACCACGAGGTCGGCAAGTACCAGCGCGGCGCCGGCCGCGTCCTTATCGCGGATCTTCGGTGTCAGCAAGAATCCGTGGCTCTCCTCACAGGCGAGGATGAGGTCCTCGGCGCGGCCGTCGACGTCGTGGTAGCGGCCGTCGAACTCGAGGCCGTGGAGCACGTGGGCGATATACTTGAAGCCCACCAGCAGGTCACTGACGATCGAGCAGCCGCCGTTGCGCGCGATGCGTTCGATCATCCCCGTCGTGACGGCCGTCGTGATGACGATGCCCTTTCTGCGCGGGCCGCGCTCCGCGTCGATGACGAGATAATACGCGAGAATCGACGCGATTTCGTTGCCGTTGAGATGAACCCATCGACCGTCGGCGCCTTTGGCGATGAGGCCGAGCCGGTCGGCGTCGGGATCCGTCGAGATCACGATGGACGCGCCGCACGCGTCCGCCGTCTCGGTCGCCGGCCATGGGGCCTGTGGCACTTCGGGATTCGGCAGCCGGAACGGGATGGTATGGAAGGTCCCGTCGAACGTGGCCTGCGGCTCGTGAAGAACGAGGTTGTGCCCGGCCGCCCGGAGCACTTCGGCCACGGTGGTCAGGCCGGTGCCCGAGAGCGGCGTGTAGACAATAGGCGGCGCCTGCTTGCCCAGGACGGGCAGCGTGCCTCGGCGCAATTCGAGACTCGATTCGAGATATGCCGTGTGGCCTTCGGGGGAAATCCCCCTGATCAGGCCACCCGCTACGCCGTCCGCAAACGGCATGCGTTTGATCGCGCCGGGACCGTTCATGAAATCGGCCAGTTCCTCGTCATGCGGCGGCACGTCCTGGGCGCCGTCCGTGTTGAAGAACTTGTAGCCGTTATCGTCGGGATGGTTGTGCGAGGCACTGACGTTGATGCCGCCCAGGGCGCCGAGATGGCGGATCAGAAACGACAGTTCCGGTGTGGACAGGTAGCCTTTGGGTTCGCCCGGCTTCACGAAAAAGCACATGACGCCGTTGCCGGCATAGATCTCGGCGGCGATCCCGGCGAGTATCCGCGACGAGAGATCTAACATGGGATTGTCGTCGAGGAAATCATACGTGCCGCAAATATCCTTGAAGATCCGCACATCGCACGCAATGACCACGGTCTTCTCGCCCGACATCCGCTCGATCAGGTAGTTGCAGTGACCTTGAACGGATAGGGCAACGGTCGCCTCGCTGATGCGATTGGGGCCGAAACCGACCCGGCCGCGCCGTCCGCCGGTTCCGAAGGGGATGAATTGGTAGAAGCTCTCGAGAAGGAGCGGATATCGTTCCGCCTCGATATGGGCTAAGACGCCCGGCCATTGCGGCTCAAACAACGGGTCCTTCATCCAGTAATCGAGCAATTCGAGGGCATTCTGGGCGCGTTCCGCCGAAGCCAGTTTGCCGAAAGCGGCACTTACGCGATCGCGCGCCTGCTGCCACTTATCGAAGCTGTTCCCGTTAGCCATGATCATCCTCCGAGGGTCTTTCAGAACCTACCAACCAGGATCGATCACACTATATCAACGAGCCGCCACAAGCGCAATGCGCGGCCGCGACGACGACCCCAGAGGGTCTCGGCGTCGTCAGGGAAAAGTTGGATGCCCATGCATTGCGCTGCATAATGGTCTCGCAGCGTGTGGCCGATAGGACTGAGGGAAACGGAGACGCAGGTGCCATGGACAAGATAAGCGAACCGGTGGTGCTTTGGATGGTGCTGGCGATGCTGGCCGTCTGCCTGTCAAGCCGGCGGGCTCAGGCGGAAGACGCGTGGACGGTCTATGGTGGGGCCGAAGGGCCGGGCAAAGGCAGGCACATCGTCTTCGTGACGGGCGATGAAGAATATCGCTCCGAGGAATCGATGCCCCAGATCGCCAAGATCCTCGCCGTGCATCACGGTTTCACGTGCATCGTGCTCTTCGCCGTCAACGGGGATACCGGCGAAATCGATCCCGAAACGCTGGACAACATTCCGGGCCTCGAAGCGCTCCGTACGGCGGATCTCATGGTCCTGTTCGTCCGGTTCCGCGAACTTCCCGACGAGTCGATGAAGTACCTCATGGACTACACGAACTCGGGGAAACCCATCCTCGCCCTGCGCACGTCCACGCACGCGTTCCGGTACGTCAAACATCCGGACAATCCCTACGCCCGATACAGTTTCGACAGCACGGCGCCCGCAGGGGGATACGGCCGCGAGGTCCTGGGCGAGACCTGGGTCGCCCATCACGGCATGCACCGAATCGAGAGCACACGGGGCGTGGTTGCGCCGGGCATGGAAGATCATCCCATCGTGCAGGGCTGTGAAGACATCTGGGGGCCGTCGGACGTGTACGCGTTGACGACGCTCACCGGCGACAGCCAGCCGCTGATCATGGGCCACGTGCTGCGCGGCATGGATCCCGGTGATTCGCCAAATCCGGACAAGAAACCGCTCCCCGTGGCGTGGCTCAAGACCTACACCGGCACGCAAGGAAAGGCCGCCCGCGTGTTCACGACTACCATGGGCCATTCCTTCGACGTCAAGAGCGAAGGATTCCGCCGTCTCCTCGTGAATGCCTGCTACTGGTGCCTCGGCATGGAGGATCGGATCCCCGCGCGGAGCGATGTCGACATCGTCGGCGAGTACGATCCCAACGATATCGGCGTCGGCAAACACAAGCGCGGCGTGAAACCATCCGATCTCGCCCTGTAACCGGCGCGCGTCTCGTAAAACGGGGACTGACTCCCTCCGAGTCCCCGAGGAGGGCTGTCTGTCCCCGTCTTCCGAACACGACTCACCCGCAGTCAATGCGCTCAATACGGTTCATGGCCCACGCCGACTTGCCTTCGTTGCGGCCAACGGTCGCGCTCTGACCCTCCCCCTCGTTCCCACGGTCCCCCGTGGGAATGCAGATCCGGCGCGCTTGCGGATTGGGGCCACGGCTTGACACCACGGCTCCCCCGTGGCCGGACTCCCGTCCGAATAGAGTCAATACGGTCAACAGAGTCAATACGGTCCCTGGTCCAGCCGACTCGGCTTCGTTGCGGCCAACGGTCGCGCTCTGACCCTCCCCCTCGTTCCCACGGTCCCC
>ERZ795056.245-NODE-245-length-74483-cov-23.904283_pt1 | contig 74483 bp, 56 predicted proteins | sample MGYA00375140_ERZ795056 | MGnify/ENA primary metagenome ERZ795056 (study PRJEB30185, sample SAMN05720227) | activated sludge metagenome | isolation source: Anaerobic digester | place: USA | collected 2015-03-09 ...
CCGGCGCGGACCGCAACGTGAATATCGTTGCCGGTAACACCACCGTGGACGTGACGCTGGACGGCAGTCTGTCCTCGGACGCCGACGGAACGATTGCGGCCTACGCGTGGACCGGCACGCCGGACCCAGCGGATGTAGTTGGCCCGACGGTCACCCTGGCCGCCGGCGACCACACGTTCACGTTGGTGGTGACGGATGACGACGGTGCCGACAGTGCCCCCGACTCGGTCACCATCTCGGTGAACGCGCCGCCCGTGGCCAACGCGGGCGCGGACCGCAACGTGAATATCGTTGCCGGTAACACCACCGTGGACGTGACACTGGACGGCAGCTTGTCGACGGACGCCGACGGCACGATTGCGGCCTACACCTGGACCGGCACGCCTGATCCCAACGATGTGGTTGGCCCGACGGTCACCCTGGCCGCCGGCGACCACACCTTCACGTTGGTGGTGACGGATGACGACGGTGCCGACAGTGCCCCCGACTCGGTCACCATCTCCGTGAGCATGCCTCCTGTCGCCGTGGCTGCCGCCACGCCAAATCCAGCTCACAGCGACGCTGGGCAATCGCCCATCATCGTCCCGGATCCGGACACGCTCTATGCCATACCGGCCGGATTCTACTATCTCCAGTCCACGCAGTTGACGGAACTCGATCCCACGGACGGCACCGTCAATGCGACCCGGGATATCTTGTTGCCGGGCTCGGGCGGATGGCGCGTCTACAACGGAATCGGGTTGGCCTGCCACCTCGAGACCGGTGAGGGTTGGGCCATCGTTCAGATCGACGACATGTATAATCCGACCCCGTCCTGGGTGGACGCTTACCTGATTAAGCTCGACCTGAATACGGGCGTTGGCGAAGTTATCGGCCTGTGCAACGACACATTATCGTTCGTAGACCTCACTTGCGACGGCGACGGCAACCTTTACGCCTTGGCCTCGTCGGGATCCGACGACGCCCTCTATACGTTGAGCACTACCGATGCCTCGGAGACGCTGGTGCACACGTTTACGGGTTACTGGGGCGGTGGTATTGCCTTCAACAGCCTAGATGGGCTACTTTATTACGCGACAACAGCGGATCCCTCGGGCACGCCATACGGAGCGTTGCACTCGTTCGACATCGCAACGTCCACCCTCACGGCGTTGCCGCCAACGGCCGCGGCATTCTCGTGGACACGGGTAGCTGCTCTCACCCACGAGCCCCTGTCCAACACGCTGTTCCTGTCGGACATCGACAGTATGGTCGGAGACCTTTTGAGCATGGTGGACAATGGGACCGTGGATGAAGCATCCATTGCAAACTATGATCCCTACCTCGGCGCGATTACTTTCGGGTGCTCGAAACGCGCCGTGCCCGAGGAAGTCCAACTGGACGGGAGCTCATCGTACCATCCCGGCGGCGGCACGATCACCGGCTATCATTGGACGGTTGTTTCCGTGCCCGCAGGAAGCGCGGTGACCGCTGTCTCTGATGACAGCATTGTGAACCCGACGTTCACGCCGGACGTGCAGGGCGACTACGAGTTCTCACTCATTGTCACCGACGGAAGCGCCTTCAGCGATCCGGATAGCATCGTTGTGACGTACGAGAACACACCTCCGGTAGCTGAGGCCGGCCTGGATCGCAGCTTGAAGCCAGGGAAAAATGTCTATGCAAACGGCAACGACTCCTACGATATCGACTGCGACGATCTCGAGTTTGCCTGGACGTTCACCAGCGTGCCCGCGGGAAGCTTCGTGGACGATACGTATCTCGCGCCGTCGGCCAACTGTCCGGCGCCATTTTTCTGGCCGGACCAAGAAGGCGACTACGTCCTTGAGCTGACCGTTACCGAGGTCAAAGCCACGCCGGAAAGCGATACCGACTCGGTTACAATCAACATCGACTCGGGAACTGTAAAGAAGCGGTGAGCAGGTGTGGGAAGGTAGCCCCACGAATGCGGGCGGGCAAACACTGCTGTATGCGCCGCTTGGGTGGCCGGTTCTGCCGAAATGTCTATTGCGCCGAGGCGCGGCATTGTCGCCGGAGCCGAGGCCATGGCCGATGGCTTCGCCCATATGGACCACTTCTATCGCAAGGTCGTCGAGAAAGGTCACGGGCGTATCGAAGAACGCCAATACTGGTATACCCACGACGTCCAAGGCCTGGGAACCCTCGAGCGCTGGCCACAACGCCATGGTATGTCATGTGCCGGGCCACGCGGACCCTCAACGGGGAGACTTTCGTGGAAGACCGCCATTTCATCACCAGCGCCACCCATGACGGCGTGCGCCGTATCGCGGAAGCGGTCCGAAACCACGGGGAAATTGAGAACGGTTTCCACTGGGTGCTCGATATGGCCTTTCTCGAAGACCAATCCCGAATACGGTCCGGTTGCGCTGCCGAGAAAATCGCCACTTTTCGGAAGATCGCGCACAATGCCCTCAAGAAGAGCACATCCCGAAAGGGTGGCATCAAAACCAAGTGCCTACAGGCCGGATGGGACGACCACTATATGGAAAAGATCCTACTGGCCCTGTGACTCTCAGTGCGATTGCCCTGCGTTGTAGCTTGCCGGGGGCGTGTGGGGACGCGTATGATGGCGTTGTGTGAGAGGCCGCACGACGGCGCTTGGCGCCCGGAGCAAGAGAGAGGCGTGAGTGGTTGCGAGCGACAAGGCGATCCGTGGCGCGCGCCGACGGCACTGCTGTGGTACCTGTTTTTGGGAATCGGTGTGGCGCCCGAGAATGCCTTCGAGCAACTGCGCTATGTCGCCGATGTGGTCACGCAGGATGCCCTCGTCAATTCCCCCTATTTCATCACGGTCGGATACGCCGCGTTCTTGGGCGCATTCTGCTATTTCAAGCGCCGTGCTTGCGGGAGTGACGAACGGACTGCGCAGAACGCCGCCCTCCATCTTGCGCTGATCGGATTGGTGGCCTTTCTGCCGTTCCCGATGATGCTGTTCACGCACGCCTCGGGGATTCCTACGGCCCACTTGCGCCACTTCGTTTATGCCCTCGGCGGCATCAAGATGCTGGCCTGGCTCTATCTCGTCATCTCGGTTACCCGTTATTATGCTTTCGGGCATGAGACGGTCTTCGGCGGGCGAGCACCGCATGAGGAATGGGTGCGCGGCCACGCTGCCCCGGTGACTCCCGAGGAGGTGTCGAGAGAAGAAGAGTCCGAGTGAGCGCCTGTCGGTGGTAAGGAAAACGTGGAATCGGGGGATTTGGGGGTGTCGAAACCATGATTTGTAATCCCGCTTACAATATCGGACCTCCGCAAATGACGCGGTTCGACACGTGTTTTTCGAGATTTCGTCGGGCTGGTGGCTGAGGTCCGGTGTAAGTGATTATCAATGAAAAGCTTAGGAATTTCCTTTCGGTGGTGTCATCACAGGCCTTGGCCATTGCGTTATCAAGGCAAGTAGGTGTAGCATAAACAGCGGAGGTGCCCGTGAGGGTGTCTCCGCGGGGATGGTGAGGATGCTCCGCTGGAAGCTGAGCACAATACTGATTCCCGCGTTGGTGATCATGGCGCCGAGCGTGGCGGGAACGCTACGTATCGGCACCCCGACAGTTGAAGAACAACGAGTCGCGTTTCCGGTGTATCTTGAGGGCGATGTGGGCGACGGCGTGTCGGCGCTGGATTTCCGTCTTACGTACGATGCGGCGGTATTCAAGCCGGTGGCCGTTGCGGCGGGTCCTGCTGCGACCGACGCGGACAAGCGCGTTGAATGGAACGTGCGGACACCTGGCGAGTGCATTGTCGTGATGATGGGCATGAACCAGACGGCTTGTCGGTCGGGTGAAGTGAGTCGCGTGGTGTTTCAGCGGACCGAATCCGCGCGGAATGGCGCGTACGAATTCGCCGTGACGAGCCCGACGCTGTCCTCGCTGGACGGTCAGCCCATCGCGGTGGAGGGCACGGCAGAATCCTTCCGGCTGGGCGATGGACCTGAGAAGCCTGTAACACCTGAGGACGACCGAGATCCGACGCCGAATTCCGGCGATGCGTCGTCTACGGACAAGCCCTCCGCCGATGCAAACAGCCATGCGGAGGACGAAGCGCGCGTGGTTCGCGTGTTACCCGGCGATGCTTTCGGGGACGGTTTCTCGGAGGCCGAGACGGTGAAGGCGGCGGGCGTGCAAGCCGGCAGGGATGGTCCGGGTGTCGAGACGGCCGATGGCTCGGGAATCCGAGCGATTGATCGGGATGTCTTGGCGCGTTCGGATCGCGTGCGCGGAATGGCTCCTGGCCTAGGCCCTCGGGCGCAGGCGGAGTCTTCCTCGATTTCGGCAAAGGCCAACGAGGAGCCGGTGGTGGATGGCGGTGACTCGGCGTCCGGAACGGCGTTGCGCCTTGCGGATGCCGCTCCGGTGCGTGACTCATCGGAAATGGTGGACCCTTCCGAACGTGCGGGTGCGGTTTCAACGGCAGCCCTGCGAGGCGTGGCCAGCGAGCCGTCGAAACGGATCGGGCGGTATCACGTGGTGGGCGCCGTTGTGGTGGCCCTCGGCCTGATGCTCGTCGCATTCGTCGTTCGTGGCAGAATGATTTCCTAGCGGCGTCGATAGGCGCTGTTTGAATACGGTCTTCCCCCGAAAAGAGGATGCAAATCCTCTGCGTCGATCCGGTGCAACGCTGGGTCGATGCACCTCACCGGAGATGCCGGGCGCCCCCTCCCGGCATCTCCGCCCCCTTTTTTCGGGTGTCCCTTTGGGGGCTCAGGCCTTCCCGGGCCGAACGTCTCGATACCGAAGCCGTTCGGCTCGATGGTTGTTTCAGGGGAAGGGAGGGGATGCCGCTCATCTCGATGGGAGCACTTTCTTGACGGGGGTCTTGTAAAGGGCTATACTCCCCATAGATGGTTGTCAAGAGGGTTGTTTGACATATCGCGCTAGATCGAGTGATAAATGCTTATTCAAAAGTCGAAAGAATCCCTTGACAGCGCTCTTTCATTTCTGTATAATGTGAATAAACGTGGTGGGGTTTGTGTCTCTGCCGCGTTGAGACCGAGGGAAGTGAGTGAGAAGGAACTGCGGTAAGTAGTTCGCTTCTAGGAACTGTAGCGAAAGAAGATAGCGGAGGGAATGAGTGATGAGAAGGACTTCACTGGGAGCAGCAATTTCGTTGGCGTTGGTAGCTTCGGCGGCCCTTGTTGGCTGCCCGGGCGTAGTGAGTTTTGACGTATCGCCGACGACGCTCAAGTTTCAGGAGGGGGCAACCTCGCAGGATGTCACCATCGCCAATACGTCGACGCGTGCTCAGTTGACGTTTTCGCTGTCCGCGGATCAGCCCTGGGTTGCGCTCGAGGCCACCAGTTTTGTGCTGGATGCCGGGACCAGCCGCAAGGTGAATGTGAACGTCAGCTATGCCAAGGCGGCGTTCTCGAAGGCGGCGATCACGGTGGTTGCGAAGGATGGCACCGACACGGTCGACACGATGGACATTGTTGTGACGACGGGCGATGCGGAGTACTGGACGCAGAAGTTCGCGAACGATTTCAATCTCGAAGGCAAGATGATCATCTTCTCGCCGGATGGCACGCCGAGCTTCTATCACACGGAGAAGGCCGACCTGCCGGCGGGCGCAGATGTGAACATGCGTCTGGCCTCGTCCAGCCTTCCGTCGTTGGATCAGTATCAACCCCTGCCGTCGCTGCTCTACAGCGATCCGATTCCGATCAAGCCGTTGGATGGCAAGTTGGTGTGGTTGTATGGGAAAGCCTATGACACGGTGTTCATCGGCAGCGATGGCCGTGTGACGTTTGACGACCCAGTGGTGACCGAGGCGAAAGCCGCCAATGATCCCGTGGCGAAGTACTTCGCGACGGCGGGTGTGTCTGCCCTGTTCACGCAGTTGGGTGTAGGCGGCAAGATCTACGCGGTTCAGCTTGACGACCGTCTGTTGATCGTGTACGACGAAGTGCCGCAACTGAATGTGGAAGGCAGCTCGAATAGCTTCCAGATCGAGTTGTTCTTCGACGATATGAAGGGGAGCAACGCGCAGGAAGTCGCTTTGGCGTGGTTCAACGTGGATAACAACATCTCCGCGATCGTGGGTCTGTCGGAAGGCGGCGGCACGGGCGGTATCGACAACGATGCCAACGGTGACGGCATTCCGGATGACTTTGTAAGCTCCGGTAGCGAGGCGACGAACCTGTTGAGCCAGGCGACGACGACGTCGAATACGCGTCCCCTGAAAGTCTCGTTGGACTTCTAATAGCCCTCTAGGTTGCTACAGTTCAGCAATGTTCCGTAAAGACTCTTTCCCGTCCTTCGGGACGGGAAAGAGTCTTTTTGGTGATCCTCGCGGTGAAACGATCTTTGTGGTGTGCGGGGAACTGTGTTAGCATTTGGGCGGGTTCCTGTGCCGGCCCGAACGTCTGGCACAGGCCACCGGCATCGTAAGGCGCCACGACGACAAGGATGAGGCATGCCATCGGAACAGGCCAAGCGGCGGTCGAAACGGCACGCGGTGCTATGGGATCCCGATAAGCTGAGCGCATTGGTCGCCACGTGCGTTTCGACGCTTGTGATGGCGGTGTGCTTCTATGTGCGCCACGTGGGCGCTTTGGCCGAGGTGGCTATTCGTGTGGGCATCACGTTCGTATTGACGTACCTGGTCACCTTTCTGTTTGTTCTCTTCCTGCGCCACGTCTCGGCTCAGGCGAAGGAGGCATCCAGGAATGCGTCGGCTGCGCCCGGCCATGAAGACGCCGCGGCCAAGGCGACGCCTTCCGAGACCGCTGGGAGGTTGGAATGACTGGTCTGCAGTGGAAATCCGCCGGTGTACGGCGCGTGGCGGTTGGGCTTGTGGTCTTGGCGGCAGGAGGGACGTGGGCGCAAGCGCCTGACCTCGACCGGATGGATATCGTGCTGAAGTCGGTGCCGGATGGGCCCGTCGCTCGAGTGAACGACACCAGTATTCCCGCCGAGGAATTCACGGCCCTCTACAAGACCGAGCTGACCCGATTGGCGTTGCAGAAACGTCAGCGAAACCTCCCCGACCGCCTTCGCATTGAGACCGCACTGCATAGCCTGACCCTGCTGGTGCAGCGCGAGGTGCTCCATCAGGAGGCGGTGCGCCGCAGGTTCACCGTTTCCGACGAGGAGCTCGAGCAGGGCTGGAAGGAGGAGCTTGACCGCGTGAGCCGTATGCTGAATAAGGATGCCGGGGCGGAGGTGACCGAAGCCGAGCTCCTGGAGTGGTCCGGTCTGACACGCGAGGAGGCACGAAACGACATCCGCAAGGAGCTGCTGATCGACAAAGTTCGCGAGGCGCTTGTCAAGGAGAAGGGCGTCACTATTACGGACAAGGAAGTGGCCGACTTCTTCGAGAAGAACCGCGAGACGTTCAAGCGGCCGGATGCATGTCACTTCCACCAGATCTTCGTGAGTTTGGGAGCGCCGGGCGATGCGGCGGCCGCGGAGAATAAGCAGCGCGCCCGCGAGCGCATCGAGAAGGCGGTGGGTCGTATCCGTGCCGGGGAGAGTTTCGAGGCGGTGGCGAAGGATATGTCGGATGCGCCGGACCGCGATGAGGGCGGCGACATGGGGATGCAGCCGCTTCCGGCGCTTCCGCCGTTTTTTGTCGAGCCGGCCCAGACGCTCAAGCCTGGCGGTTTGAGCGAGATCATCGAGAGTCCACTGGGATACCATGTGGTCAGACTGATCGAGTTTCAGGGCGGTCAGGACGCGGATCTCGACACGGCGAAACCGATCATCGAGCGACTGCTTCGCATCCAGAAGACGACGGCGCTGGTGGATGATTTCTGCGCGCCGGTGCTCAAGGAGCCGGGGGCGGTCCAGGTGTTTCTTGAACTGGATCGAACGCTCATGACCCATCCGGGCGGGGTTGACCTGATGCGTGAATCTTCGGAGCCACCGTCCGAATCGGCCGGCCGCTAGGCGCCGTTTCGGAGGGCCGAGGTAATCGGTATGCACGTACGGCCATGGCGAATCCCCGCGTTGTTGCTCGTTACGGTCTCGGCGGCCTCCGCAGCCGTCGAGCCGGACGCCGAGTATGATTGGCCGCTCGATCTACCCAAGGCGATCACGTCGAGTTTCGCCGAATACCGGCCCGGGCGATTCCATGCCGGTATCGACCTGCGTACCTCGGGCGTCGGACGCGACGTTCGCGTGCCGTCGGACGGTTACGTGTGGCGGGTGCGGTGCTCGCCGTGGGGATACGGCAAGGCAGTCTATCTCAAACTGCATGACAGGCGTACGGTGGTTTTTGGTCATCTCGACGCGTTTGCGGAGCCGTTGGGCGCCTATGTGCGCGGGCAGCAACACGCAGGGGAAAGCTACACGGTGGACCTCTATCCGGAACCGTCCATGTTTCCGGTAGCGCGTGGCGAAGTCATCGCGCAGAGCGGCCAGACGGGCATGGGACCGCCTCATCTCCACTACGAAATCCGGGACGAAGCGGGCCGGCCCATCAACCCAAGGTCCGTGGGCGTGACATGGCCGGATACGACGCGGCCGGTCGTCAGCAGCATCCTGATAGCGCCGGCCGATTCGGAGGCGCGCGTGAACGGGGACTTGCTGCCGGCGGTCCTGCCGGTTACGGCGGCCGAGCCGGGTGTGTATAGGTGCGCGCCGGTCAAGGCCCGGGGCCGTATCGGCTTCGCCGTGAGTGTGATCGATCCCGCCAACGAAGGCGCCAGCCGCCTCGGTGTCTACGCGTTGCGCGCCTCGGTTGGCGATCGGGAACTGTTCCGCGTGCAGAATGACTGTGTCTCGTACGAGGCCAACGGTGGCGGCTCCGTGGCATTTCACCCGTTCTTTCTGGATGAGGGGCCTTTCCTCGTTCTGTGGCGTTGGCCGGGCAACCGCGCCGAACCGTTTGGCTACGCGGCGTCCGAGGGATGGTTCTCCGTGCCGGCAGGATCGACCGAGGTCCACATCACGGCCGAGGATTTCTGCGGGAACTCGGCTTCCGTGACGGTTCCTATCGTGTATGATGATGCCACAGTGGAACCGCCCGCATCGGCCGTGGAGATGGGCACTGGGAAGGTGGACCTCTCGTGCATGGGAACGTGGCTTGTGGCTACGGCGCGTTTCTCGACGGCTGAGCCCGACACGCCGACCTTGGAAGCGGTGGGCGCAGTTGGCCGGAACTCACCTTCATTCGTCCGGGTTGCCGCCGACACCTTCCGCGCGGGATATTTCGCGCCTCCCGGGGGCGGCGATGTGGTGCTGCGCGTCCACCATCCTCGCATACCGGCCTACGAGCGAATCGTACACACCTTCGTCCGCGGGGCCGGGCGGCGCTCGGTCGCGCTCGATGGCGGGGTCGGTCTCGAGGTGGCGTCGAACAGCCCTTATGGCGCGATGTTCGCGCGGGGCTACGCGCTTGCCGAGGTGGCGCCCTCGCCGATCAAGACGTTGGGAGGCGCGTATCGCATCTGGCCTGCGGACACGCCGATTGACGAGGATGTCACGCTCACATTTCCCGTGCCGGAGGGCGTCGAGAAGCTCGATCGCGTTGCCGTGTACCGTCTACAGTCGGGGCGATGGAGCCCGGTCTCGACCACGTTGCGAGAGCGCGCTCTCCGCGTTCAGACGCAGCGCTTCGGCACCTTCGCCGTGATGGAAGACAACTCGGTCCCGCGCATCAGCGACATCTGTCCGTCGGAAGGCGCGGCGCTCACCTCGTTGCGGCCAGCGATCACGGCGGCGGTGAGCGATCACGGTAGCGGCATCAGCGACGTCAACGTCCGGTGCAACGGGAAATGGCTGCTCGTCGAGTATGACCCCGAAGGGGGCCGGATCGCATGGGCGCGCGATGAGGACTTGCCGGCAGGCGAGAAACGCCTGGCGTTCTCACTGTCCGATGGCGCAGGCAACACCACCGTGGTCGAGCGGCATGTTACTGGGCCTTGACTTGGTCCTGAAGGACACGTCCTCATGTGGCCTTTTCGGCATGCGGTACGAGCCAGATCACGATGGCCAGCAGCACGAAGGGCGCGAGCGTGGCAACGCCGAGTCCCACCCGCAATGAGGTGGCCTGCGATATGACGCCGATGACCCATGGGGTGACGAAACACCCCAGATTGCCGGCCGCGGCCATGAGGCTGAACATGGAGGCGCCGCCGTGAGGGAATTGATCGGCGGCGATGCTGAGTGTGGTCGGCCACAGGCAACTGACCATGACACCGACGCCGCTGCACGCCGCCAAGGCCAGCGGGGGCGAGGGCGCCCACGCGCCGATGAGGTAGCAGGAGACACACCCGGCGCAACTCACCACCATCATGGGCAGGGGCCGGACGATCTTCGCTACGGATCCCGCGGCGAATCGGCCCGCGATCATGCCAACGGAGAAGAGCGCCAGGGACAGGCCGCTGAGCGTCTTGCCGTAGCCTAGGGAGCGTTCGGCGTATGCCGGGAGCCACTGGGCCATGCCTTGCTCGGTGGAGCCGCACAGGGCGATGGCGGCGAGGGCCGCGATGAAGAAGGGTCGACGGAGCAGCGCTGTGAGGGGCGTGCGGCGTGCGGTCTCGTGAACGAGCGGCGGCAGGCGCAGACGAAGGAATCCGAGGAGCATGACGATGGGAACTGCGCTGATGACGACGGCCAGCATCCGCCACGACAGGCCGAGCCCAAGCGCCGCCGTGCCGGCGAGCACGGTGCCGAGCGCGCCGACGCAGTAGAAGGCGTGTAGCCAGTTGAGGGCGCGCGCACGGTGCCGTGGTTGGAGCGCGCTGACGATAGGACTGAGGATCATGTCGAGGATGCCTCCGCCGAGGCCCATGACCAGGCCAGCGACGAGAAGCATGTTGTACGTGCCGGCCGCGGCGAGTGTCCAGAGGCCGGCGATGGTGAGGCCGAGGCCGACCATCACGAGCGGTTTACCCCCCCAACGGTCCGCCGGTCTGCCGCCGACCAGGATGCCGAGCACGGTAGCCGCGAAAACCACCGCCGGGATTCGCCCCAGTTGCTCCTCGGTAAGTCCGGCGGGCCCGCCGAAGGTCGCGCTGAAGGTGGTGAGGTAGATGGGCGGAAGATTCACGGAGACGGCCAGACAAGTCATGGATCCGTAGCATAGGCCTACGGCCCACGGGATGGAATTGGCCAAGCGGAAGGCAGGCTTCACGAATTCACCCCTTGATGCCCGTCATCTTGATGCCTTCGATGAACTGACGCTGGGTGAAGAAGAACAGCACCACGATGGGGCAGGTCATGAGCGCCGACGCGGCCATGAGCCTCCCGTATTGCGCCTCGTATTGGCCTTGGAACATGGCGAGGCCGAGGGACAAGGTGTAGCGAGTCTCGTCGAGGAGATAGATCAGCGGATTGATGAAGTCGTTCCAGGAACCGAGGAACGAGAACAGGCCGACGACGGCAATGGCCGGAATGCTCAGTGGCATAACCACACGCCACCAGATGGCGATTTCGCCGTGGCCGTCGACGCGGGCGGCATCGAGGAGGTCGCGCGGCACGGTGAGGAAGAACTGGCGCAGCATGAAGATGAAGAAGGCGTTTCCGAACAGCGGCGGCACAATGAGCGGCAGAAACGAGTCGATCCATCCCAGTCTTCGGAACACGAGGAATACGGGGATCATCATGGTTTGGGCCGGCACCATCATCGTGCCGAGCATGGTGTAGAACAGGAGGTTGCGGCCGGGCCACCGAAGGCGGGCAAATCCGTAGGCCACCATTGACGAGGCCAGGATGTTGCCGGTGACGGTGAACGCACAAACGAACAAGGTATTGCTGAGGAATTGCCAGAAGCGGAAGGGCGACGCGGGGGCGAAGAGCTCGCGAATGTGTTCGAGCGTGGGCGAGAACACCCAGATGGGCGGCCATTGTTTGAGGAGTTCGTTGGGCTTGAGGGCGCTGGTTAGCAGCCAGATGAAGGGGAACAGGAAGACGGCCGATAGCGCCAGCACGGCGAGATGGGTGAGTACGAAATCGCGTTTCACTGCTCGCCGCCTCCTTCGTAGTAGATGAAGCGTCCTGTGATGCGGAACACGAGGACGGTGATCGCGGCGATGAGGGCGAACAACACCCAGGCCATGGCCGAGGCGTAGCCGAGGCGGAAGTACTCGAAGGCGTTCTGAAACAGGTAGAGGCAATAGAACAAGGTCGAGACACCCGGTTGGCCGCCCTTGGTCATGATGTAGGCCTGCGTGAACACCTGGAGCGCGCCGATGAGCCCCATGACCAGTGTGAAGAAGAGGATCGGCGAGATCATGGGGAGCGTGACGTGGCGGATCTTCTGAAACGAGGTGGCGCCGTCGAGGTCGGCGACTTCGTAGAGCGACTTCGGCACGTCCTGAAGGGCGGCCAGGTAGAGCACCATCGTGCCGCCGACGCCCCAGACGCTCATGATGACGAGGGCCGGCTTGGCCCACGTGGGACTCTGTAGCCAGTTGGGCGGCGCCGTGCTCGCGCCGAAGGCCCAATTCACTGCATCGCACAGGGGCCGTAGCGCCCAGTTCAGATAGCCGTATTGGGAATTGAAGATCCACACCCACAGCACGGACGCGGCGACGAGCGGCACGATCGACGGCAGAAAAAAGATCGTCCGAAACAGCGGCCGCGCCTTCATCTTCCGATTCAGCAGCAGCGCCAGCGAGAAGGCGACGAGCATGCCCAGCGGCACGGAGAAGACGGTGTAGAAGGCCGTGTTCTTGAGGGAGGTCCAGAACAGGTTGTCGTGGGCGAGCGCTCGGAAGTTGTCAAGCGCGGCCCACGTGGGGCGATTGAAGATGTCGTAGTCGGTAAAACTGAAAACGAAAGAGGCCACCAACGGGCCCAGCATGAATACGCTGAACCCGATGAGGTAGGGCGCAACAAAGAAGAGCCCGAGTCGTAGTTCTCGTTTTTCTCCGGGAGTCATGGCGGCCGTCGTCTCCGTATCGCGGGATTATCCCAAACCGGAGCATTCGTCGCAACGTGGCGATCCCGGAGCGGTGCAGGGACCCGAGGCCACCGCCCATTCCGGTCTAGAGCAAGCGGCGGACCTCTCCGAGCAGTTGCTCGAACCGAACCGGTTTCGCGAGCACGACGTCCGCCTTGATCCAGGAACGTTCCTCATGCGTGGCGGCGTCGAAGTCCATGCCGGTCTCGGCGGCGACGCCGGTCACGATGATGACCGGCATGTTCGGCCACGCCTTTTTGATCGCGTAGCACAGCGTGAATCCGGCATCCAGTTGCTCCATCATGAGATCGACCACGGCCAGATCCACCGAAGCGGTCGCCAGCAATTGGCGGGCCTTGTCGGCGCTGTCGGTTTCGACCACCTCGAAGCCGGCGGCCTCGAACTGTACGCGGAACTGGAACAGGATGTCCGGGTCGTCGTCTACAATCAGGATTCTCTTCTTCTCGTCCGTGGTCATTGTATGTGTCTCACCTCGTTGGGTCTCGACGCCGCGACAGGCCGTTGGGGCTACGCGGGCAGCGCCATGGCAAACGTTGTTCCCGTCGGCCCCATGGACGGGTCGTCATTCGATTTCACAGTGATCGTTCCGTTGTGCATTTTGATGATGCCGTAGGTCACGGCCAATCCCAGGCCGGTGCCCATGCCGATCTCCTTGGTGGTGAAGAACGGATCGAAGATCCTCTCGCGGATCGCCATGGGAATGCCGATTCCGGTGTCCGTTACCTCGAGTGTCACGTGATGGTCTTTGCGGATAGCGCGAATCGTGAGCGTGCCGCCGTGCGGCATAGCGCCGTAGGCGTTGGTGAACAGGTTCGTCAGTACTTGGAGCATCTGCTCAGCATCGAGCATCGCCTCGAGCTCATCATGGCACGCGGTTTCCACCGTGACGCCGCCGGGCACAGGGGCGCCGCGCAGGGCGCGCTCGATGAGGTCGCGAACCTTGGTCGCGTTTCGCTCGACCTTGCTCTGCCGGGCGAAATTCAGGAGGCTGGCCACGATCTTCTTGCATCGATCCGCCTGCTCGGTGATCACATCGAGATCCTCCCGGAGCTGCGGGGCGTCGCCGTGCTCGTCGCGGAGCAGATGGGCGTACATGAGCACGACGCCCAAGGGGTTGTTGAGTTCATGGGCGACGCCCGCGGCGAGCTGGCCCATGCTGGCGAGCTTCTCGCTGTGGATCAAGGCCTCACGCGTCTCGGCGAGTCTGTCGTCGGATTCCGCCAACTCAGTGATAGTGCGGCGTAGCTGCTCAATGACATGGGGCAGACACATTTCGTCCTCGGCGAGGCCTTTGAGGATGGCCACGGCGTGATCGCGGCAGGTGTCGTAGCCACAGGTTCCGCAATTGAGCTCATCCTGGGCATTCGACTTGCCCAGCCGCCGGAGGATCTGGCCGATCTCATCTGGTGACGGCGTGGGCAGCCGCTGGTCGTTGGCGGTAAACTGTCGACTCAGGTCGAGGTCGGCGAAGCTTGCAACGTCCGACCGCCAGCGTTCCCAATCGAGATGGGACAGTCGCGCCTGCGCGTACGCGCCTACCAGACTCCGGCGGCGGAAGATGGGCATGTCGTTGACGATGCCAGGGCCGTTGATGCAGCCCGTGCACGCGAGCACCTCGAGCAAATCGGCGTCCAGATTGCCGGATTCGAACTCGCGGACGGCCTCGACGAAGTCGCTGCGGCCGGCCACGGAGACCACGCGGCCGTCGGCTAGGTCTTCCTTGATGCCGGCAGCCTGGAGGAGGCCCCGGCGAATGGGGAACAGCGCGCCGGCGCCTCCGTGCGGTTCGTCGAAGTCGCTCGGTTCGATGTTCTCCGGGGTGATGTCACGTCGCGCCAGCATGCCGCGCAACTCGGCGAAGGTCATGGCGGTGTCTACGGCGGGGGGCAGGTTCGAGCTGGCGCGTTCGCCCTTCTTGGCAATGCACGGGCCGATGAAGACGACGCGGACGTGGTCGCCGAGGAGGCGTTTGACGACACGCGCCTCGGCCACCATCGGTGATACGATGGGCGCCAGCGCGTCGGTTACGTCCGGATGGTAGTACTCGACAAAGGCGATGATGGCCGGGCAGGTCGTGGCGATATATCGGCGTCCGGCGTTCTGTTCGAGCAGACGGGCGTAGCGATCGGCCACGAGATCGGCGCCAAAGGCCACCTCATGGACGGAGGAGAATCCGAGGGCGCGCAACATGCCGACGAAGCGCGCATAGTCGCATTCGGCGAACTCGGCCGGGAAACTCGGGGCGACGATGGCTGCTACAGGTACGCCGGCGGCCATCATGGCCGCCACTTCCGCCGTGGCGTCGAGCACGCGCTTGGCGTGCTGTGTGCACACGCGGACGCAGTTGCCGCAGCCGATGCAACGTTCGGCGACGACCTCGGCCTGGCCGACGGCGATGCGGATCGCCTTGGCCGGACACTCGCGGACGCAGGTGTAACACGTCCGACAGCGCTCGCGGATGGTCGTGACCAGCGGTATGTTTGCCGCGTTCTTCATCGGTTTTCCTACATCACCACGCTGCGCTTGGCGTAGTGGGTATGGAGCAGCGTGTGCGATTTCTCGCCGAGGGGTTCGCCGAGAAACTCGTCGTACAGGCGCTGGATCGAGAGATTCTTGTGAGATACGCGCAAGGCTTCATCGCGATCGATGGTGTACAGGGCCTGCATCCGCTTCTTGATGGCGGCCGGGTCGCGGTAGCGCGGTTGACCCCCGCCGTTGATGCAGCCGCCCGGGCACGTCATGACCTCGATGAAATGGAGGTCGTTGCGGCCGTTGCGGATCTGATCGAGGATCTTTCGAATGTTGGCGAGTCCGCTCACGACCGCGACGCCGACCTCGATGTCGCCGATGGTGACGCGCGCCTCCTTCACGCTATCCATGCCGCGCACGGCCTCGACCTTGAGATTCGGCATTTCCCGGCCCGAGAGCAGGAAATGGGCCGTACGGATGGCCGCTTCCATAACGCCGCCGCTGGTGCCAAACAGCTTGCCGGCCGAACTACGCTCGCCGAAGGGCGTGTCTGCGATGTCCGGGAGCAGCGTGTTCAGATCGAGTCCGCGCATCTTGATGATCCGCGCCAACTCGCGCGTGGTGAGCACCGCATCGATGTCCTGATGGTGGCCATCGCCCATCTCGGGCCGGGATGCCTCGAATTTCTTGGCCGTGCAAGGCATGATGGACACGCTGAAGATGCGCGCCGGGTCGATGCCTTCGCGCTCGGCGAAGTAGCTCTTGATGATGGCGCCCATCATCTGCTGCGGGCTCTTGCACGTCGAGACGTTCGGCAACAGGTCCGGATAGAACTGCTCGATGAACTTGATCCATCCGGGCGAACAACTGGTCATCATCGGCAACGGGCCGCCCGTCCGGATGCGATGGGCCAGCTCGGAGGCCTCTTCCATAATGGTGAGGTCCGCCGTGAAACCGGTGTCGAACACGCGGTCGAATCCCAACTTGCGTAGGGCGCTGGTCATCGCGCCGGCAACATCGGCGCCCTGGCGCACACCGAACTCCTCGCCGAGCGTCACCGAGACGCTGGGCGCGTGCTGCACCACGACGTACTTCTCGGGATCGGCCAGTGCTTCCATGACTTCCTTGATGTGGCTCTGCTCGCGTAGCGCGCCCGTCGGACACACGAGGATGCACTGGCCGCAGTTCACGCAGCTTGACACGTTGATGCCTTCACAGAACGCCGTCTCGACGCGCGTCTGACTGCCGCGGCCGACGAAATCGATGGCGGACACGCCCTGGAATTCCTCGCATACGCGCACGCACTTGCCACAGAGAATGCACTTGGCGGGATCGCGCACGATAGCCGGGCTGGCCACATCCTCTTTGAGCTCGCGCTTGCCGCCGGCGTATCGCCGCTGCCGAATGCCGAGTTCGGCCGCAAGTCCGCGCAGTTCACAATCATTGCTCCGCTCGCAATACAGACAGTCGTCGGGATGATTCGCCAGGAGCAGCTCGACGATGGTCTTTCGGGCGCGGAGGACACGCGGCGTATGCGTGAACACCTTCATCCCTTCGGTTACCGGCGTGGCGCAGCTCGGCGCCAGCGTCGGCCGGCCGGCCAACTCGACAACGCACATACGGCACGCGCCGCTCGGGAACAGCCCTTCCAGGTGACACAGCGTCGGCACGCGTACGCCTGCGCGGTTGAGCACCCCTAGCAGCATCTCGCCCGGTTTGGCCTCCACGGGTCTTCCGTTTACCTCAATTGTGATCATTCGGCAATCCTCAGCTACGGCCACGCGCCGTGTTCTGCATGCTTCCTTCCGTCACCTACACAACGGCGACGCGCTCCTCATTCAGGGAAATCAATGGCGGCGCTTCCTTGACTCGTACGGCGCCTTTCGGACAGACGTCGGCGCAGGTGCCACAGCCGACGCACTTGTCCTCGATGATGTAGTGGGTCTTTTTGCGCGATCCGATGATGGCGCCGGTCGGGCATTTCGCGGCGCACAGGCCGCAGCCGATGCAGGCCTCGGCGTCGATCTCGAATAGACGCAGCTCCGGACAGACCCCCGCCGGACAGCGGCGTTCGAAGATATGCGCTTCGTATTCGTCGCGGAACCAGCGCAGTGTACTCAGCACCGGATTCGGCGCCGTCTGCCCGAGGCCGCAGAGGCTGGTGTCCTTGATTGTCTCGGCCAGGCGCTCGAGGTACATCACGCCGCGGAACCGTTCAAGGGCGTCGAGTCCGTGCTCGCTCCGGCGGCCTTGGGTAATGCGCCGGAGAATCTCGAGCATGCGGGCCGTGCCCTCGCGGCACGGGATGCACTTGCCGCAGCTCTCGCGTTGGATGAATTCCATGAAGAACTTGGCCACGTCGACCATGCAGGTGTTCTCGTCCATCACCACGAGGCCGCCCGAGCCCATCATGGCACCGACGGTCTTGAGGGATTCGTAGTCAATGGCGATATCGAGATGGCGCTCGGGAATACAGCCGCCGGAGGGGCCGCCGATCTGAACCCCTTTGTACCGTTTGCCGTTGGGGATGCCGCCGCCGATGTCCATGACCACCTGACGCAACGGGGTACCCATGGCCACTTCGACGAGGCCGGTCCGCTCGACCTTGCCGGAGAGCGCGAAGACCTTGGTGCCCTTGCTGGTGGCCGTTCCTAAGGCGGAGAACCAGTCGGCGCCGTTGGCTACGATGCCGGGGATGTTGGCGAGGGTCTCGACGTTGTTGATGACGGTTGGCTTGCCGAACAAGCCTTTGACGGCCGGGAAGGGGGGCCGAGGTCGCGGCATGCCGCGGCGGCCTTCGATGCTGTTGATGAGCGCGGTCTCTTCGCCGCAGACGAATGCGCCCGCGCCCTTCTTGATGATAACGCTGAGGCTGAATCCGCTATCGAGGATGTTGTGGCCCAGAAGGCCGAGTTCCTCGGCCTGGCCGATGGCCGCCACCAGGCGCTCGATGGCCAGCGGATACTCGGCCCGGATGTAGACGTAGGCCTTGGAGGCGCCGATGGCGTAGGCGGCAATGGCCATGCCTTCGAGCAACCGGTGCGGATCGCCTTCGATCACGGCGCGATCCATGAACGCGCCCGGATCGCCTTCGTCGGCATTGCACACAAGGTACTTCTGATCGCTCTCCTCGGCAAGGGCGAATTGCCACTTCTTGCCGGTGGGGAATCCGCCGCCGCCGCGGCCTCGGAGGCCGCTGGCCACGATCGCGTTGCAGACCTCGATCGGCGTCATGGTGCGCACGGCCTTGACCAGCGCGCGGTAGCCGCCGTGGGCGAGGTACTCGCCGAGGTTGGCGGGATCGATGATGCCGCAGTTCGCGAGGACCCACCGCGTTTGGGGCGCGAAAAAGGGGTGTTCGTCGAGGAAGGGTGCGCCGTTCCACGGCTTGAGCGTCGTGCTACGGTGTTGACCCAAGAGGTCTTCGCGCGGGATGTCCTCGTGGAGCACGGCGTTGAGCAGCGCGGGAACCTTCTTCTCGGTGACGGCCTGAAAAGTCAGCCGGGGCCGGCCGGGCAACTGCACGTCGACCATCGGTTCGCACGCGCATAGGCCGATGCAGCCGACCTCGACGATGTCGGCGTCCACGGCAAAGTCGGTGAGGTACGCGCGGATCGCGGCCAACGTCTTGCCGGCACCCGCGCCGAGGCCGCAGGTGCCCATGCCCACGAACAGGGTTGGGCGCGTCACGTCATCCCGGCGCGCCACGGTGACCCAGTCTCCCTCGGGAATGCCGATATCGCCCGGGGCGGTGTCCTTTGACGCGCGGGTCATCGCGCGGATCGCATCGCGCACGGCGTCGTGCTTAGGGGGGGGCATGCGCTTGGTCTTACTCGTTGTCGTCGCCATCGGCGTTATCCTTCTCTCGGTTGCGGTAGTCGTTTAGGATCCGCCTGACCTGTGCAGGCGTGACGCGGCCGTATACCTCGTTGTTCACCGAAATCACCGGCGCGAGTCCGCACGCGCCGACACAAGCCACGACTTCGAGGCTGAACAGTCCGTCTCGCGTACTCTCTCCGGGGCCGATGCTGAGTTCTTGCTGGAGCGTTTCGAGCACGGCTGCGGAGCCTTTGACGTGACAGGCCGTGCCGCGGCACACCATGATGTGAAACCGTCCGAGTGGGCTGAAGCGGAACTGGTTGTAAAACGTGGCCACGCCGTAGACCTTGCTTGCCGGCAGGCCCAGATAGCCGGCGATCTCGGTCATGGCCTCGCCTGACAGGTAGCCTTGCTTGTCCTGCACGTCCTGCAAGAGCGGTATCAGCGCATCGCGTTTACCGCCGGGATAGCCGTCGAACAAAGCCTTCAGTTCCTCGGGCTCTAGTACTTGTGCGATTGCCATACTACGCATTCCTTTCGTCCAGTCCTTCACACGCGAAATACGCCACGCGCTCGAGTGCCATGGCCATATCCACGTTCTCCACGTAGATGCCGTGCGGCACGCGGAGGCGTATCGGTGCGTAATTCACGAGCCCCCGCACGCCGGCGCGGCCCAAGGCATCTGCCACGTCCTGGGCCTCGCTGCCCGGAACGGTAATGATTGCCAGGCGGATGTCGCACTCGCCCACGACGCGCTCCACATCGCCTATCGAGTGACAGAGGCACCCCTGAAGCCGGTGGCCAATCTTGTTGGGATCGTTGTCGAAGGCGGCCACGATCCGCAGCTTGGTGTTGCGAGTGGCGAAGTAACCCAAGATGGCCCGGCCCAGGTTGCCCAGCCCCACAAGTCCTACGCCGACGGGCTTGGTGGGGTCGAGCACCACATCGATCCGGGCCACAAGCCCCTCGATGTCGTATCCGCGGGCCGGGCTGCCGGAATAGCCGATCCTCATCACGTCGCGGCGAACCTGGGCGGCCGTGACGCCCGCGATCCGTGCGAGGTCATGGGAGAAGATGGTTCGGATTCCTTCCACGGCCAGTTCCTTCACGATCCGGCGGTAGAGGCTGAGGCGTCCTATGACTTTGTCGGATAGCATGATCGCGCTGGGTTTCGGTGGCTGCCTGTTTTTTGTTGTGCAATGATAAACGTTGTTACAAACGTAACGGAATCAGTATATCATATCGAACCGCGTGTGTCAAGACGAAAATAATCGGTTTTATTGATATAGGCACGGCTTATATTGTGAAGAAGAACCAATTAAAGCTCGTGGGCCGGGACATTCCGGTCAGGAATGGGTTCTGCGTGCCCGGAGTCTTTTCCCGGGGCGCGGGAACGGCCGAGGGTCAAGGGACGAAGGCTGAGGCGTTGGCGCGTGGCATTCCAGTAGTTTTTCGCGGAATTCTCTTGACTTGGAGGATGCCCATAGGCAACACTGGAATAGATGTGGTGAGTCGTCAGCAAAGCGAGGGTCGTGCGGAGAACGGGAACAGGTGGGTGAGCCATGAAAGCGGGCGAACTGGCTGAGCGTATTGGCGCAGAGATTCTTACGCGGCGCCGGGACGATGACGTGGATATCGGCCGCGTGTACGCGGGAGATCGGATGAGTGATCTGCTTCGCGAGGTGAGCGAGGGGACGCTGCTGGTAACCAACCTTGGTACGGACGGGCTGGTTCGGTTGGTGGATTTGATGGAAGCCCCCGGGATCTGTCTTGTGAGCGGGGCGGGAGCCTCGGAGGCGCTGCTTGCGGCGGCGGAGGAGCACGGTGCCGTGGTTATGGTATCGCCGGGCAGCTTGTTCGAGACGTGCGGTCGCTTGTACGAGGAGCTTGAGGGAGGCGGACGGAGGAATGGCTGACGATGGATTCGGCCACGTACCCGATAGCCGGGGGTGATTTCGAGCACGGCGGCAGTGCCTCCAAACGACTCAAGGAGATGCTCAAGCGGCTCGGCGCGGATCCCAAAGCGGTGCGTCGCACAATGATCGCCGCGTACGAGGCCGAGATGAATGTGGTGATTCACGCGCTGAAGGGCGTGATGAAGGTAGCCGTTGACCCAGAGCAGGTGGAGGTGGCGGTGATTGACGAGGGTCCGGGGATCGCCGACATCGAGTTGGCGATGAAGGAGGGTTATTCGACGGCGCCCGCGGCGGCGCGGGCGCTCGGGTTCGGCGCGGGTATGGGGCTGCCGAACATCCGGCATAACAGCGACCTATTCTCGATACAGTCCGAGGTTGGCCAGGGCACCCGGGTTCGGTTCAGCATCCTGCTCCGGCGCGCGGCGGCCATGGCGCGCGCGGCCAACTCGCTCGTGATCCGACCGGAGCGTTGTCGGCAGTGCCGGGTGTGCCTGCACGCGTGTCCGACGGGCGCGCTTCGGGTCCGGGGAGGGCGTCCGGCGCTGCTCGATCATCTCTGCATCGACTGCACCGCCTGCATTGACACGTGCATGATGGACGCGCTCGACATGCCCGGGCGCGGCGATATCCCGGCGGTTGGCGAGGAGAGCACGCTTGTGCTGCCGAACGCGTTCCTGGCGCAGTTTGGCCCGACGGTCACCGCCTACGAGGTCGTCGATGCACTGCGTGGACTCGGCTTCGGGGATATCCGGCTGATGGAAGGTTGGCAGGCCTCGTTGCGCGACGCGGTGTTGCGGCACGCCCGCGACGAGGCACGGGCCAAGCCGGTACTGTCGCCGGTGTGCCCGGCCGTGGTCAACCTCATCCAAGTGCGGTTCCCGTCGCTGCTCGATCACGTGGCGCCCTTTGTGACGCCCTTCGAGGCCGCGCGCGAGGAACTCACGGCAGCCCACGCCGTCTTCGCGGGCGTGTGTCCGGCGCAGCACACGATCCTCCGTGCGCCCAATGTGCTGACCCGTGTCGATGTGGTGGCTCCGATGGTCCTACGGAATGCCGTGCTGCCCCGCGTTCGGGCGGGCAAGACGGTCACGCGGGACACGGAGGGACGGCGTCCGGAGAGCGGTATGGTCCAGGTGAGCGGGATCCAGCACGTGATGAGTGTGTTGGACCAGGTGGAAAATGGATTGATGTACGACTATACGGTCCTTGAGTTGTACGCGTGCGATCAGGGATGCTTTGGGTCGCCGGTTTGGACGGAGGACGCCTTCATCGCGCGACAACGGTATGAGCGGGCGCGTGAGGTCGGCCGGCTTCTGCCGTATGACGATTTGTTCTTGCGCAGGGGCGGGGCCGTTCGTCGAACGACGCCGTTGGAGGCCCGTCGTGGCTTGCGCTTGGACGACGACATGGCCGTGGCCATCCGCAAGCTGAGTGAATTGGATCGGCTTGCTCGCCAGTTGCCCGGCCACAACTGCGGCATGTGCGGCGCGCCGACGTGTTCGGCGTTGGCGGAGGATGCCGTGTTGGGACGCGGCTGTCTGGATGAGTGTATGTTTCTCGGTGAGGCTCGAAGCGAGCTTGCCGTCCACGAGGAGGATTCGCGGTGAACCTGAGTGAGATCGCCCGAGCACTGGAACTCGAGTACTTGACGCCGGCCCTCGTACTGGATGACAACCGAGGTGCCGGGCAAGGCTACGTGTCCGACCTGCTGAGCGACGTTCTGGGCCACGCACCGGCGGGCAGTCTTCTCATCACCTTGCAGGTTCATATGAATGTGGTGGCGGTGGCGGCTCATGCCGAGTTGGCTGGTGTGATATTCGCGGCCGGTCGCCGTCCGGAACAACCGGTGATGGATCGCGCCGTGGAGGAAGGCCTGCCGTTGTGGTCCTCGCAGCAATCGGCGTTTGATCTGGTGGGCCGGCTCTATGACTTGGGGTTGAAGGGAGGTTGACGGTGAGGACGTTCGCCGCGGACCTCCACGTGCACACGGCGCTCTCGCCGTGCGCCGACCCGGAGATGACGCCGCCGGCGATTGTCGAGGAGGCGCGCCGGCATGGGCTCGAGGTGATCGCCATCTGCGATCACAATGCCGCCGACAACGTGGCCGCGGTGTGCGGCGCGGCCGGCGGCGTCCCGTACGTGGTCCCCGGCATCGAGATCACGACGGCCGAGGAGGCGCATGTCCTTGGCCTCTTTCCGGACGCGGCCTGCGCCCAGGCCGTCGGAACCGTGGTGGGGGCTACGCTGCCTCGCTTGAGTCGTCCGCCGAAGCCCTATGAAGAGCAGCGGCTGATGGACGCGGCGGGGGGCACGATCGCCCTCGGGTTGCGCATGCTCTCGACGGCGACGACTCTGTCCGTGTCGGAAACGGTTGCGATGATCCAAGATCACGGGGGCCTGGCCGTTGCCGCGCACGTGGATAGACCCTCCTATTCCGTCATGAGCCAACTGGGTTTCTTTCCCGAGGATGCGGCCTTTGACGCCATCGAGATCTCGGCTGCGGGTCTAAGCCGTGGCCGCCAGCTCGCGTTCGCCCGGCTCGGCCTGTCCATGGTTGCCGGGTCGGACAGTCATTTTCTGTCGGAGCTGGGTACGTGTGGCGGTGGCCTCTGCATGAACGCGCCGACCTTTGCCGAGTTGCGTCTCGCCCTCGGCGGCCGGAGGGGGAGGGGAACGCGCCTTGCTTGAACTATCGCTCCACATCCTCGACCTGGTCGAGAATGCCATCCGGGCCAAGGCCTCGGTGATCGTCGTGGAGATCGAGGAACACGAACGAGACGACACGCTCGCGATCCGTGTGGAAGACGACGGTCCCGGCCTGCCGGTCAGCGCCGAGAAGGCCATGGATCCTTTCTTCACGACGAAGAGCGGCAAGAAGACCGGCCTTGGCCTGAGCCTTTTCCGCGCCGCCACTGAAGCGGCGGGCGGCGAACTGCGGATCGGCCGGTCGGCGTTGGGGGGTGTCGCCGTGTGCGCGGCCATGCAGCTCAGCCACGTTGACCGTGCGCCCCTCGGGGACTTGGCGGGCACGTTGGCGGGGATGGTGTGCACGAATCCCGAGGTCGAGTTTCGGTGCCGGGTTGCCACGGACGGTGGGACGCGCGAGGCGTCATCGGCGACGTTGCCGTGCGCGGGGGGGAGTGTGTTTTCGGGTGCGCGTGCGTTTGAGACGGCGGTTCGGGGTCTGCTGGAGGGGACGCGTTGTTGAGGGCTGGGCACAGTATTTGACCTTAGATTAAGTATAAATAGAGAGAAAAGCACGAGTTATCTTGAATTTCATCTCGGGTTTCCGTATCTTTCCTTTCTATTTGGGGCATTGGTTGTGAACGGCTCCCCTCCGTACGCCTCGCGACGTGGAGGGGGACGGGCTGTTAAGAAATTCACAACGTGGTGCTGCACGAGCTAGGTTTCGATTCGTAGTGGAGGTCGCTCTCTGGGTCGTTCGCCGGGAGAGCCAACGGTTATGGGAAAGGATGGGCACATGAGCCAAGAGACCACCGCATGCGCCTGCCTGGAAGAGGTCAGTGAAGAAGAACTGCAGGCCAGGCTTGATGAGGTTATCGAAGAGTATCGGGAGAAGCCGGGCGCGCTGATCCCCGTGCTCCAAATGGCGCAGGGCATCTATGGGTATCTGCCGGAGTCGGCACTGAAGCGGATCAGCCTCGGGCTGAACAAGTCGTACAGCGAGGTGGCCGGGGTAGTGGGATTCTATTCGTTTTTTTCGACCCAGCCGCGCGGCAAGCACATGATTCGGGTGTGTCTGGGCACGGCGTGTTATGTGCGGGGCGGCAAGCAGGTGCTCGATGCGATCCGGCAGAAGCTTGGTATCGATGTGGGCGAGACGACGGCCGATCGCCAATACTCCCTTGAGGTGGCGCGGTGTTTCGGCGCGTGCGGCCTGGCGCCGGCCATCATGGTCGATGACAAGGTGCACCAGCGTGTGAAGCCGGCGCGGATTCAGGACATCCTGGACGAGTGCGAGGGTTAACGGCGAGGGACTGAGGAACGGCGGGGCCGGGGAGCCTCGCGGATCAGGAGAATGAGCGATGGCGAATAAGATCAAGAGTCCCAAGGACCTGTTGAAACTGAAGGAGAAGGTCCAGGCGGAGCTCGAGCTGCGCAAGGGCGTCAAGGAGATTCAGATCACGGTACACATGGGGACGTGCGGTATTGCGGCAGGCGCCCGCGATGTCCTGGGGACGTTGGCGCGTGAGCTCGAGAGTGCGGCCATCGGCAATGTGACGTTGCGGCAGTCCGGTTGTGCGGGCTTGTGCGATCGCGAGCCGATGTTGACGTTGACCGATAAGAACGGCGAGCAGTTTCGGTATGGCAATCTTGACGGCAAGAAGGTTCACCGTATTGTGCAGGAGCACGTGGTGGGCGGTACGCCAATCGTCGAATTGATGCTGACGGACTAACGCGACGCCCTCCGGATTGTCGCGCATGAATGGAAAGGAGTAGAGGGACCAATGAACGGAGTGCGATCTCATGTGCTCGTATGTGCGGGCGCGGGGTGCGTAGCCTCGGGTGCGCTCGAGGTAAGCGCGGCGTTTCAATCCGCACTAGCTAAACATGGTTTGGAGAACGAGATCAGCGTCATCGAGACGGGGTGCTTGGGCCCGTGCGCAGCCGGTCCGGTGGCGGTGGTGTATCCGGAAGGCATCTTCTATCAGAAGCTGACGCCGGTGGATGCGGAAGATATTGTTGCGGAACACTTGCTGAAAGGCCGGATCGTCGAGCGGCTCAACTACCGCAAGGCGGGCACGGAAAAGGCCATATCGGCGCTGCAGGAGATCGGTTTTTTTGAGAAGCAGCGCAAGGTGGTGTTGCGGAACTGCGGCGTGATCGATCCGACGCGGATCGAGGAATACATTGCGCGCGACGGTTATCAGGCGCTGGCTAAGGCGCTCACCGAGATGACGCCGGAAAGCGTGATCGACGAGATCAAGAAGTCCGGCTTGCGTGGCCGCGGGGGCGCGGGATTCCCGACGGGCCTCAAGTGGGAGTTCACCCGCAAGGCCAAGGGTGACAAGAAATACGTGTTGTGCAACGCCGACGAGGGCGATCCGGGCGCGTTCATGGATCGTAGTGTTCTGGAAGGGGATCCGCACAGTGTCATCGAGGCGATGGCCATTGCGGCGTACGCCATCGGTTCGGATCAAGGCTACGTGTACGTTCGCGCCGAGTATCCGTTGGCCGTCGAGCGCCTCACCAATGCCATCGGCCAAGCGCGCGAGTGCGGCCTGCTCGGCAAGAACATCATGGGCACGGGTTTCGATTTCGACCTCGAGATCCGCATGGGCTCGGGCGCGTTCGTTTGCGGCGAGGAGACGGCGTTGATGCGTTCGATTGAGGGTAAGCGCGGCGAGCCGCGTCCCCGGCCGCCGTTCCCGGCGAATCAGGGCCTCTGGGAGAAGCCCAGCCTCCTCAACAACGTCGAGACCTATGCCAACATTGCGACCATCATTTTGCGCGGGTCGGCCTGGTTCGCGTCGATGGGCACCGAGAAGAGCAAGGGCACGAAGGTGTTTGCTCTGGCCGGCGCGGTAACGAACACGGGTCTGGTCGAGGTTCCGATCGGCACGCCCTTAGGCGAGATCGTGTACGACATTGGCGGCGGCATTCCTCAGGGCAAGGCGTTCAAGGCGGCGCAGATTGGCGGGCCTTCGGGCGGCTGTATCCCAAAAGAACATCTGAATGTGCCGGTGGACTACGAATCGCTGCAGGCGCTTGGGGCCATCATGGGATCGGGCGGTTTGATCGTGATGGACGAAGACACCTGCATGGTGGATATGGCGCGGTTCTTCCTGGAGTTCGTGCAGGACGAGTCGTGCGGCAAGTGCGTCCCGTGCCGCGTGGGCACCAAGCGCATGCTCGAGATCGTGACCCGCATTTGCGAGGGTGCGGGTGAAGAGGCAGACATCGATCGCCTCATCGCGTTGGGTGAGCAGATCCGGGACTCGTCGTTGTGCGGCTTGGGCCAGACAGCGCCGAATCCGGTGTTGTCGACGATCCGGCATTTCCGCGACGAGTACGAAGCTCACATTCGCGAGAAGCGGTGTCCGGCGGGCGTGTGTCCGGCGCTGGTTCGGGCGCCCTGTATCAGTGCGTGCCCGGCCAACGTCAACATCCCCGGTTTCGTCTCGCTTATTGGCGAAGAGCGGTACGCCGAGGCGTTGCGACTGCACCGCAACCGCAATCCCTTCGCGTCGGTATGCGCGCGTGTGTGCTTTCATACGTGTGAGAACAAGTGCCGCCGGGGCGGCCTGGACCAGCCATTGGCGATCCGCGGGCTCAAGCGGTTCATGGTGGAGCAGGAAGTCACCCTGCAGGTGCCCGAGGTAGTGGACAGCCCGGAGAACGCCAAGCGGAAGATCGCCATCATCGGCGCGGGTCCTGCGGGCCTTTCGTGTGCGTTTTTCCTGGCGCGTTTGGGCTACCAGCCCAAGGTTTTCGAGGCCGAGCCGCGTCCGGGCGGCATGCTGGTGCAGACGATTCCGGCCTACCGGTTGCCGCGCGAAGAGCTGGCGCGCGAGATCCGTATGATCGAGCGCATGGGCGTGGATATCGAGACGAACACGCGGTTGGGCCGCGATTTCACCTTGAAGAGCCTGCGCGATGATGGCTGCGAGGCGGTGTTCCTGGGCGTGGGCGCGCCGGATGGACTGGGTCTGCGGATTCCGGGCCGTGACGCCAGGGGCGTCACCGAAGCGATTCGGTTCCTGCGCGAATACAACCTGCGCGGTTCGGTGCCGGTGGGCAAGAACGTGGTGGTCATCGGCGGCGGGAACGCGGCGGTAGACGCGGCGCGGACGGCGGTACGTCTTGGCGCGGAGTCGGTTACGATCCTGTATCGCCGCACGCGTGACGAGATGCCGGCCTACAAGGAAGAAGTTGAAGAGGCGGAGCATGAAGGTGTTCATCTGCGCACGTTGGTGGCGCCGGTCGAGGTGGTGGTCGAGGGTGGCCGTTGCGTCGGCGTGAAGTGCACCAACATGTTCCTGGGCGAGTTCGACCGTAGCGGTCGCCGTCGGCCTGAGGCGGGCGACGACGAGCCGTTCATCGTCGAGGCGGATCAAGTGATCGCGGCCATTGGCCAGACCCTGGATCTCAAGCAAGTCTTGGACGGCACCGAGGTGAAGCTGACGCCGTGGAATTTCGTGGCGGCGGATCGCCTTTCGGGCCAGACGTCGGTTCCGTGGCTGTTCGCAGGAGGCGACGCGGCGTCGGGGCCGGCCTCGGTGGTGGAGGCGGTTGGCGCGGGCGAACGGGCGGCCGTGGGCATTGATGAATACCTGACGGGCGAGAATCACGCGTTCTGGCGGGAGCCGATCGAGGTCGACACGGCGTTCGATCCGGACGCGGACCCGGTGGATTATCCGCGGGCGGAGATGAAGCTGTTGCCCATCAACAAGCGTCGGGCGAACTTCAACGAAGTCGAGTTGCCTTACAGTGAGAAGGTGGCGCTGTGCGAAGCCAAGCGGTGCCTTCGTTGCGACTATCGCGAGCGGGAGGAGTAGTTCGCCACGACCGCGTCATGGCGTCCGAATACAAGGAGAGTGAAAAATGCCAACGGTAACGATTGATAATATCACCGTGGAAGTGCCGGATGGGACCACGGTGCTGAAGGCGGCCCAGAAGGCGGGCGTCAAGATTCCGACGCTGTGCTATCTCGAGGATGTCCAGGCCATCGGCGCGTGCCGTGTGTGCCTTGTCGAGATCGAGGGCGCGCGCACGCTGATGGCCTCGTGTGTCACGCCGGTGACCAACGGCATGGTGGTGCACACGAATAGCAGGCGGGCGCGCGAGGCTCGGCGCACCGTGGTCGAGTTGCTCTTGTCCGACCACGATGGCGATTGCCAGACGTGTGACCGCAACGAGGACTGCGAGCTTCAGGCGCTGGCCCGGGATCTCGGCATTCGGGAGATCCGGTATGCCGGCGAGAAGAGCAAGAAGATCATCGACAACAGCACGCCGGCGCTCGTGCGCGATACGTCCAAGTGCGTGTTGTGCCGGCGCTGCGTGACGGTGTGCTGTGAAACGCAGGGCGTCGGCGGGATCTTTCCGCAGAATCGCGGATTCGAAACCGTCGTCGGCCCGGCATTCTGCAGCGATCTCGACGACATCGTGTGCGTGCAGTGCGGCCAGTGCGCGGCGGTGTGCCCGGTCGGCGCCATTACCGAGCGGGATCAGATCGCGGAGGTGTTTGCTGCGCTCGACGATCCGAAGAAGTACGTCGTGGTGCAGACGGCGCCGGCGATCCGTGCCGCGTTGGGCGAGTGTTTCGGCTATCCAGCGGGAACGCTGGTCACGGGCAAGATGGTGTCGGCGTTGCGCCGGCTTGGCTTCAAGAAGGTGTTCGACACCAACTTCACGGCCGACCTGACGATCATGGAAGAAGGCACGGAGCTCTTGACGCGGCTGAAGAAGGCGCTTGTGGACAAGGAGAAGGTTGCGCTGCCGATGTTCACGAGCTGCTCGCCGGGCTGGGTCAAGTACATCGAGTACTTCTATCCGGACATGCTCGACAATGTGTCGACATGCAAGTCGCCGCAGCAGATGTTCGGAGCGATCGCCAAGACATACTTTGCCGAGAAGGCCGGTGTGAAGCCGGAGGATATGGTGGTGGTCTCGGTGATGCCCTGCACGGCCAAGAAGTTTGAAGCGCAACGGCCGGAAATGGATGACAGCGGCGTGCGCGACGTCGATATTGTGCTCACCACGCGCGAGCTCGGCCGGATGATCAAGCAGGCCGGAATCGACTTCGCCAGTCTTCCGGATGATGCCCAGGACTCGCCCATTGGCATGTCTTCGGGCGCGGCGGATATCTTTGCCAACACGGGCGGCGTGATGGAAGCGGCTTTGCGGACGGTGTGGGAGATCGTGACGGGTAAGGAGTTGCCGTTCGATAATCTGCACGTGACACCGGTGGCTGGTCTCGAAGGCGTCAAAGAGGCGTCGGCCACGATTACGGGCGCGTTGCCGGAATGGTCGTTTCTCGAGGGCGTCACAGTCAACGTGGCGGTGGCGCACGGCTTGGGCAATGCGCGCAAGGCCATCGAGCGAATCCGCCGTGGCGAAGCCAACTACCACTTCGTCGAGATCATGACCTGTCCGGGCGGATGTATCGGTGGCGGTGGCCAGCCTCGTCTGACGACGAACGCGGTACGCTTGGCGCGGATCGAGGCGATTTACAAGGAAGACGAAGGCAAGAAACTCCGGAAGTCGCATGAGAATCCCGAGATCAAGCAGATCTACGAGGAATTCCTCGGCAAGCCGCTTGGCGAAAAGTCCCACAAGCTATTGCACACGCACTACAAGGGAAGGGCCCGTGTATAATCCTTATTGATGGGAATTGTTTCTGTCATACCGGAACGATGCAAACGGTGTTATGCCTGCGTTCGGGAGTGTCCGGCCAAGGCCATCAAGGTCAAAGAGGGCCAGGCTTTCGTTATCGAGGATCACTGCATCGCGTGCGGCAACTGCGTGAAGGTCTGCTCGCAGAACGCCAAGCGCATTGAAGACAGCATCGAGGACGTCCGGGCGCTATTGAAGCAACCCCATCGCAAGGTGGCGTGTATTGCGCCATCGTTTCCGGCGGCATTCGTAGGTGTGGCGCCGGGCAAGGTGATCACGGCGGTACGGCGACTCGGGTTTGACGAGGTGTGGAACGTTGCGTTCGGCGCCGAGCTTGTCGCCCGAGAGTATCTGAGACTGGTCGAGGAATCGAGGCCGTCGCAGACGCCGATCATCGCTACGCCTTGCCCGGCGCTTGTGTCTTACGTCAACAAGTACATGCCGAAACTGCGCGACGCGCTGGCGCCGATCGTGTCGCCGATGGTCGCTACCGCCCGGGCGATTCGATATCGGTATGGCAGCCAACCGGTCGCGGTAGTGTTTATCGGCCCGTGTGTTGCGAAGAAGAATGAGATTCGCGATCCGTCGCTTGAGAGTAGTGTCAACAGCGTACTCACCTTCGACGAGCTGGTCCGTTTTCTCGATTCCGAGGGCATTGACATCGAGGCGCAGGCGGAAACGGAATTCGACGGACCGTGCGCGTATATCGGGGGCGCTTTCCCGCTGTCTGGCGGATTGCTGAAGACTTCCGGACTGCCGGCGGACATCCTCGACAATGAGATCCTTGTGGCGGACGGCAAGGATCGGGCGTTGGCGGCATTGCAGGCCGTGGCCAAAGGAACGCGGAAACCTCGGTTTCTGGACATTCTCTTCTGCGAGGGGTGCATCAGCGGCCCGTACATGCTGAATGACCTGAGCCAGTATGCCCGCAAGGAGATCCTCGCCAACTACGTTAACGATCACAAGCGATGGGTGCACTCGCAGGACTTCCGGAAATCCATCGAGGAGTTCAAGCATGTCCACTTGCGGCGGACGTTTACGCCACAGCATCTCGCGTTGCCGCAGCCTACGGAGGATGAGATCAAGGCGGCCTTACTCGGGATGCGCAAGTTCCGGCCGGAAGATCAGCTGAACTGCGGCGCGTGCGGCTATGCCTCCTGTCGCGACAAGGCCATCGCGATCTGTCAGGGATTGGCCGAAGCGAATATGTGTTTGCCTTTCCTTATCGAGGAGCTTGAGGACACGTGCACGCAGTTGCAGTCTTCCCATCGCGACCTCGAGTCGGCGCAGCAACGGCTCATGCAGACCGAGCGGTTGGCGTCGATGGGTCAGTTGTCGGCGGGCGTGGCCCATGAACTGAACAATCCGCTCGGCACGGTGCTCATCTATTCGCACATGCTGTTGCGGCAAGTCCAGAAATCGGATCCGAACCGCGAGGATCTCGAGATGATTGTGAACGAGGCGACGCGGTGCAAGCGGATCGTGCGCGGCCTACTCGATTTCGCCCGGGAGTCGCGAGTCTCGAAATCGCCGACGGAACTCCAGGGCGTGATCGACGATGTGATCGTTATCATGAGTACCAAGTCCGAGGAGAAGAAGGTCAAACTGGTTGCGGATGTTGACCGCGCGCTGCCGACCATGAGCATTGATGGCGACCAGGTTAAGCAGATGCTGGTGAATCTGGTCGGTAACGGCATCGACGCGACGGAGAGCGGCACGGGCGAGGTGACGATCAAGGTTCGCTACGCGGAGGAGGACAAGCGGTGCGTCATCGAGGTGATCGATAACGGCAAAGGTATACCGCAGGAACATCTCTCGAAGTTGTTCACGCCGTTTTTCACCACGAAGGAGCTGGGGGAGGGCACCGGTCTCGGCTTGGCGATCTGCTACGGCATTGTGAAGATGCACGGGGGCGACATCTCGGCCCAGAGTGAGGAAGGCAAGGGCACCGTGTTCACGGTGACGATTCCCGTCGGGGCCGCCGAGACCGTGGCCGTGGGTGAGCTACCGGTGGCCTAGGGGCCGGGTTCTCCGCCTTCGGTATGAGGCTGGCGTGCGGTCATCGGTATTGACTCCGCCAGGCCACATCGTTCAGGATACGAATACCGAGAAGAATTGGCCGCATGCCGATCGACCTAGGAATGAACAGGTGATGGCCCCGGAACCTCCGGAAATCGCTATTGTGGACGATGACATGGACTTTCTCGAGCTGTACCGTCACGTGCTCGAGTCGCGCGGGTACCGTGTCCGGTGTTTTGGCACGCCGGCGGCGGCGCTGGAGGGCATGGCACAGTCGAGACCGGACCTCGTTATCTCGGATCTCATGATGGAGCGTCTGGATGCGGGTTTCTCGTTTGCGCGGCAAGTCAAGTCGGATGAGCGGTTCCGAGGAGTACCGGTGATTATCGCAACGGCGGCGGGCAGTCAACGCGGTTTCGATTTCCGGCCGAGGGGTGCGGCGGACTTGGCGGCGATGAACGCGGACGCGTTCTTTGCCAAACCGGTCGATCCGGAGGCGTTGCTGGCCAAGATTCGCGAGTTGGTGTCGGCGAGGGCGGCATCCTCCGACGGCACGGGGCGCAAGGAGGGCGCCTGATGGCGAACGAGGACATTCGAATTCTCGTGGTCGATGATGAACTGGGCATGCGGGAAGGATGCCGCAAGATCCTTACGGCAGAAGGCTATCAAGTAAGCACGGCGGCTGACGGGGCGGAAGGCTTCGAGATCTTCCAGCGGGAGCGGAACTTCGCCGTGGCGCTCGTCGACCTGAAGATGCCCCGGATCGGAGGGATCGAGCTTATCCACCGCATTCGTGAGCTCGATGACACGATCATCATGTTCGTGATCACGGCGCATGCAGCTATCGACACGGCCGTCGAGGCGACGCGCCGGGGCGCCTATGGCTATATTCCCAAGCCGTTCACGCCGGATGAGCTCTTGCTGCCGCTTCGGAACGGCCTCGAACGGCGGGCCCTAGCCATCGAGGCCCAGCGTTTGCGCCGGGAACGCGAGGGCCGCCTATTCGAATTGGCCTTCGAGCGCTCGAAATCAAGCACCATTATCAGTTGCATGACGGACGGCGTGCTTGTGATCAACCGAGACAAGCAGATTGTGCTGCGCAACGCGGCCTTGACACGGATCATGCCGTCATTCGCCGTCTTGCCGCTTTCATCGCCCATCGAGGAGATTCAGTGCCGCGAGATCATCGACCTATTTGAGGACGCGTTTTCGGACGGTACGACGCCGGTGATTGCCTCGAAGGAAGTGGCCCTAGCCGGCAAGACGTACCTCGCGAACGCGAGTCCGGTACTCGAGCCGGACGGCAAGGTCATGGGTGCGGTGTTGGTGCTGCGGGATATCAGTGAGCTGAAGAAGCTCGAGACGGCCAAGTCGATGTTCATTTCGATGGTGGCCCATGAGGTCAAGAGCCCCCTTGCCGCCATCGAGAGTCAACTCACGATGGTGCTCAATGGGTTTCTGGACAACGATCCGGAGAAGAAGACCGGCGCCATCGAACGCGCACTTCTCCGTGCGACGGGCCTGCGAACGCTGGTGTCGGATCTGCTAAACCTTACCGCCATGGAGACCGGTCACTTCGAGATCAAGCGGGTGCCGCTCGCGATCCGCAGCGTGATCGACGAGGTGATCGCGGCGAATCGCGAAAGGGCCGAGGATGGGAGCGTCGAGATCACGATGTCCTGTGCCGAGGACATGGACGGGGTTCAGGTGCTGGCGGACAAGGACTCCATGTTCATGGTGTTCTCCAACCTGCTGAACAATGCGATCAAGTACTCGCCGCCGCCGGGACACGTCGAGGTCGTTGTCGAGCACGATCGCACGCATGTGCACGTCACCGTAAAAGATAGCGGCATCGGGATTGCCAAGGAAGATCAGGAGAATATCTTCGACGAGTTTTTCCGCGTGAAGAGCGCGCATACGCAGCGTATCACCGGAACGGGCCTGGGACTCACGATTGTCAAGCGCCTGGTGGACATGCACGACGGCGCGATCACCGTGGAGAGTGCGTTGGGCGAAGGCAGCGCGTTCACCGTGAGCCTTCCCATTACTCGGTGAGGTCTCGAGCGTCGGCCCGCTCGCCATTTGCCGGTTTGTCGCCCTGGCGATCGCGCGCCACGTAGAGCACCGGGTAGAAGAACATGGCGAACATCCCGAGGATGCCGAACACGGCCGCGAAGGGGCCCACCAGAAACACGCCCGTTGGACGCTCGACGGATTTTCCCCAGATGCGCATGGACTGCGTCGCGAGGAGGATGGCGCCGGCAATGGCGACTTTGCCGGCCACGCCCATGAGGCCGTTGTAGAGCGCCTCGCGCCGCTGGCCGGAATAGGTCTCGTCGTAGTCGACAATCTCGCCAAGGAGCGGCGTCATCATCACGTACATGATGGATTGGCCGATGCCGCAGTAGCCGAACAACACGCTGCCGAGGATCTTCTTGGTCGAGACGGCGATCGCCAGCTTTGGAATGATGTAGAGCCATGGCAGGCCTGTCGAGATCACCAAAAACGCGAGCACCGTCATCCATTTCGTGTGCAATCGCCGCGTCAGGTATGGCGTTACCGGGAAGAAGGCCAGGCACACCACGATGAAGGGAAGCATCATCATGGTCACCGTGCCTTCATCGCCGCCGACGCCGAGCTCAGCCCAGTAAGGCAACGCGTTCTGCGCAGCGATGAATCCCGTCGTGAACAAGAAGTGGGCGCAGCAGTAGATCACGAAGGGGCGATTCCGCAGGGCGTCGGACAGGCCTTTCGCCCAACCGGTATGGCCACCGGCGTCGTGGGCCTCGGAGTCATAGCGTTCCTTGACGAGCCACACCGGCAACTGGAGCAGCACGAAAGAGGTCAGTGCGAAGAGGATCGCGACGCGGCGGTAGCCGATGGGCGAGAACTCATCGCCGGCCCGTGCCGGATCAAGCATCGTGATCAGCTTGCCGGGTAACACGATGGCCATGGCGAGTCCGACGATCATACCGACGGCCGTCCAGATGCCGAGGCTCACGCGGGCCTTCTCGGCGCGGGCGATCTCGGGGCCGAGCGAGGTCAACGGCACCACCGCCACCGTGAACACCGACCAATGCAAACAGAGCAGCGCCGTGCCGTAGGCAAAATTGAGTCTCGAATCATGCGGAACCGGCGGATACCAGAAGAAGATCGAGGTGAATACCAGGAAGATAGAGCCCCAGAAGATGAAGGGCCGGCGACGCCCGTGAATCGGTATGAGCCGCAGCCATCCCGGTCGGCTCTTCGTGCGATCCGACCACATGCCGATGAGGGGATCCGTGATCGAGTCCCATATCGTGCCGATGATGAAGATGAGACCCACCATTCCTACGCTCACGTAGACGATGCGGCCGACGCCTTCGGAAGGCGAGTAGAAATACGGCCCCCACTGTGCGATGACCTGCGTCGCCAACTGGACGCCGATCATGCCGAGGCAGATGGCCAGCCCTTCAATCCACGTGTATTCCTCGTGCGGTCGTGATGCCATGCAATGAGTTCCTGCGTGCGCGTTCGGAAGAGACGGGCCGATGATACGCGACGGCCGGCGGTGGAACAAGTGCGGAGGAATTGATCGGTCGGATCCGACCGATCCGACCGATCATTGGCGTGTCACCGCCCACCGCGAATGTGGTATCGTGCGCGGCTATGGACCAACAAGACCCATCGCAGGAACCGACACCGGCGGCCACCTTCCTGGACGTCGCCTACAACATCCACGGTTGCGCCGGATGGCCGAAGACCAGGAAGAACACATGGCGAGTCGAGGCGGCGCGTCCGCGCATGCCGGAACGTCTCGCCGTCGAGTTGGCGCTTTGCGGGGTGGATCTCGTCAGCTTTTCGGAAGCACCTGCCGAGGCCGAGGTGCGCCGCATCGCCGCTACGCTTGGCATGAGCTACGCCTACTTTTCGGGCGGCTTTTCGGGCGCCATCCTGACGCGCCATCGCATCGTGGAGCACGCCAACTTTTCGCACCAGAGCGAGGAAGTGGCAGACGAGGAGCCCTTCTCGCGGCATTGGGGCCGGGCGCTTATCGAGGCGGGCGGCGTCACGTTTCCGGTGCACAGCGTCCACCTCAATCCGCACAAACAGGAAATGCGCCTGCGCGAGATCGGCTTGGTGTTGGAGCGCGTCAAGGCCGACACGGACGCCTATCCCGGCGTGCTCGTGCAGGGCGATCTGAACCACAAACCGGATCAGCCGGAGCATGCGCGCTGGCAAGACGCCGGCCTTGTCGACACCTTTGCGGCGAAGGGCCAGGGCGTCGATGGCACCGCGACCAGCATGACGCCCCGTATGCGGATCGATTACATCTGGGCGCATGGGCTGTTCGCGGAGCGGCTCATCGAGTGTCAGGCGCTCTTCGAAGGCGGGTTTCGCATGCACGGCGAGGATGAGTCTTCCTTCGCGCTGAGCGATCACTTGCCGGTCGCAGCACGATTTGGCCCAATCTCGGCGTAATCGCTACGCGCCGCGCGGATGCTGCTTGGCCTGCGGCCTCAACACGACTAACTGCACGAAGGCGCCGATGAGGCCCAGGGCAGCCCACGCCGTGAGCATGCCGAACAGGAGCCGAGACTCGTGATAGGCCTCCTCGACAAACTCCTCGAATCCGGCGGCGCCCAGCATGATCACGAAGGCGTTGACGGCGATCCACGCGCCGATGACGGCCGTCGCTACGCTCATGACGGGCCGTTCGATCCCCAGGGCCAACAGACCCCCGGCCAGTCCCGCGCCCAGGATCGCGACAGGCACCCACGCTTCAGGCCGGTTGTACAGAATGTTGTAGACCGTTACGGCTCCGCCCAGGAGGCCCAGGCAGAACACGCCCGCCTTGTAGAGAAACACGAGAGCGAAAGCCCCGGCCAGGCCGCCCACCAGCAAGCCGATGCCCATGACAAGGGCGTTGCCGCTGGATAGCCAGCCGACGATGGCTGCCAGCAACGGGCCAGCCAGCAGAAAGCCCGTCAGGCCGAGCAGGAATCGGAAGATGCGGTAGCCGACGAGGCAGTACACGAGTCCGGCGAGGATGAGCAGCCCGGCGCCGACGACGGTTCCCGCCGCCGGAATCTCCTCGATGGTTGTGCTCATCCACGAACTCACGGACGTCCTCCTCCGACACGTCAGATTGTGAGGATTGGCGACGCTTGTGTCAATGCCGGGCCCGTGGTCGTGGCGGACATCCGGAGTTCGTAGAAGTATGATCACCGCCGTATCGCGGTGCGGGTTCGGTTGATCCAGGCCCACGCAGGCCCCGGCGGCCAACCACGCTGCTCGGCGAGTGGTTTTAGGACGGTCAGTTGGACGTAGATGCCTGCGAGCGATAGTGCCATCCAGAGCCCGAGCAGGATCCTTTCTGAAGCGGAAGACGGACCATCGGCGTATCCGCCCGGAACATCAACGGCTGCTGACACGAGCATGGCAGTAACGTAGACACAGAACCACGCGCCAACTACGGCCGTTGCGACGCCCGCGACAAGCCGTTCGAAGAACAAGCCGAGCAGCCCTGTCGCCAGACCGAAGCCGAGAGCGCAGGAAACAATATTGGTCTCGGAGCAAAGGTCGAATATCCGCATGAGGACATGGCCCGCCATCCAGGCACCGCCCACGAAGCCCACACCGAACAGGCGAAGGTTGCGGTAGCGCTCGAGTGTATACACGCCCGCGCCCACACCTGCCAGCAGACAGGAACACACGATCGCGGTTTGGATCGCATTGCTTCCGAAGGGAGGTATCATGGCCAGTAGCGTGAAGGTGCCGATCGCAAGAAGGCTGCTTAGTCCGAATGAGAGTCGAGAAACGCGATGGCCCACGAGGCAGCAGATTAGGCCTGTGGGTACAAGCAAGCCGGCGATGGTGGTCCACATGCACCGCATAGAGTCATCTCCCTAACCGTGCCAGAAGCCGATGACTGCCAGAAGTTATTGTACCAGAACTCATCGATGCCGCCCTTGGTCGTGGCGAGGCACGTCCTTTCGGTATAATGTCGATTACTGAAGAAAGGGCATCCGTGGGGCTTTTAAATCGCCATATTCTCTTGCAGATTGCCGTGCCGTCGATCCTGGCGCTCGGCGTGATCGCCGTGGTTGCCGTGGCGAGCGAGATCCAGGACTTGCTCCAAGGTGCGCCGGTGGCCCAGATGACGTTGGGCGACCTGACGCGGCTGATGCTGTATCTGATGCCGATGCTGGTGGCCTACGTGGTGCCCATCACGTATATGATGGGCATCTTGCTGGCCTTCGGGCGGCTCTCGCAGAACGGCGAGATCGTCGCCATGAAAGCGGCCGGTATCCCGCTCAAACGCATTGTGATACCGGTGATCGTTGCGGGCGGTTTCCTGAGCGTCGCGTGCTTTTGGGTGCAGGATCGGGTGCAGCCGTGGGCCATTCATCAGATGTATCGTCTCGTCCTGAACGATCTTCCGGCGCGGGTTACGCTCGATGTGCTCCAGCCGGGCATCATGCACGAGTTCCGAGGCTGGCGCGTATACATCGGCGCTAAGGATCGCCAGACCGGCGCGCTGAAGGACATCGTTATTCTCAAGCCGAAGGATGGCGAGCAAGGCTCGATCGTGTACCATGCCGAGGAGGCGCGTCTCGTCGGCGAGCCAGGCCGGATGCGCCTCGAGATGCCCCACGGCCTCTGGATACCCTCCGCCGAAGGCTCGACGGTGTCGCCGGTGGTGTTCGACAAGCTCAGCATGCCGTTGCCGGCCCTCAAGGCGCAGACGGCCCCCGAGACGCCGAAGTCCATGACGGTCCGGCGTCTCCTCGACATCCAGCGCGATCGAGAGGCGACCGGACAGAAGCCTTCGGAAGTGCTGTCGCGCGAGATCATGAAGGAGCGGCAGGAGATCGCCGAGCGCTTGTCGTTGCCGTTCGCGTGTCTCGCGGTGAGTTTCCTGGCGGCGCCGTTGGGTGCGCGCGCGAAGCGCTCGGGCCGCTCGTATACCTTCGCCGTCGGATTCGGCATCATCCTGTGTTACTACGTGCTGCGGCTCCTCGTCGAGCCCGGCTCGCTCCACCGTGTGGCCACGGTGGTCTCGCGTGCGTGGGTGCCGAACCTGGCGTTGTGCGCGGCGGGTGTGTTCTTCGTGTGGCGGGTGGATCGCGTATGACATTGCTCGACCGATACTTCGCCAAACGCCTGGCGGCGACGCTTTTCAAGGCGGTCCTCGCCTTGGTGCTCCTGTTCATTCTTATCGACCTACTGACGCACCGGCGCGTTGGCATCGTCCGGCACGAGGTGCCGTGGCGGGTCGTGGTCGAGTACTACGCGGTATTCATTCCCGAGTTGCTGTACAAGTACCAGGTGGCCGCGCTGGCCATGCTCGTGGCGGCGCTCTTGGTGTGGGGTGATGCCGCCCAGAATAACGAAGTCACGGCGGCGCTGTCCGGCGGCGTCAGCCTGTGGCGGTTGACGCGGGCGCCCGTGGCGATTGCCCTGGCGCTGGCCTTTGGCGTGTTCGCGCTCCAGGAATCCGTGGGCGTCGTCGCTACGCGCCGCGCGGAGGCCATCGAGGCGCAGTTCTTCTCGCAAACGCGCCACGAGACGCGCAGGCCGCTGAGCTGGCCGCAGCTCGATGACGGCTGGACGTGCCACATCCTAAAGTTCAACGACTTGGCGCTCACGGGCGAGCAGCCTTTTCTCTTGGCCATCCGCGAGACCGAGGTCGAGCAGATCCAGGCCAAGCGGATCTTCTGGGCCCCGGACTCGGAGCAATGGATACTCGAAGATGGCTACTGGTTGGTGTTTGACGTGGCGAGGAATTGGGAACTCAAGGAGAGCCGTTGGATCCGCCAGGCCCCCGCGCCATTCTCGCAGACGCCCGACGAACTGTTCGCGCTGGACCGGCCGCCCGACACGAAGAGCTTCATTCAGCTTGCTCAAGATATTGATCACGCCGAGGCACGCGGTTTTCCCGTCGAGCGTCCACGGGTCGATCTCCAAGCGAAACTCGCGCAGCCGACCCTGGCCTTTGTCATGATCTGGCTCGCCATACCTTTTGCCATGCGTATCCGGCGCGGTGGACTGGCCATCGGCTTCGGCGTGAGTATTGCGATTGCGTTGAGCTACCTGATCCTGTTTCGCATGGGCATGGGCCTCGGTTACATCGGCCGCGTATCGCCGATGGTCGCCGCGTGGTTCGCCAACGCACTCTTTTTGGGCGTCGGCTTCCTCTTGTCCTGGAGAACACCGACGTGACCGGCGAGAGAGCGGATCGGAAGGGAAGGAAGAGCCTTCTGCTGGAGGGCGTGGCCGTACTCGCCATATTCGCCCTTGCCGCCGCGGTGGGTGGACTCTATGCGAGAGATTTCGGGCGCTACGGTTTTTTTCACCAATCGAGTTACGGCCCGGCGGTGATGGTGGCCCTCGGCCGTGGATTCGTGAATCCCGTCGAGGGGTGCGTGCCGGGCCTGAAACCCTTCCTTGCTTTGGAGACACGGGAGCTCCCGATCACAGCGGCCGATGTGCCGGTCGACATCAAGACTCGGCCGCTTCACCGAACCCACGTGCAGTGGCGCTATTGCCTGTATGCGGTCGGCTGGCTCTGGCGGATCTCCGGCGTCATTTCCTGGAACGCGCTGACGCCGCTGTACGCGGTGCTCTACGGCCTTGTCGGTGCTTTTGCCTACTTGCTGTTTCGCGTCCTGCTAGCCTGGCCTCTGGCATTGGCCGGCTCGCTATGCATCGTATTCTCGCCCACCAACCTCTACTTCCTGCCGCATCTGAGGGACTACTCGAAGGCCGCGCCTACCCTCGCGGCCGTGTTTGCCGCCGGCTATCTGATCAGGCACGCAACGACGCGCGCCAGAACCATCGTGACGTGCTTGCTCTTGGGCGCGTTCCTGGGCGTGATGATGGGATTCCGCCGGGACGTGTTCATGTGCGTCTGGCCGACGCTCCTCGTGTTGTTCGTGTTCTTGCCTGGAGGCCCGCTGCGCCGGCTCCGCGAAAAGGCCGTGGCAGCGGCCGTATTGCTCGTTTTCTTCTATGCGGCATCGTGGCCGCTTTGGGTGGACATGAAGGATCAAGGCAGCGCCTCGGGCCATGTCGTTGCCTTTGGCCTGCTTCCCCCCTTTGACGAGTTTCTCGGCATCGGCGGCGTGGACTACGACCTGGCGCCCGTCTCGAACGACGCGCTGACCTACGATATCGTCGGAGGGTATGCCGAGCGCCGTTTCGAGGGACTTGGCGAGGATCCCTTGCGCATCGACACGCGAGCCTATGACCACGCCTCGAGTGAGTTCCTCCGGGAATACGCCAAGACCTTTCCTGCCGACCTCCTCTTGCGGTGCTATGCGGCCGTGCTCCAGAAGGTGCGCTACGGCCCCTTTGTGGCGTCTCACGAGTCGCGTTACGGCGCGACGCGCGTGCCCATCATCGAGCGCCTGTTCTCGATCCGTTTCCACTGGCTGCACGCGATGGTGCGTCTCCAGGTGCCTCTGCTGATTCTCGGTTTCGTGGTGCTTTCGGCGCGATCGGCACGCTATGGATTGGGATCGGCCTTCTTGGTGACGTACTATTGCAGTTACACCATCCTGCAATTCGACTTGCGACACCATTTCCACCTCGAGTTTCTCTGGTGGCTGTTGCCGCTCTTCCTCTGTCAGGCGGCTGTATGCGCCGTTGGACACTATCGGCGCTGGCGCGACGCGGCCAACGGGACGACGGAAGAAGCGGAGTCCGTCCGGCTTATTCGGGGGGCCGAGGTGCGTCGCGCGGCGCTGTGCAGCGCGCTAGTGGCCTTCGCGCTCGTAGCTCCGCTACTGGCCGCGCGCGCCTACCAGCGCCATTCCTACGCCGCGCTCTTCTCTCAGTATGCCGAGGCCGAGAAGCGCCCCATCGCGGCTGAGGTGTCTTGCGGTAGCGACCCTCGGCTTGCGCAGATCCGGCTGGCCGATGATTCGGGCGAGGCGCCTCGGGCGGATGGAAAGCCGTCGTGGTGCATGGACCAGCGACTGCTCATGGCGGAGTTTGAGGGCGGCCAGGGCATTCCGCTGACTGCCTTCTTCCGGAACGATGGCGTTCCCGATCAGTTCCATCGTTGTCTGGTTCCTCGGCTCGACTCGCGGGGAGGCGGCGACCGGCTCCGGTTTTTCCTTCCCGTCTATGAGTCGAGGACGTGGGCACGCTGCCGCCATGCGCAACTCGACTACTTCGAGATGTGGACCGATCAGGTCCGCTTGTTGAAAGGCATCTACGAAGTTGTTGATGCGGACTCGATTCCCCTGTGGTTCATGATGACGATGGCGGACAACTGGACGGCGCGGCCACGATACAAGACGTTGCAGCGCGGGATGTGTCCCCTTCATTTTCGCGCGATCCATGCGGATGGGGCCAACGTGCTGCGTGGCGGCGGTTTCGAGGAGTGGGTCGGCGATGTGCCGGCCGGATACACGGGCGGCACCGAGTCGTTCGCGATCCGGCGTGAGGGCGAGGCCGTGGCGGAGGGCCGGTGGGCGGCGCGCCAAGAGTGGACATCCGACGGGTCGCAAGACGGCATCTACCAGCACTTTGGCTGTCTGGTGGGCCCGCTCGAACCGTCGACGTTGTATGAAGTGATCGTGTCCGCGAAGAATCCATCCCCGAACGGTTTTCTGCTGTCGGCGTGGGATGTTCCGATCACCGGTTCGGGTCAGATCGACGACTTGCGGCCGCCTACGTGTCTGCGCTATCCGGTGCTTCATGTCGTGCCGTGCGCGGAATACTCGACATACCGGGGCACGTTCACGTCGAGCCCGTCCGGAAGCCCGGGCGTATTCCTGTGCGTCGAGGCGCTTGGCGCCTCTTTCCCGGCCACTGTGTTTTGGGATGAATGGCGCGTCCACGCGTGGCCGGGCGTCCGTGAGAGTTACGACTTCAACCTGTGGGCCGAGGTCGAGGCGCCATGACGGCGGGCCGGCGGGTGCATCTTGAATCGGGGCGAGCGTCGTGAAACAATCTCCGTGGGCACAACAGGAGGAAATGGGGCATGGTCAAGAAGAAATCGAAAGCGGTCTCGAAAGAGACTCCGGCGACCTTGACATACGAGGACCGACTGGCCTGGTTTCACGAGGCCCGGTTCGGGCTGTTCATCCATTGGGGTTTGTACTCGCTCTTGGAGCGCGGCGAATGGGCCATGTTTCAGGAGCGCATTCCGCGCGACGACTACGCGAAGCTGGCGGATCGGTTCCGGCCGAAGCATTTCAATCCGCACGCGTGGGCCGAGATGGCCCGGGATGCCGGCATGAAGTATGCCGTGCTCACGACGCGTCATCACGACGGCTTCTGTCTGTTCGACAGCCAGGTGTCGGAGTTCACCGCGCCGAAGACGGCGGCCAAGCGCGATCTGGTGGCCGAATACGTGGAGGCCTTTCGTAAGGCGGGCCTCAAGGTGGGCTTCTACTACTCGCTGCTGGATTGGCGGTTTCCCGGTTACTTCATGCCGACCAAGTACAAGAAGAGCGCAGCGGACATGGTGGCGCAGTTCCACGCGCAGGTACGCGAACTGATGACAAATTACGGCCACATCGACGTGCTCTGGTACGACGGCGGCTGGATCGCCCACGGCGCCTATGCGAAGGACATCGCCGCGTTCTGGAAATCGGCCGAGGTCAATGCGATGGCCCGCGAGCTGCAGCCGCACATCGTCATCAACAACCGCTCCGGAATCGATGAGGATCTCGACACGCCGGAGCAACACGTGACGGCATCCCAGGCCGGCCGGGGCTGGGAGTCGTGCATGACCATCGGCGATTCCTGCGGTTGGGGCTATATCCGGAACAACCCGAACATGAAGACCGTGACGCAGCTCCTTCAGCACCTGGTCACGGCGGCGGCTGGCGAAGGCAACTTCCTGCTCAACGTCGGACCGCGTCCGGACGGCACGATCCGTAAGGGCGAGCGCAAACGCCTCGCCGCCATGGGCGAGTGGCTCAAGGTGAACGGCGAGGCCATCTATGGCTCTCAGCGGTGTTCGCTGCATGGCGGCATGATCGGCATGTGGACGCGCAAGGGTAACACCGGCTACCTCCATGTACTGCGTTGGCCGGGCAAGGAAGCCGTCGTGCCGCTGGTGAAGACGGCGGTCAAATCGGCGCGCCTGCTGGCCACGGGCGATCGGCTCCAGGTGCGACAGGAACATAACGGCCGGCTCGTGATAGGCGGCCTGCCCAAATCGCCTCCGGATCCCCACATCGCCGTGATCAAGGTGAAGTTTGACGGCCCGCCGGAGTCGCTTGACGAGCGGGACAAAGCCGCTTGGATCGAGGCTCAGGCCGAGTAGTACGTGGGGTGCCGCCATCATTGGGTTTTCCCGAGGGTGCCCTGTGTCCATTCATGGTTCAAGGAGGCGCGGAGGAGCAATGGCGCAGATCAGCATCATGACCATGGTGTTCGGCGGGGAGCTCGAGGCGGGCACACTGGATGACGTTGAGCTGCTCGAGGCGCTCGACGCGATGGGATTTGACGGCGTCGAAGTACCGGCGGCGCGTTTCCGCCATCGGCCCGAACTGCTTGAAGGTTACGCCGCCTACCTCGCGCATTCCTCCCTTGAGGTGCCATGCGTCGACGGCGGCTGCCATTTCATTGCCGCCGATGCCGCGACGCGCGAGGAGGGTGTCGCGGCGCTCACGGCCGCCATCGAAGTGGCGGCGACGCTGGGCGCGCCGTTAGTCTTGGCGGCGGGAAGCCGGCTGTCGAGTGGCATATCGCCCGAAGAGGGCCGTCGGATGATCATTGACGGGCTTCGCGCATGCATGCCCGCCGCCGAAGCCAAGGGCATCACGCTGGCCATCGAGAACTTCGGTGTCGCGCCGACGCTCCAGTGCGCCGGTGAGGATTGCAGGGCGGTGCTGGACGGCGTGCCGGGTCTTCGGTTCGTTCTGGATTCCGGCAACTTTTACTTCGCCGGCGAAAGTCCTGTCGAGCATCTCGATGCGCTCGGGCCGCGCACGTGCCATGTCCATCTCAAGGATTGGGTGAAGAGCGCCACGCCGCAGATCGCCGACGTGTCGGGCTGTGCGCTGGGCGAGGGGTTGATTCCGAATGCCGAGGTGATTCGGTATTTCCTCGACCGCGGCGACGTGGAGTGGTTCTCGCTCGAGTTGGGCGCGCCCGGCGACAAGCTCGAGGCGTCCAAGCGCGACCTCGCAACTATTCGCGGGTGGCTGGAGTAGCGTATGCGCGATGGAGGAAGCATGGGTGTAGTTACGGCCGTGTTGCTGGTGATCGCGCTATCCGCGGTGGTCGGATGCAACGATGGGTTCATCCGGGGCGTGGTGAAGAGCGAGCGCGGGTTCGACGGTGCGGTGAGAGTCGTTTCGGAACGGGCCTCGGGCGATCTCGGCGTTGTCACGGTTGAGGTGCCGTATCGTGACGTGCGAGGCGAGCTCAAGAAGGGCCAGGCGCGTCTGTTCGTGACGCGCGATCTGCTTGAGTGCGGCACGCCCATTCCGCCGTTCTGCCACGTGCACTACGAGAAGGATCAAGGCGGGGCGGAGTACTGGTGCCGGCGCGGATGGCTTGTGACCACGGCCCACTACAGCGGGGCCGGCGGGCACTATCCCATCGATCCCGCCGTCGCGGACGGCTACAACCTGGCCAAGGCCATCCTCCAATGGGTTCGCCGCCTGCCCATTGTGGATCGTACGCGACTGCACATCGACGGCGGGAGCCAGGGCGGCTACATGGCGCTCGTGATGAGCGCGGATTGTTTTCCGGTCTCGGCGACGACGGCCGATTGCCCCGTCGTGAATTGGAGCTACAACCTTGAGTACTTCGAGGCCAACAAGGCTGCTTCTCAGTGGCCCATGCAAAACCCCATGGAGAGTCCGCTGCCGGTGCTCTGCTCGGTTACGATGCTTAAGGATTGGGCGTGTGAGACCTTCGGGGACGACTTGTCGGCGGACTCGTGGTACTACATGAGTCCCGTCGCGCAGGTCGATTGCATCACCAATCCGGTGCTGATTGTTGCCGCCACGGGCGACATGCTCGTGCCCATTGAGCAGATGACACGCGCATACGTGCGCCCCTACGATGCCGCTCGGTTTCCGGAGAACTACCGGCGGGCCTTTGACGAACTGACGCCCTGCCAGCGTGCCCGTGTCACCTTCGAAGACGCGCTGCCGGACGACGAGGTCTTCATTGGCCGGATGCCGCTTCAGAAGGACTCCTTCGAACTGACCGTTGAGCACTTCATGAATCCGGACACGAAGCCATCGCCAGGACCGGCCATGGAGGAACGGCCGTGGTCGCCGGATCATCAGTGGTCGCTGTGTTATCTCGATGAGGGCGGGCCGTCGCCGCAGGGGTCGCACACGAGCTACGAGTGGGCTACGCGGTCGGACAGCTTTGTGGAGGCCCATCGCGAGCGCGCCTTGGCGCTAGAATCCCTCACCGGGGCGAAGCTGCAGCGGCTTATGGAACGGTATGTCGGCGAGCGGACGAACGTGCCGAGTCTTGCCGACGGCCGGCCGGCCAACCGCCTCAGCTTCCCCGTGCCCGAGCGCCTGGACGTGATCACGGGCCTGTTGGACTACGCGGCCCTGGGCGAAGCCTATGCCGAACGCCTGGCGGCGCTGTACGTGGAATGCCCGCTACGGCCGCTGGGTGAATCCGTGGACGTGGCCACGCTCGAAGCGCTCAGGCAGACGATCCTGTAGAACGCAAGGGGCCTATTGCCGGTCGCGATATTCTGGTATCCTGTGCGGCACGATGAAAGGAGCGCGCCCTATGGACGTTGAACATCTACAAACGGTGTATGTGATCACCGTGTGGTCGGGCGAACGCGCCTGCAAGAAGTGGAAGACGCTCGAGAAGCCGAGGTTGTTGCCGACCGGTACCGGTGTGACGTTCAAAAGTGTGGAGACGAAGCTGAGCGTGGACGTGATCGGCAACGTGTCCGTGGAAGAGTTCGAGCAGGGCCGCGAATATGACGATGGCCCCTCGGCCGACAGCGCTGCGACGGAGAAACCGTCGCGGCGGGACGTGGTCATCTAGACCGGCATGGAGCGAGCATGAACAACCGCGAACGGGTGGTGTCGGCGCTGAAGTACGAGCCGTACGATCGGTTGCCGATTGTGCATTTCGGGTTCTGGGGCGAGACACTCGGCCAGTGGGCGGCCGAAGGGCATATCACACGCGAAGAGGCCCAAGGTTGGGGCGATGGAAATCCGGTGGACGCCGTTATCAGCGCGAAGCTTGGATTCGACTGCAACTACTACTCGTGCATGCATCCGGCGACCCACCTGTGGCCCGCGTTCGATCACCGTATCGTCGAGGAATTGTCGGACGGTTCGCGCAAGGTCATGAACGGCGACGGCGTAATCGTGCTCGAGCGGCCCGGCGCCACGTCGATTCCCTCTGAGATCGATCACACGCTCAAGACCCGTGCCGATTGGGAGACGCACTATCGTTATCGGCTCGAGTTCTTCGAGGAACGCGTGACGCGCGCGTCGGTGCGCGTCAACGATCGGATGATCCGGTTTGACGAGGGCGGCCTCGCGTTCCTCCGGAAAGGCGAGCGCGACTATCACTACGGCCTTCACTGCGGCAGCCTGTTCGGCAATATCCGGAACGTCCTGGGCGTGGTCGGTTCGAGCTACCTGTTTGCGGAGGATCCCGAGCTGTTCGCGGAGATCATCGACACGGTTGGCGACTTGTGTTACCGCTGCGTCGAGCGGGCGCTGGCGAGCGGCGCGCAGTTCGATTTTGCTCATTTCTGGGAAGATATCTGCTTCAAGAACGGCCCGCTCATCATCCCGAGCGTATTTGACGAGAAGGTCGGACCGCACTACAAACGCATCACGGATCTGTGCCGCGCGTACGGCATCACGGTCGTGTCACTCGATTGTGACGGCAAGATCGACGCGCTGATCCCAACCTGGATCCGGAACGGTGTCAACACGATGTTTCCCATCGAGGTGGGCACGTGGAATGCCAGCATCGCGCCGTGGCGCGAGGAATACGGCCGCGAATTGCGCGGCGTCGGCGGCATGAACAAGACCGTCTTTGCCCGCGACTTCGCCGCGGTGGACGCCGAGATCGAGCGGCTCAAGCCGTTGGTTGAGCTGGGCGGCTACATCCCGTGTCCGGATCACCGGATCGCGCCCGACGCGCGTTGGGACAACGTGCGGTACTACACGGAACGCATGCACGGGACCTTCGGTTAGGCCGCTGACAGAAGGTGCCCCGATAAGCGGAGAGGACGGCGCGGAATCGCGCGTCACTCCTTCCCCTGGGCGGCCGGTACCTCCTCGACGTACGTCACATGCCTGAGTTCGTCCTGGACGAGGTGTCGGGCATCCGGATCAAGATCCGGGTCGTCGAGGAGTTTCTGGTATTCGAGCATGGCCTGGTCGCGCTGATTGGCGTGAACATAGGTGCGCGCGAGGGACAACCTAAGCCCGAGGTCCTTCGGGCGTTCCGCAAGATAGCGGGTCAGCAGCTCGACGGCCTCGGGTGCCTCGTGCGTGTGCACGAGCGCTTGGGCCCAATGCTGCGCGCAGATGCTTTTATCGTCGGCTTCAAGGCCGGGCATGGCCTGTTCATAGAGCTGTTGGGCCACCGAGTAGTCGCCGATATCGGCGAAGTATACGCCGAGAGCGAGCAGCGCCGGGGCGGTGGCCTCCGCGTCATCGCGGGCATGGTGCGTGCGCTCGTACAACCAGTCGGCGGCCCAGTGAAGTTCTTCCTTGGCGTCTTCCGCTGAAGTGAGGGCGGATCGCGCGTTGAAGAAGGCAAGTAACTCCTTGGTTGCGTTGGCGAGCGCGGGCACACCCTCCTTGAGAACGGTATTGATAGCCGCGACGTGGCGCAAGGGCGCACCGCCGGCGGCAACCAGACCGTCACAGGACGCGCCAAGGGCTTCGAGGAACCCATCCATGCGTTTCGTGGCGCGGGCGAACTCGGCGTAACCGGCCCAGACGCGCGAATTCAGTGGTGCCCGGCGAACGGCCTCGCGGTAGGCGACCTCGGCGCTTTCCAGGTCGTTGTAGCCCTTGTGCTCGATGGCGGCCAGCCACGCGTAGATCCCGGCGATGGCGTCTTCATCGCGGGCGTCACTTTCCTCGAGGCGTCGGATCTGACCTCGCAGCGTGCTCCGCAGCCGTTCGAAGCGGTGCGTGCGTCCGGCGAAATCGTAGTAGTAGGGCCAAATATCCTGGGCGGTGGGATCGGCCTGGGCCGAGCGGATCAGGGCCTCTTCGGCGGCGTCGTCCCGTTTGAGGCCGACCATCACCTGGGCCAGGAGCCGGAACAACTCGCCCTGATTCTGGCCGCCGAACTGGATTGCGCGAGACAGGTGGCCCTCGGCCTGGGTCCATGCCTCCTGGACCTCCGCGGCGGTGGCCTTTGCTTGGGCCTCGAGCTTGGCGAGTTGCAGCGCGCGCACAGAGTTCAGTCGGCCCAACACCTCCTCGGCCTGGGCGAACCTGGGCGCCAATGCGAGTGCCTTCTGGGCGTAGTCCTCCGCCTCGACGAGTTCGGGCGTCGAGGAGAGGACATTCTTTGATAGGGTCTCATCTCTCGATAGCCGGGCGACTCCGGCGCCCATCTTGGCGCGCGCCATGGCCACGAGACTCATGATGTACTGCGGGTTTCTATCGAGCGATCGTTGAAAATGCTCGACGGCGCCGTGCATGTCCTTCTGGGCCAGGCAGACCAGGCCGCGCTGGCGGGCGAAGCTCCAGTTCCACGGAGCGAGGCGTTCGCCGCGCGTGAAAGACTCGTGAGCGGCCGCGAAGTCGCCCCGGTGCAACGAACGTCGGCCGAGCTGGAGATAGACCTGCGAGGCGAAGACGCGCGCGTCCATCACGGTGAAGACCAGCGCCACGACCGCCACAACCACGCGCCAGCCGAGGGCGCGCCCTCGGAGTGGCGCTCCGGCGGTGGCGGTCGGCGGCCCGAGCGCAAGACCCTCCATGCAGCCGGCCATGATGAACAGGATCGTGGCCGATACAGGCACGCGCAGGTTGAATCCGAACAGGCCGTCCACCAGAAAGGCAACGAAGAATGCGGCGGAGGCGTAGCCGAGGTTGCGTGCCAGGGGATCGCGGCGGCGATAGGCGGCCAACAGGCCGTAGCCGGCGCCGAGGACGAGGAAGGCGAGATAGAGACCGGCGGCCGGTAGGCCGGCGTCCACGGCGATCTCGAGGGGATCGTTATGGACGTGAGCATTCATCTTGAGTTCTTGAGCGAACCAGTCCTGCTCGTAGGGAGTCCAGAACCGCGAGTACTCGATCTCGTACACGCCGGCCCCGTAGCCGAGCAGAGGCCGCTCGAGAATCATCCGCGAGGCGCTGCAATACGACTTGTATCGGACGAGGAGCGACAGGTCGAGGGGGTAGCTGCTGCCGGTACGAAAGCGGGTGGCCACCATGATGCTGGCCATGGTGATCGCCCCGAGCACGGCCACCGCGATGAGCGTGGCGGCAGCGGCCTTGGCGGGGTTCTTCACCGCGCGTCGCATCAGGTGCGCGATCACGACGAGGGCGACGGCCGCGGCCAGGGCCAGGAGTCCCGCTCGCTGATGCGTGAAACGCAGATGGACGAGGAAGACCGCCGCGAAGCCAAGACAGAACCACCGATGTTTCTTGGAGGCGAGGTAGATCGCCATGATGATGGCGGGAACCAGCGTGTGCGCGGCGTAGTTGGGATTGCCGAAGGTGGCGGGGAGATTGAGATACTCCTCGGTGTTCTTGTCGGCCCACGGGAAGAAGTCCCAGCCGGCCTTCTGACAGAACGCGTAGCACGCGGCCACGGTCACGGCGGCGCATATCGCGATCATGAGTCGGCGGACCTGCTCGGGCGAGTGGTATACCTGCGCGGTCACCGCATAGATTAGGAGCAGCGCCCAATACCGGCGCAGCTCGACGAAGGCCACGCTGGGATATTGGGAACGCAGCGCGGCTACGATGTTGAACGCGAGGAATAGGGCCAGTATCTCCAAGAAGAGCGGGGGCCGGCGGAGCGGGATGCCGCTTCGCCAGGAGGCGATGAGCCACGCCACGCCGAGACCACACGCGGACCAGCTCAGCATCAGTCCCTTGATGTCGCCCGTCGGATCGTCCGAATAGGGGAACATGGCCAAGACCAGCATGACGAAGAGGGCCGCGAGTGCGATCCGCAGCCACGTGAAGGCGCGCGTGGTGTCCCTGAGGTCGGTCATGGGGCAGTATCCACCTCGATACAGGGTCGACCGATGCTGAAGTAGCGGAATTTGTGCTCGGCCATGATCTTGGGGGTGTAGAGATTCCGGCCGTCAAAGATGACGCGTTCACGCATGAGTTGGGCCATGCGGTCGTAGTCGGGTCGGCGGAACGCGTTCCACTCGGTGGCGATGATCAGTCCGTCAGCGCCCTCGATGGCGTCGTAGCTCTTGGCGGCGACGGTGATGCGGTCGCCATACAAGGCCTGGAGTCGAGGCCCGGCCTTGGGATCGTGTACGACGACATCGGCGCCGGCATCGAGCAAGGCATCGATGACATACAAGGCGGGCGCCGATCGGAGGTCGTCGGTGCGCGGCTTGAACGTCGCGCCCCAAACGGCAAGCCGCTTTTCGACAATGGCCTCGCCGTAGTAGTCGAGCACCTGCGCGACGAAGATCTCTTTCTGGTGCTCGTTGACCGCCGTGACGGCATCGAGCATCGAGCTCTCGAGCCCGGCGTTCTTGGCCATCCGCGAGCACGCGCTAACGTCCTTCGGCAGGCACGATCCTCCGAAACCGAGTCCGGGGAAGAGGTAGGCCGGGCCGATCCGGCTGTCGGTGGCAAGCCCTTCGCGCACCTCCGAGATATCCGCGCCGTACGCCTGACAGATGTTGGCCAGTTCATTGATGAGCGATACGCGGGCGGCGATGGTCGTGTTGACGGCGTACTTCGTCATCTCGGCGCTTCGGAAGCCCATTGGCAAGAATGGTTTGCCGGTGCGCAGGAACGGCGCATACAGCTCCTTCATGATCTCGAGTACGCGCACATCTTCGCAGCCGATCACGATGCGGTCCGGCCGCATGAAGTCATCCACGGCCCCACCCTCTTTGAGGAATTCCGGATTGACCACGACATCGAAGGGATGATGGGTGAGAGCCTTGATGGTGTCGCGGATCCGCTCGGTGGTTCCTATCGGGCACGTGCTTTTGTTCACGACGATCCGGTAACCGGTCATGGCGCGCGCGATCCGCTCGGCGGCGTCGAACACGGCCGAGACATCGGCCTCCCCGTCATCCGCCGGCGGGGTGCCGACGCAGATGAAGACAAGAAGGCAGTCGGCGATGGCGGCATCGATGTTCCCCGAGAACCGCAGTCGTTCTTCCTCGACGTTTCGGGTGACAAGCTCCTCAAGTCCGGGCTCATAGACGGGCAGTTTCCCGGCCGTGAGTTGGGCGATCTTCTCCTTGTCCACGTCGACGCAGGTGATCGCATGGCCATTCTCGGCGAGTCCGGTGCCGACGACCAGCCCGACGTAGCCGGTGCCGATGACGGTGATCTTCATGGAGGCATATCCCCTGTGCGTTGGTATAGGTTCATGCTAGCACCCCGGACGGTGGGGACGCAACGCCGGACCCCGCGCGGGCCCGTGGCTTGTGTTCCCCGGTCGCCCTCGCTATCGTATTCGGCGATGAGTTCCGTGGTTGATAGAGTGACACGGTCGACCGCCGGGAAGACGCGCCCACGCGTGCTGCTCCTGGCGGAGAGTCCCTATCTTGGCGGCATAACGTCCCATCTGCTCTCGATTGTGCGTGCGTTCCGCGATAGCCCTCGGTTCGATATCTGCCTGGCCACCTTGCCGGGGCGGCGTCCCGATACGACGCTCATCGACCAATGCCGAACGCTGGGTATCTCTATCCACGTCCTTCCCATGGCGGCCCCGTTTGATGTCCGCGTCCGGCGCGAACTCCGAGATTTCCTCACGCATCACGCGATTGACCTCGTCCATACGCACAACTACCGCGCGACATTCCTCGGTCATTGGTCTGGAGTGCCGGTGCCCGTAGTCGCCACGTGCCACGGGATGGCCGTGGACGCTCCTTGGCGACTGAAGGCGTGGCAGTGGGCGGAACGGCGGGCGATGCGTCGGCAGGTGGCCACGGTTGCCTGCTCGGAGTTCGTCCGCGATGCGCTCATCCGCCACGGTCTTGTGCCCGAGCGTGTCCGTGTGGTCCACAATGGTTTCGCGCCACCGGATACGCCCTATCGGCCCTTGTCCCGGTCGTTGCTGGACATACCGGAAGATCGCCTGGTCGTGCTGTACGTCGGCCGACTCGTCGAGGGAAAGGGCATCGCGTTGTTGATCGATGCGCTGGCCGATGGGAAGGACGCCACGGGTCTGATCCTTGGCGACGGGCCGTTGCGCGGTACCCTTGAGGCGGGTGCGCGATCCGTCAACGCCGATGTCCGCTTTGCCGGAGCGATCGCGGATCCGACACCGTACTACGCCATCGCGGACGTGGTGGCGCTACCGTCGCGGATGGAGGCGTTGCCGATGACGTTGATCGAGGCGGCTGCCTTCGGCAAACCGTGCGTGGCCTGCCGTGTGGGTGGCGTCCCGGAGGTGGTCGAAGATGGCCGGACAGGCATGCTGGTCGACATGGATGATGTCGCGGCTATCCGAACAGCCCTGGCCGCATATCGCGACCCCGGACTCCGAGAGGCCCACGGACAAGCGGCCCGGGCTCGTTGGAGGGAGCGATTCTCGCTCGAGGTGATGGCCCGGCGTCTCGCCGAGGTCTACGACACGGCTATGGCTTGACCTGCCTCAGGTAAGCGGCGACGCGCGCACGGCAGAAATGGGCCTCCATGCGGAAGGCCAGGCCGATGAGATCCGCCGGATACCGACGCCACAACCACAGCGGGGACGCGGCGAAGCGTAGCGCCGAATACGCGGTGTACAGCGCCGTGGTCCGATGGTTCCGACTCCACGTGTAGACGCCGAGCGCCGCCGTGGCGCGGATGCGTTCGAGGACGGCCGCCTCGTCCTTCTGGTACCGATGTGTTACCTTCACGGCCGGATCGTAGAAGATCCGCGCTCCGTGGATGCGCAGGCGTTCGCAGAACTCCCAGTCTTCGGCGGCGGCGATGGGTTCGTTGAGGAATCCGCCGACACGGCGGAAGAGGTCGGCGGGGATCAGGAAACTCATCATGGGTGCCGCGCGCACGTACCGGGGCCGGGCGCCGAACCGGGCGCGCATCCGGCAATCGAGATAGCGTTCGGCGGGCGTATCGAGGGCGAACGGCTCGAAGCCGCCGCTGAGCGCCTCGCACGCGTGGGCCTTGTATCGCGCAAGCATCGCCGCGACCCAGTCACGGCCGACGATCACGTCGTCGTCGGCGAACAGAAGAAACTCGCCGCGCGCCATCGCCGCGCCAAGATTGCGGCTTGGGCCGGGCGCGCCGAACGCGGCCGTTGTCCACCGCAGCCGATCCGGATGGTGGCCGGCGTAATCGGCCAGCAGGCGCGGCGTGTCGTCCGTCGAGCCATCGTTGACGTATATGACCTCGTAGTCCTTGGTAGTCTGGTCGAGGAGGGCGTCGATCTGCCCGCGGACGAGCGCGCACCGGTTGTGCGTCGGCACGATGACGCTCACTTGGCAAGAGGCTTGGCCCACGCTCGATCTCCGGACTTGGTTATCAACAATAACACGATGGTAGAGTAAGGGCAGCGGTCCGAGTCAAGAACGGAACAGGTGAGGCCTGTGTCGGCATCGAACAGCGAGCTCGATCCGGTCGTCTCCGTGGTCACGGCCACGCACGCCGGTGACGCGCTCGAACACGTACACGAGGCGGTCGAGAGCGTCCTCGGTCAGCGCTTCGAGCGCTTCGAACTGATCGTCGTTCTCGACGGGCCGGTAGCGCCGGCCACGCGCGAGTGGCTTGCGCAGCGTTCCGCCGAGGATGCCCGCCTACGCGTGTGCGCCCTGGCCTCGAATGCCGGCGCCGCACGCGCGCGGAATGCCGGAATCGCCGAGGCGCGCGGCGAATACGTGGCCATTCTCGACGCGGACGACGTGGCGACGCCGGATCGCCTCGATCGGCAAGTGGCCTTTGCGCGCGAGACGGGCGCCGACGTCGTCGGCTCGTTCTATCGAGTCGTCCGCAACGATGGAAGCCGTTTCGTCAAGGAAGTCCCGTTGTCAGAGGGGGCGATTCGGCGCGCCCTATGCCTGTTCAACCCCATCGCCAACTCGACGGTGCTGGCACGCCGCGACGTGATCCGGAAACACCCGTATCCCGAGGCGCCGCATTCGTCGGGCCCTTGCTTCGACGGTGAGGACTACGCGCTCTGGGTCGACTTGGCGCGTCGCGGATACCGGCTGCGTAACCAGCCCGAGTGTCTGGTGGACTTCCGCGAAGGCCCGGATTTCATGGGGCGTCGGCGCGGACTCGGGCCGTTTCGAACGGATCTCGCCTCGAAACTTGACGCCCTGGTCTTGTGGCCTGTGCTCTGGCGGCCGCTGGGCTTGCTGGCCTGCGCCGCGACGGCGTTGGTGCGCCTGCTGCCTCGGTCTTTGATCGCCGCCGCCTATGCATTCCGCAACCGCCTGCGCTTCCGGTGGTAGCGGTATCGAGCGTCTACGTGGTGCCTTTGCCGGTGACCACGGTGCGCAACGTCGCCCAGAGGATCCGCAGATCCATCGCGAGCGAGGCCGCGTTGATGTAGATCAGATCGTAGCGCAGCTTCTGGGCGTAGTCGGCATCGTAGCGGACGTGCACCTGCGCCAGGCCGGTGAGGCCAGGACGGACGAGGTTGCGCCGCTCATAGAGGGGGTTCTCGTGCGTGAACTCCTCAACAAAAACCGGCCGCTCGGGGCGAGGCCCAACGAGACTCATCTCGCCGCGCAGGACGTTCCAGAATTGGGGAATCTCGTCGATGCGATACCGGCGCAGCACGCGGCCCAGTGGCGTAACGCGCGGATCCTCACTCGAGGACAAGACTGGCCCGCTCTTCGCTTCGGCATCGTCGACCATCGTACGCCATTTCCACACGCGAAATAGGTGGCCTCGAGTGCCGACGCGTTCCTGCGAGAACAAGGCCGGCCCGGCCGATGTTCGCCGGATAGCCCATGCCACCGCAAACCACAACGGCGCCCCGAGAAGAAGCACGGCCACCGACAGGCCAATATCGATGGCCCGTTTGACGATACGGTACGGGGACGTTGCCAGCGCCGGAACCAGGGGAACCAGCGGAAGGCCGGCCATGCTTGATACGCTCGTGTTCGCGATGAGGGCGAGGCCGACGTCGGGATGTAAGAACGCCTCGACGCCGCCCAGGTCGCAGTGAACCAGCACGTCGCGAAGCTGCTGTTGCGTCAGCGACTGGCCGCAGATGACGGCTGTATCCGCCTCGGCGCGCGCGATCACGCGATCCAAATCGGCCACCGAGCCCAGGACTTCGTCCTCCTCCGTTTCGTCCGTCGGCGTGGCGATACCGGAGATCTCGATCATCGCTGGCGCGTCGCGGCGCAACTCGGCGGCAAAGGCACGGCACGCCTCGATCGGCCCGATCAAGAGCACGCGGATCCGGTAGCCGAGCCGCGTCAGGAGGCCAAGTACGACGAGCCGCGATATCGCGAACCACACGGCCAGGAGGCCCAGATCGATGATTGCGACGAGGCGCGACAGATGCGTTGGCGACGGGTAGTACAACTGAACCATGGCCAGGAAGAGGTAACCGGGCACGACCGCGCCCAGGGCCGCGCCGATGGCGGCGAACCCATGGTCGGCGGCGGCGATCCGGTGGCGAAAATCATAGAGGCCCGCGTATTGGGCGACGAGGAGGCGCCATGCGACGAGGACGGGACTATACAGCAAGTACGGCGCCCAATGCTCCGGTGGCACGTCGCCTGCAAACCGCACCTCGAGCGCCAGTAGCGAACAGCCGAGCGCGGCGACAATATCGCACGCCACCAGCACCGTCTCCTTGCGCACGACGTGGCGTCGCGGCCTATCTCCATTTTTCGCGGCGGTCATCGGCACGGATTTCCCTTGTCCCTGTCGGAACCCTCGAATGCAGTGGCACGATAGCAAAACGGATACCGCCAAACAACGGGGGCTGAACGGAGGCATCGCCGCACAGCCGAGCGTCGGGCCCCGACGGTCACTCCTACGCCATCAGTTCCCTTTTCTGACTGCGGCAACGGTTGACGTGCGGCCGTGAATTCGGGTCAAATGCCAACGAACGACAGCCACCACTACGGTCGGGTGCGGCCGCATAGGTTCGCGCGCCCGCCAGGCAAGGGGCAAGATCGAATGGCGCATATGGATAGAATTTTTCGAGGATGCAAAGGATGGGTGGCGGTGTTGGCCGTCCTGATGTGTGGTCTCGTGGGCGCACGTGCCCAAAGCGAGCACCAGACCGCGGACGGCATGAAGCGGGCCCGAAAGGAGGCAGTCCAGCGTCAGCGGCGCATCATGTACAACGACGACGGCTGTCACGAGCAACCCTACTCGTCGCCCGAGGAACTCATCGCGTTGCGTCTGCGGCAGTTGGCCGGCACGCAGGTGGACACCATCTGTTATTGCACGGGCGGTGGCGGCCTGTTTTGGGGCCACCAACCCAAGGTGGGAGAGCTGATCGGCGAGTTCGTGACGGAGAACGACGGGCAGTATGTGAAGGACATCTGTACGAGCCTTTGCGCCCTGAAGGAGCAAGGCACCGACCCTCTGAAGGTTGCCGTTGAGTTCGGACACGCGAAGGGTATGGAAGTGTTCTGGTCGTACCGCATGAACAACATCGAGGACAGCTTCGCTCCGTGGTCTCACCCGCGCTGGAAACGCGAACACCCGGACTATCTCCTCGGCAGAGCGGAAGACTATGCCAAGTACGAGATGACCGACCCGCGCAAGTGGTGGTCGGCGCTGAACTTCGCCGTGCCCGAGGTCCGCGATTACGTGCTGCGCATTTTCGAAGACGTTCTCGCTCGCTATGATGTCGACGGCATCGACATGGACTGGTTTCGCCACCCGCGTTTCTTTCCCGAGACCACCGAGGAACGCGCGGTGACGTCGGAACACATCGCCATAATGAACGACTTCGTACGCGAAGTTCGCGTGCTGAGCGAAAAGGCCGGCGCCGGCCGCGGACGCCCGCTTCTGATCTCGTGTCGCGTTCCGCTGAGTGTCGAGCGATGCCTTGCGATTGGCCTGGACGTGCCGACCTGGCTTGAGGAAGACCTGGTGGATATCTTGGCCTTTGGCGGCGATTTGGGCCCCATGGCCATGGCCCCGCAACTGCAAACCATGGTCGAGTTGGCCCACAAGCACCACGTCTCTGCCCTGGCCAACATCGGCGGGTCGGGGCTGCAACCCGCCCACGGCTACCATATGGAGGAGGCCTGGTGGGCCGCCGCCACCAATGCGTGGCATGCCGGCGTGGATGGCATCTATACTTTCAACCTCTTTCCCGGAGAGCCCAAGGAGCAGTTCAGCCGCATCGGATCGCCCGATACCCTGAAGGGTCTCGACAAGCTCTACGCCATCGACCCCATTCAGCCCAAGGACTTTTGGGGATTCGACCGCTCCGCCCTCGTGGTGCCCGACCGCCTGCCCATCCCCCTGCATCCCGAGCACGCCGTCACCGCCATACTGCCCGTGGGCGAGGACATCGCGGCCAACGCTCCCGCTGCGAAGGCGCCCTATGCACTTCTTCGTCTACGGTTTCCCGCAGTTCAGGGCGAAGAACTGCGCATCACGCTGAACGGTAAGGATCTGGGGTCTGCGGTTCCTGCGGCGCCCCTGGGCGAAAGCCCGACTCCGGCGTGGTTTGAGCTTGCCGTTCAGCCGCCGGACCTCTGCGTCGGAACAAACCTCGTGGACGTTGGCCTGGTAACCAAGCGCTGTGCCACCGAACCGATCCTCATGGATCGTCTCGAGCTGGTCGTGCAATACCGCGAGAAGTGAGCCCTACAACGGTCGATGACCTGCCAGCGGTGGTCGCGGGCGGATCCACAAGGGCTGCGCGACCTATTCGGCCTGGGTGATCGAGAACTTGGGACTGAAGTCGCGCAAGTCGCTGTTGTCGTAGGATTGGACGCGAATCTTGTAGTTGGATGCGGGGGCAAGGTCGGAAGGCAACGTCCAGGGGTGAATGCCGTCGTTGGGCGTGTGACGATGAACCCAGAATAGGAACTCGCCGCCTTTCTGGAGGGCGATGCGGACATGCGAGCCGACCGCCGGGCTGTTGCTCTGCCACTCGATGCTTCGCGTCGATCCCCTCGGCCAAGCCTCGAGGCGGACGGGCGACGTGACTAGGAGCGGCGCGCGGACCATCGAGAAGGGGGCGTCGCTGTAGTCGCGGATCTCGGAGATGGTGTAGGACTGGACGCGAATCTTGTAGGCGGTACTCTCTTCCATATCCAGCGGCACAATCCAGTTGTGTCGGCCGTCGTTGGCGGTCTTCAGGGTGATCCAGCCCCAGAATGTGGAGCCTTTGTGAAGACCGACGCGGACGTCCGCGCCGGCGATGAGGCCTTCGGAGTCCCACGTGATCGATTCGATGTCGCCGGTTGTCCAGGTTTCGCCGCCATTGGGCGCGGTCAGTACGAGCGCCTCGCCGCGAATCGAGAACGGCGCGTCACTCGAATCCTCGATGGTGGGAATCGCCGCCGACTGAATTCGCAACGAATAGTCGTCGCCCGGCTCGAGTCCTGCCGGGACGGTCCAGACGAGATAGCCGTTGTTGGTGGCCCGGCGGGCTACCCAATCGATGAATACGCCACCTTTCAGGAGCCCGATGTTCAGCTCGCTTCCGACAACGGGATTGTAACCGCGCCAGGTGATGGCGTGATCGGTGGCGACATCCCATACCTCGCCGCCGTTCGGGATGGTGAGCGTGAGGGTCCCGGCGCCGCCGCGTTCCACCATCAGATCGCTGTCGGTGCCGTAGGTGCCCTGGGGCGATTTCGAGCACCACACGGTAACGAAGTTCCCTCGGCTGTCGGCGGCGATGGTCGGGTAGTAATCGCTACCGGTATCCGTGGCGGCAAAGCTGTTGAGCGCCTGGGCCGATGACCAGAACGCGCCGTTTGTGATGGAGCACGCCGACAATATGTCATAGTCGGCGCCGATGGGGCCCATGATGTAGCCTGTGTACCAGGCACATATCCAATTGCCAAGACCGTCGATGGCGAGTTGCGGCGCGAACTCGTGGTCGGTGTCGCTGGTAGCGTAGCTGTTCACGGCGACGGGGGCGTTCCAGGTGACGCCGTTATTCCTCGACCGCGCCGCCAGGATATCGCAGTCGTCGCCGATAGTGTTGCCCAGGGTGTCCGTGGAGACCCATAGGGCCAGCCAGTGCCCAAGGCCATTGGTCGCGACTTGGTTGACCGAGTCGGATCCGGAATCGGTCGCGGCGTTTGTGTTCACGGCGAAGGCGTTGGACCAGGAGTAGCCATTGTCTGACGAAGTGGCCCCCATTACGTCCGTGTCGGATCCGATAGTGTCGCCCAGCGTATCGTCCGAGGTCCATATGGCGAGCCAGTGGCCCTGGGCGTCGGTGGTCACCTTCGGATAGGCATCGTAACTGGTGTCGGTGGTGGCGTAGTGGTTGACGGGTTGGGGCGATGTCCATGTGGCGCCTGCGTCGGAGGACCGGGCGGCCAGGATGTCGGTGTCAATACCGATCGTTCCATTCAAACTGTCATACGAGAACCAAACGACCAGCCAATGCCCTTGGCCGTCGGTGACGATCTGGGGATAGCGATCGTCGCCGGAGTCGGTCGCGGCGTTTGTGTTAAGCGCTTGGGCACTCGACCACGTCGCGCCGCCGTCTACCGAACGGGCAAACAAGAGGTCGAAGTCGCTGCCGAGCGCGCCGCCGAGGGGATCTTCCGAGGTCCATACGGCCATCCAGAGCCCCGCGCTGTCCGTTGCAACCTGCGGCCGGTCGTCTTCGCTCGTGTCGCCGGCCGCGTTACTGTTGAGGGCCTTGGCCGCGCTCCATGAGAGGCCGTTGTCCGTCGATCTGGACACGAGGATATCGTAGTCGGTTCCGATCGTGCCGCCCAGGTTTATGTTCGATTTCCAGACTGTGACCCACGTGCCCGCGTCGTCCGTGGCCACGTAGGGGAACGTCTCGGCATTGTTCGGTGTCGCTCCGTTATCACTCACCGCGTAGGAATTGAGAGGGCCTGCGGTCGACCAGTAGACCTCTTGGGCGTAGGCCACTGCCCCAACGACAGCAGCGCACACCGCTATCGCCGCGCACCGCGCGCGGAACGCCATCGGGATCGATGTCTCGAATCGAATGCGCATAGACGCCTGCCGCCCAAGGCCATGAATGGATCAGGAGACCTCTTTGTCTTAACTCTACCACGGGTTTGACAAAGGAACAACCTGCCAAGCCCCTCAGTTCTTCTCGTGAGACCGGCCGGTGCTTGCCGAGGCCTTCTCGATGTGGAGCATGAGATCTGTGGGCACCTCGATGCCGCGATCTCGGCACGCCTCGACTTCCTGCCACGCGGCGGCATGGTTGCCGGACTCGCACAAGGACATGATAAGCATGGGTCGGACGTGTGGGATCTCGGGATTGGTGGCGAGCGCGTTTCTCAGGGGCTCGACGGCTTCGGTATATCGCCCGAGGGCGTACAACGCGGTTCCCAGCGCCACGTGCATGGCTGGATCGGCGGACTGTCGCTGGATCGCTTGCCGGTAGGCGGCGATGGCCGCGTGGCGTTCCCCGGCCTCGTCGAGGGCTCTTCCCAGAAGAAAATGGGCCCGGCCGATCTCGGGATGGGCCTCGACGATTCGGCGCCATTCCGCCACGCGCTCCTGAGGACCTCCCTGCCGAGTCAGCACGGCATCCAGGGCGTCGTAGGCCTCGAGCAATTCCGGCGTGCGATCCATGGCGGCCCGGTAGGCACCGGCCGCTTGGGCCCAGTCGCCGGCACCTTCCCACGCGCGGCCGAGTTCCATGCAGACATGTGGGTTGTCCGGTTGTTCGGCCAAGACCTCTTCGCCGAGTTGGCGCGCCCGGTCGAAGTCGCCCGCGCTGACCAGTGCTGCGGCGAGGCGCAGGCGTAACAGGCCATCGTCGGGTGTGGCCGCAACGGCTCGATCGAGCGCGCTGACTTCCGCCTCGAACGCTCCCTGTTCGTGGAGCGCGTAGGCGAGGTACCGCACCGCGAGCGCGTCGCCGGGCCGTTCCTCGACGAGGCGCTTCCATTCCGCCACGCGCTGGTCCGGGCGATCCTGCTTGGCCAGGAGTTGATCGAATCGGGCGTAGGGTTCCTCATTCCCGGGCGTCGCCGCGATAGCACGTTGGCTTGCGTCGACGGCGGCCGGCCACAGACCCAGCGTGGCGAGCGCCTGCGCCTCGATCCAATACGCCCGGGCATTTTCGGGATCTCGGTGGGCGACCTCGCGGCACAGCCGGATGGCACGGCGGGCCTCGTTGGGTTGCTCACGGAGCTGTTCGGCGATTTCGAGACGGGCCTCGTCGTCGTCCGGATACAGGGCCAGCAGTTCCTCGAAGGCCTTGATCGCCTCATGGTCGCGGCCGGCTCTGGCAAGGGCAATGCCTCGCAGGCGTTGGGCGAGACGGTGTTCGGGGAATGCCTCGGCGAGCGCCTGGGCCTCGACCAGGGCCTCGTTGAACCACTCGCGCGTGAACAACCGGAAGACCAGTTCGGCCTGCAGATAGAGGTCATTGCCTGTCCACGCCAAGGCCGCCCGGAGTTCCTCGATGACGTCGGCGGGCGTGGCAGAGAGGGCCGCAGCGCGCAGTTGCTCGAGGCGAGCCATCGCGGCATTGGCGTCTCCGAGGCTGGACGTATCGCGCGTTTTCAGAAACGACACGCTGCCTTCCATGGCGCCCACGATGGCCATCGGGTGAAGGCCCAGGCGCCGTCGGCAGGTGTCTACCGAGGCCGGCGGGGTCGCCTCGATAGGGACTGTGGCCCCGTACTTCCGCTGAAGGGCCTGTTCAGCCGGCGCGAGCGCGGCCTCGGCCACGACATGACTTCCCTCGAACGAGAGGTGAACTTGGTCGACGAAGAACTCGATACCTGGCACGCCGTGGGGGCTTCGTTCGGCGAGGAGCCGACGGGCATCGGCGAGATAGACGCCCCGGTCGGCGTGGCGGCGGGCGACCCGCTCGACGACCTGGATTGCGCGGTCTTTGGCATGCGAGAAGCCCTTGGAGTCCCGTTCGAGGGCGGTTTCGAAGCATGTTCGCGCACCCTCGTACTCGCCCGATTTCCAGAGACACTGTCCCATTCGGAATGCGAGCTGGGCGTCGGAGTCGGTGATCTCGGCCGCTTGTCGGTAGTGAGCAAGGGCTTCGTCGTATGCGCCGGCCCGTTCGAGATCCAGGCCCTGGTCGACCCGATGCTGGTACTCGTTCTGTTCGGTTGCCGATAGAGAAGAGCCGTCGAATGAGCGATCCGGCGGCCAGTCGCGCAGGTTGACGCCTTCGGTACACAGCACGACGGCCGCACCGGCCCGCTCGGCCGAACGACACACCGCATCGAGGTTGGCTTCAAGATGCCGGTAGACGCGATCCTCCATGCGCGGATCGGTTCCGGTTTGCTTTGCGGGAAACCAGCGGAACACGGTTCGCCGTGCGGCGTCGGCGCACCACTGGAAGGTGCGCCAGTGACAGAGGGCGAAGTAGGCCCGAATCCCCGGCATCGGCGGCGTACGCTGCCCGATGGTCATGGGGTGGGCCGGGCCGAAGGGACCAATGAATTCATTGCCGCCGGCGTAGACTACGAAGAGATCCGGCTCGAGGGAGGCGCAGGCCGCGGCCGCCTCACGAATCACGTGGGAATCGAGGAATCCGAAGGATGCGTTGTAGAACGCGAAGGGAATGTCGGGATGCCGTTCACGCAGCATAACCTCGAGAATGCGCCAGAAGCCGTACATGGGCGCAGGCCAGCCATTGGCTTGGCCGCCGCCGAAGATGAATACGCGATAGGCTTCCCTGGGTTTGGCAGCCGGCACGACGAACTCCGAACTGTCCCAGACTTCGGACGGAATCCGCGCGAAGAAACGGCGAAAAAGACCGTTGTTATATACGAGGAACCGCTTGCCGAGATGCTCCTTCTCGACAAAGGCACTCGTGGCGTGTCCGTAATCGGCTATTCGAAGCCCCGTCTCGACGGCGCCAAGGCCCGCGACTACGACCACAAGGGTCACCATCACTCGGGAGGCCCGGCGTCTCGTTTGTTGGGGGCGTTGGCCGGTCATGGTGACCCATCCCCGGGGATCGGCGGCTTCAGGAGGGGTTCGCTCGTCGGGGCCGGCATTGCCGGCAACGGGGCACGGCACCACCGATGGGCCGCGAGGAGCACTTCGCCCTCGGACTCCGCGTCCATTTCGACCTCAAGTCGGCCCGGGCACGCGACCCCGGATGGCTCGACGGCAAGGAACCATGTCTGGAAGGACCCCTCGTCGACATGGTGCGCATCGATGTCGGCTACGGGTCGGCTCGGGCCGTCCGCCGGCTGAACACGAACGGTGATCCGGCATTCGGGATTCGCGGCCGAACTCACCCCCACCACGATAAATAAGGGCATGTCGTCCAGCAGCGCCTTGGTCAACGCGGTACTGCCCCGATCCACGGGAACGCGGCTGGAGAATCGCCGGCCGCCATTCCACACCCGCCATCGCGGCCCTTCGCCGAGATCCTTGTCCGATTCCCAGAGCATTGCTTCCCAGGGACTTGTGAAGAGGTCGTCCCGGTACCGGTCGGTCTCGGGGTCATAGACTGGCAGGAAATACTTGCCCTTGTACTCATCGCGGACGAAATCGCGTGCGGGCGCACACATGCCGTAGTCCTCCATGAACGCCGGCAGGGTCGGGCGGTCGGAACGGACGAGCAGTAGGTTGAACTCGGATCCCTCCGCCAGCGACTGGTTCTGGAAGACGAGGAACCGGTCGAGTTCGTCGCTGACGCCGGGGACATCGGCGATCTCGTTGATGTAGTAGAAGGTACTGGCCAGGTTGAAGAGGATGTAGGTGGGCTGTTTGGCGAAGATGGCGGGCCAATTGAGCGTGCCGGTGGCGGGGCGCTTCTGGGCATAGGGATTGTCCATCTTGGTGAGGTCGCGATTCGTCAGGCCGTTCATCTCGAGGACGTACACCCCGTCCAGGGCGTACGCCGGCGCGCCGCCACTCTCGACCAAGAAGCAGTCGTCGGGCTCCGTCAGGTCGGCCACGGCGATGTGGTGTTCAAGGCGCTCCAGGCCGCCCGATGTGTGGTGGAGGCCACCGCGCACCGTGTCGGGGAAGCGATCGGCATTGCGTACGATCTCGCCGGGCTGCAAGGTGCGGATCGCGAGCGCGCAGCAGGCTATGGCAAGCACGGCGGCGACGCGACGTCGGGTTCGCGCCATGCCGATCAGGCCTAGGGCGGCCAGGAATGCCATGAGCGGAAAGTGTGGGGAGAGCAGTCGGTACTCGATCATCCAATCGCCGCCATGGTTATAAACGAGGAAGAAGTTGAAAAGGGTCAAAAGGCCGAACAGCGCGACGAGGTCCACGCGCGTGGATGTGGCCAAGGCGTACAAGGCGAGCAGAGGCACGTGAAGGCCGATGTAGTGGAGGTAATCCCTGAGATAGGGCAGAGCTGCGGCCGCGAAGGTTGGATCGTAGAGCCCCGGTGACTTTGCCCGAACGGTGTTGGGTATGTAGTCGCCGAAGTAGATCCAGCGAAACAAGGTCACCGCCGCGACCGTACCGCCTACGAGGATTGCGAACGACCAGAAGGCGCGCCACGACCACGGTCGACGCCCGGCGCGCCACAGGACCCACAATCCGGCGATGCCGGCGAAACCGATGCCGTCCGGGCGGTTCAGGACGAGGAGGACGGCGCCCGCCGTCAGCACGCTGGGGCGGGACAACGCGGCGCCGGCGATGATCAACGCCATGGCGCAGCCCACCGCGCTGCCTTCGAGGCCGTTGCCGTAACTGGCCGGCATGGCGGTCATGAACGCGATGAGGACGAGCGGGACACGCGCGAGAAACGGCCGATCGGCCAACAGGCGGATGGCGGTCCAGCGGTACACCAGAAACGCCGCCAAGGCCCAGGATAGGGTCATGAGGTACACGGCGCCGTCCATGCCCAGGCCGAGGCGGTGCAGCCCGGCCAAGGTCACGGTCCAAAGGAGGTTGCTGATGCCTTCAACGCGCTCGCCCACGTTGTAGACGAGTCCGTCGCCGCGGGCAAGGTTACGCGCGTAACGGAAGCTGATGTAGGCGTCCTCTCGTCCGATACCGAGGCAGACGGCCACCTGGAACATGAACATGGCCGCGAGCAGCGCATCAATAGCCCACCATCGGTGCGTCGCGCCGTCGAGGCGTTCCTGGGAAGGCTCACTCATTCGGGGAATCCTGTCTCGCATCAAGACCTTGCCCGACGAGGTCCTTCACGTGGTCGAAGATGACGCTCGCCTTGGCCTCGATGCCGTTTACGTACATGTGGCAGTGGTCGATGAAGCGCTTTGGACCTCCTGTAACATTCTCAGCAACAGGGACATAGCGCAACCCGAGTTCCTCGCAGAGCCCTTTGATGCTCGCATTGTACACGTCGACGGCACGCACGTAACCGTAGATGTCGTCGCCGAGGCGGTTGTTGTAGACTTGCTTATAGTACTCGAGATCGCTCCCCTCCAGGTGGGCAACGTCGGGATGGGCGAAGCTGCACAGGACGATGGGAACACCGGCGTCGTGCGCGGCCTCGATGAGCCCTCGGAGGTTGGTTAGCGTGTAGTTACCGAGGGCCTGCTCATAGGCCTCGTCCCCGGGAACCAGACGAGCGCCGAATAGGCGGTTGAGCACGTGCGATCGGCGCATCGAGATGGGGACCTTGCTGCAGAGGTGGCCTGTGTTTCGTGCGATCTCTTGGGCGCTCTGCACTACCCCGTTCGAGTCATTCGCGAAGTTGTAGTGAATGAGCAGATCCGGTTCGAGGGCGAGGTAATCGGAGGCGCGCTGTCGTTCGCCTTGCGAGTCGAGGCCGTAGACGCCGCAGTTGATGACCTCGACGCGATCCGTGTTGAAATGCGCGCGAAGACGCGTTTGGAGAACGCCCGGATACGTCCAATCAAGCCGGGGGCCCTCAAAGGTGGTCGAGCCGCCGATGCAGACGATGCGAAACACGCCCGGCGGCTTGGGAAGAACGACCTCCTCGTCGCGGAAGCCGACGTTGTTGGTCCAAACCGTCCAGTGGCCAAAGCTGATGTCGCGGAAGATGTGAGGCCGGTACTCGAACCACAGTTTCTTGAAGAGGCCGGGGCGCACAAACACGAGCATGCCTGAGATGGGCCCCTTTTCTTCGCGAACCGGCTCGAAGGTAAATTCGGCGACATACCGTTCTCCGTTGGCCAGGATCAGTGGGTAGTCACGCAATTCGGGATTACCTTGGGCCACACTCGTGAAGACCCTCCACGCGTCATCGCGTTGCCCTTCATCGCCCTCGGGCAACAGCTCCGTCAGCGATGTCCCGGGCGCGATTCGCGCCGCGATTTCCGCCATCTCGACCGGTTGGGGCGGCGCGTAGCACGCCGTCACGACGCCATTGATGTCACAGCGGATCGCGATCTCGCCGCGCCGGGTCACCACTTCGAGGCACGCCGCGTCGTCGGTGGCGGTGCAGAAGTCACCGCGCGAGGGGGCGTCCGGCTTTGGGTAGACTGCGGGCGGTGGCACCGGTGCCTTTTCCTGCGTGGCCTGGAGATAGGCGATCTCGATCTGCTCGCCCGTCTCGCGGCACTGCTTCACATAGGCCTCGCGGGAGGGCGTCGACACGCGATCATAGAGCCGGACGGCGAACTCGGCGCCGACGCCAAGGGCGACGAGCCAGAGCACGATCGCCCATGTCAGGAAGACGGCGCGCGAGATGTGTCTGAGTTTCACGATGGGGGCGTGATGCCTTTCCGTCACGTCGATGTTACGGCGCCGTTGACAGCGCGGAACACGAATGCCAGACCGCGTCGGCTATTATGAGGAAAGAACGCGAAGGCCTTCAATGCGCGGGCGGTGGCGCGGTCTGCAAGGGAAGTCGGACACGCCCGTGGCGCCGAGGGAGCTCCCGAACACGAGGATTGGCCGGGTGGATCGTCTCGGGCAAGGGATGCCCGGGAAGCAACCGCCAGCCCGGCGAGGTCACTCAGGTCGTTCCAGTCATGCAGGTTTTCTATTCCCAAGACGCTTCATTGGTTTTAGGCAGCCCAACTCCGCTTTTTCGGGATTGACGACGGCGCCTCGTTCTGGCAGACTGGGCTCGGGTTGGATCGGCGGCGCGACAACGGAATGAAGCAAGGAGAAGCGCGTGCAGAATTTCTCATTTTACAATCCGACGCGGATTGTCTTCGGAAGAGGGGCCATCGGACGCCTGGCGGAACTGATTCCGGCCGAGGCTCGGGTGCTGTTGACCTATGGCGGCGGCTCGATCAAGCGCAACGGGGTGTACGACCAGGTGATGGCGGCTCTCGAGGGGCGGATCGCCGCCGAGTTCGGCGGTATTGAGCCGAATCCTCACTACGAGACGTGTATGGAGGCGGTCGAAGTGTGCCGCCGTCTGGGCATTGATTTCCTCCTGGCCGTGGGCGGCGGGTCGGTGCTTGACGGGACGAAGTTCATCGCCGCGGCCGCGCGGTTCGAGGGTGTGGATCCTTGGAGTATTGTGGTGGAGAGAGCACCGATTCGCGAGGCGTTGCCGCTGGGTTCGGTGCTGACGTTGCCGGCCACGGGATCCGAATCGAACATGAACGCGGTGATCACCCGCGTGAATGTGAACCAGAAGCGCGCCTTCTCGTCCGAGCATGTGATCCCTCGATTCGCCATTCTTGATCCCGAGACCACGTTCAGCCTGCCACCTAGACAAACGCAGAACGGCATTGTCGACGCCTTCGTCCACGTTATGGAGCAGTATATGACGTACCCGGCCCATGCGCCGCTCCAGGATCGCCAAGCCGAGGGAATCCTGCTTACGCTCATTGAGGAAGGGCCCAAGGCCATCGTGAATCCCTCGGACTATGACGCGCGTGCCAACATCATGTGGTGTGCCACGCAGGCGTTGAACCACCTCATCGGATGCGGTGTCCCGCAGGACTGGAGCAGCCACATGATCGGCCACGAGCTTACGGCGCTGTACGGGGTGGACCACGGCCAGTCGCTGGCGGTTGTCTTGCCGTCCGTGCTAAGGCATCAGCGTGCCAAGAAGGCAGAGAAGCTGCTCCAGTATGGCCAACGCGTTTGGGGAATCTCGGAAGGCGATGAGACCGCGCGCATCGATGCGGCCATCGACAAGACGGAGGCCTTCTTCCGCTCGCTCGGCGTCAAGACGAAGTTGGCCGAGTACGGCATCGTCGAGGGCATCGAGGCGGTGGGCCAGCGGATCGAGGAGCGTGGCGCGGTGCTTGGCGAACACAACGACATTGACCGCACCGAAGTAGATGCCATCCTTGAGGCGTGTCGGTAGGTGCGGAGCGCCGCCGACCTTCGTATGCCCTTTCCTGGGGCCGTGACCGTGAGCAAAGACCGATGACCGAAGGGCCCCGGAGATAGGGGCCCTCGCCGGTTTGGATCCGTAATCGTCGCCGGTATCCGGTGGCGCGGCGGGCTACCTCTTCTTGGACCGGCGCTTCACCGCAAGGAGTTGCATCACATCGGCCACGACCCGGTCGGAGTCGACGTCGAGCAGGAGCCATTTCCCGTCGTGATACGTGGTGGCCTTGTCGTATTCCTCTTGGGTGTATTGCGAGAGGCTGTTCCGGATCGTTTCGACCTTCGCGCGTTCTTCCGCACCGAAGACGATGAGCAAGGCAAAGCGATCCTTCTCGGGAATCAGTGTGCAGAAGGACTTGCTCTTTTTGTACCTGAGGGACCAGCCGTGCTTCTTCCCGCCGAAGAGCCACTCCGGCACGAAAACACTCGGATAGGTCTCCTCGATCAGCCGCCTCACCTGTGTCCAGTACTTGCGCGCCTCTCGGCCAAGCCATATGCCGGCTTCCGCATCGGTCGGCTGATGATCGCTTTGCGTCATCCGGGCGTTCGGTTCGTTCATTCTGCCTCCTCGCACGCGGACGCTTGGCCGAACGGCAGCGGCCATGAACCAACACGTGGTTGCCCCGTCGTGTTCGTGGTGTCGTTGTGGTTCGACCCGGAATCCAGCCACGACGGCCACAACGACCACAGCGCCGTCCATTCGGCCCTATGGGGTAACGGACTCATCGTCGAGGATATCACGGCGCCCGAAGTGGCTGCGAGGCCGCAACCATTCCTTGGTCACGCTGGACGGCGCGGTCATTCTTGACGCGGACTTGGCGCGGCATCAGGGCCGACGCGGTCGCGCCAATCTTCGGCGGCGACAGAGCTCGTGCAAAGGATGAGCAAGACAAGATATCGCATGTCCTGAGTTCTCCTTCCGTTGGGCAGACGATTCCCGGCACGCGGCCACTATAGCGCTTGCCAACATGTCCGCCGCCTTGGTGCCTCGAGCGGCAGTCCGTCATGCCGGGCAGACACCGAGTCCAATCACCGCAAGGCCACTCCACTCATTAAGATAGTACATGGCTGAATATGTGCCTACAACTCGTGGATGCCCCAGCATCTTCAGGCAATGGCCCGGCAGGTGTGCACGGAATTTATCCCTGCAAATCACCCACGCCGTGGATATTCTGCAGAGATAACTGAGCGAAGAGGCGCGACACGAGCGGCCGTGAGTGGCCAATTCCCGGAACCATTCCATGCCCGTGCTGAATGCCGGCCCTCTGAGGCCTATTCGGCTTGGCTGATCGCTTCCATGATCGCTGCCGCCTGGGCGCTCGACCATTTCTCGATCCGCTCGACATGCACCTCCGAAGGATTGCCGGCGGCGATGCTGCGCGTGAGTTCTTCCATCAACCGCGCCTTCTCGGCGTGCATCGACTGTTCCATGGTTTCCCACCTCGACGCCTGCGGCGGGCTCTTCTTGCCCAGCGCGTAGGCACTGCCGTCAACCAGACACGCGGGCGTGCCGCCCTGGCCCATGAATACCGGAAAGACCGGGCCTCGGGTCGGAAGGGCCACCCATGCGCAGGTAAGCATCTCGGGGTGGTTAGGGTCGATCTCGACCGTCATACCGGAGATGGACGATTTGACGCAGATCGAGCTATCGCGCGAGACGCTGTGGAACAGGTCGAAGCTGATGGGTTCGGCCGATTTGCGGAGGCGTAGGGCCGCCGGGCTCTCATTGAGGTGGCTGAAGTACACCGCATTTGTGTGGACTTGCGAGACCACGTGGCGCGCGTTGTTGCACACCTCGAGGATGGTTCCTTCACGGTCGACAAAGAGCCAGTGGTTCCCGTTCACATCGCCGCCGGCGTAGTATCCCTGGGCGACGAAATCCTCGATGATGGCGAGTGCCTCGGCGCAACTTGAGGCCCGTTCCGCAATGTGCCGGAGGATGTTTCCGCCCATAATGCCGCGGTACTCCGGGTCGGCCGGTTCGAGGAGCAACGTCGAGGAGTCCTTCTTGCGGTGGGCAGGATAATCGCCCGAGCCGGCCAGGCCCTTCTCGTTGGCCATCATGGAGCATCGGATCGCGCCGGCATCGGTCACCGTAATGAACTTATTGATCCCGTCGCGCGAGCTGTCCAGGATGGCCGCCATCTGCGGTCGGTCGGTGTTGTCGCGCGTTTTGTGAAACAGAATGGCGCCGTCGCGGGTGCGATCGCGCGACACCGCGTACGACGTGCATTCGACGATAGCTTCGCCCGCGTCGTCGTGCAGGAACCGATTGCGGGACTGGCCGTCCATGAAGGCCAGATAGAGGTCCTCGTCGATGCCGGCCGCGCGGGCGATGGCCGCGCCCTCTTCGATCCAATGCGGGGCTATCTCCCGAATGATCCGCACGGAAGCCGCCGAACGATCGAGCAGCGCTTCTCTCGATAGGCCGGCCTCGGCGGCCTTCTTGAGGTAGACCGCCTCGATGTCGCGGACGATGATGTCCTTGTTCATTTCACCCCAAGTCGTCCCGATCTGCTCGGGCGTGCCGGCCAGGCGAACCAGACGCGCCTCGTCCGCGCAGGCTACCGGCGTTGTCAGCGCGATTGCGGGCAGCAACAACAAGTATGGGAGCGCGAACACCTTCCCGTCAGTCCAGAATGGCGTCGACCGCATTTTGCTACTCCTTGACGAGCTCGGCGAACTGCTCGAGAATCCGGGCGACGATGGCCGGTTCCGAATCCACCGCCACTCGGTTCGTGCCCAACCAGGTTTCGTATCCACCAAGTTCGTGCTGTGCGGGTGTCGGCAGGTAACCGTAGGCGCCGTTGGCGTGCGAGATCGTGAAGGTGACCGGCAACGGGCCCTTCTCCTTGAGATACAGTCCCGTTTCGGAGAAGGTCTCGAAGGGAATGGCTGCGATGCCGACGTCGCCGATGCGGAGGGTTTGCAGCCAAACATCTACCTTGTCCGGAACGTCCTGGAGCCCAATGGCGCGCCGCGCGTAGATGCGCTCCTTCAGTTCGGTCTGGTCTTCCGGTTTGGCCTGGATCGCGCGCGCCCATTCCAGCGTGGCTTCATCGGGTTTGCGGGCGTCTAGACTCAGTTCGCTCAAGCGCCCGTCGAGTCTCGCCTGGTCGTGGTACTCGATAGACTGACAGGCTTGAAAGACCTTGTCCGCGACCAGATTGGCGACAAAGCGCATCTGCTCATAGGGCTCACGCGCCGGTTGGGGATCGCGGAAGTTGATGTTGTTGATGTTCCCGCTCGTGCCATTGGACAGAATGCCCACGAAAGGGGGATCCTGGCGGTCCGCGCCGAGCAACTGTTGGATGCGGTCGGCGAACACGGCGAAGTAGTCCGCCGAGATGTGGCCTTTGGGCACGCCGCCGACGTAGTGCAGCGAATAGTTCGCCAGTAGGGCGATGGGCCGCCCGTCCGCCGAGCGTATCGACAGAAACACGATCTCGGGATCAGTCGGGCCGGCCGGTTTCACGAGGGCTTCGTGACCGCGGGGCGGATTCATGCGGACTTTGTCCTGGCCTCCGAAGGGATTGGTCATGAGGGTGGGATCGCTCAGGTGCCAGCGCCGGCAAAACACCTGCGTCGGCTCTTCGGCGCTGCCCCAGCCGATTTGGGCCGGTTCGAGATTGTTGATGGCGCACATCACACCGTCGACGATGCGATTCACCAGGAACCGTTGATACTCGGAGAGCTCATCGCCCGGCACGACGCGGCCTTGGATCGAGGGCGGCCCCGAGTGCGTGTGGGTCGAAGCCATGAGAATGTGCTCGGGCGGCATGCCGGTCTTGTCGGCGAGCTGCTTTCTCGCCTCGTCATACGTCGCCTGGTCAATGTGCAGGTTATCGCAAATTGCGATCGCCAGACGCCGCTCGCCGTTATCGAGTACGAGGCAGCGTGCGTGGAGGTCGTCGTGGATATACGTCGCCTCGGGCGATTCCCAATTGCCGACGATGGACGAGCCGAGAGGCGGCGTGATATTGCAGGTCGCCGCACCCGCCTTGAATACCGGCGCGGTTGCCTCCTCGGCATGAACCGGCGCCGGCACGAGGCCGACCGCTGCGGCAGACGCCACAACCAAGGACACCACGAAATACTCCCCAAACGCGTTCATGGGCTGCCTCCCTGAGTTCTATCATGGCCGTGACCGCCGGCGCCACACCGCCGATCCGAAGACTGTCTTTCGTGAGTTAACCAGAACCTGGCCGGAGATTCAAACGGGGCAGGTATCGTTCTGTGCTGCCTTGGCGCACGACGACCGGTGCCGGTAAACGGCGCAGAACCGCCCAACCATTACGGATGCCGAGGAGTGGAGGCGTTAGCTTGAACGGCAATGCTTCTTGCTGTCAAGATAGGATTCGAGATACTTATCTATTGTGAATGGAATGGAGCCGACCGGATGCTCTTGGGATGCGAAGTCGTAGGGCTGTTGCTCTTCGCGGGATTGACCCTTCTTCCCGGGATCCCGGTTCTTGTTTTTGCCGCACGGTTCTTTCTTCGGAAGGAGCCCTGTGCCAAGCGTCCCATGGTCATCGCCTTCGCCACGATCCGCAGGTAAGAAGTAGCTTTTTCGTGAGTGAGGGTGAGGAGCGGT